>ERZ1673962.561-NODE-561-length-24493-cov-38.411859_pt1 | contig 24493 bp, 22 predicted proteins | sample MGYA00580188_ERZ1673962 | MGnify/ENA primary metagenome ERZ1673962 (study PRJEB41334, sample SAMN05608104) | rock metagenome | biome: terrestrial subsurface; feature: shale formation; material: shale | place: USA: Pennsylvania ... | reverse complement strand
GATGCCCTCGCTGGAGGCATTGACCCGCTTCAGCTTGCGCGAAGCCAGCGAAACGATCTGCTGTGGGTTGACGCCTTCCACCTTGCGCAACTCACGGCTGATGCGTTGCACCTCGGCCAGGATGTCGCTGTCGATGATGTCCCCCACCTTGGCCTTGACCAGGATGGTCACGCGATTGCTGGCGGCGAAGCTGTCCTGATAGGCCTGATGCACCTGCACGTACGGATGGTTATGCGGAACCATGTCGGAGAAACGCGTTTCGACATGCAAGCGCGCCAGATTAACGGCGAAGAACAGGGTGACCAGGCCGACCACCACGGTTACCGGCAAACGATGGGCGATCGACCACTCGGCCAGACGAGTCGCGAAGTTCTGCAAGCGCTTCATGGCCGCCCCTCCGCACCCACGACACGCAACTGACCGCCCTGCACCACGGCCAGTTGGCGACCGACCAGCAGCTCGCCACCTGCAACCGGTAGAATGCGCGTGAGGTAGCCCTTGCCCAACTCACCGAAACCGATGGCGGCGTTCTTCCAACCACTGGCGGGTTTGGTGCTCTGGAAATAGGTGCCGTTGTCGCCAACCACGCTCCACAGGCCGTCACGTACCACCACGTCATGCAGGTGATCGCGACTGAAGGGTGTGAGGCTGCGCCAGGTGTCGCCAGCATCCTGAGTCAGGTAGATGTACCCGGCATTGCCCACGGCAACGCCGGTATCGCCATCGAAGGCCACCGCGCGCAGGCTTTCGCTGCCAAGCTCCTGAGTGCTCCAGGTACGCCCACCATCACGGCTGCGCAACAAGCGGCCGAACTCTGCCGCAATCCAAATATCACCACCTGAGCCGGGGCGGATCGCATTGAAGGCCACGTCCTGCTCTGGCGCCATACGCTCCCAGGTTTCAGCCCCTGGGCCCGCACGGAACAGTGCCCCCATCTCACCGGTAACCCAGAAATGACCATCGATGTAGGCCACGTCCAGCAGCTTGCCACCAATCTCGCCTACCGGTAGCGGAGCATGACGCCAGCCATGTCCTGGTGCGCGCGACCACAGGTCACCCTGATTGCCAACCGTGACCACCACACCCTTCGGAGAAACGGCCACCGCCTGTAGATTGCTGCGGTTCGGCAGCACCTCACGACTCCAACGCGTAGCGTCATCGACGCCATGCAGCACTGCGCCATCCTGCCCAACCACCCACAACGAATCCTTGTCTCCAGCCACACCGAAGAACATGTCACGCGACTCGACCACCGGCTGCCGCAACGGAGCGCCAGTTGCGGCCGGCTTTATGAAGACAGCCGCATAAGCCAGCCCGAAAATCAACGCCCAGGGCGAGAGGCGAGCAGCCCACGGCAAGATCAAGCCAGAAGCCTGCTCCTCACGCTCGCCATGCGGCGTGGATTGGGAAAGTTCAATGTTTTTTGCAAAGGAATTAGAAGAATCGGCCCGCACATGAAGGCAGGCAGCACCCGAAGAACCAGCATCGGATGCAGTATTAGGACTGCGCATAAGAGCACCTTTAGTTGTTTTTGTTCGTGGGGCCAATCATGTCGCGCAGCCCTTGCGGAGACGCCCCCCAGAGCGGGGGGTGAACGGGGGGATAGGTAGCAGCACCCAGGCCGCACACAGGGACGCAAGAGATCGCCAATACAACCTGGATCTCGAGGCATGACTAAAGAAAAATCAGGAGGGTCGCGGTTTGCTCACAACCATCGCGAAAGAGCGTACAACCATCGATCACTACCGAGGGGACACTGCGAGATCCACGCTCTCGCTGCTGTTACCCATCATTACCTTGGCCTGCAAAGTCGCTTCCGTCGTACGAATAGCCAAAGTTCGTACTTCATCAGCCACGACCGCAAAGCCACGACCGCTCTCGCCCGCTCGCGCAGCCTCGATCGCAGCATTCAGAGCCAGCAAGTTGGTCTGCGTAGCGATCCCCTGGATGGAGCTCACGATAGAACCCAGTTTTCTCAGGCTATCCTGCAGCTCTTGGTGCTGACGCACCTGAAGTTGCCGCAAGGCAGACTCTTCATGTTCATTCTGCATATCGACGAGAGAGCCAATCACCCTCAAAGGGGTGCCCTCCTGGTTTCGCTGCGCCAATCCACGCGCACGAAACCAGCGGAAATGCCCATCTTTGAGTTTCAGCCGATAGGTGAGCTCAAGCGGTGCTACTGCGTCACGATCGGTCATGTAAGCGGCAAAAGCGCTCAGGCTCTCCTGCTTGTCATCTGGATGCAGACGCGATGCCCAACTATTCAGCTCCCGAGGGAAGTCCTCAGCCTCCCCGAAGCCGAGCAGATGCAAAAACTGCGGAGACCACCAGATGCGGTTGTGAGGATTGACCGGATCACCAGCAACGACCTCCATCTCCCAGAGCGCTTCATTGATGGTTTCGAGCGTCAGTTGGAAACGCTGCCTGCTTATCTCCAAATCCGCGGACAGCTGCTTGCTGGCTTCGATATCCCGTAACCAGCAGCGCATACGAATCGAGTGCCCTAGTTCACTCCATCGAACGCCGCAGCGCAGCAGAAACCATCGATAGTCATCAGCCCCCCAACGCACACGGCACTCTAGCTGATAAGGCACCGTACTATGTGCTGCAGCATGTGCGAGCAACCCCCGCAGCAGATCTTCTCGCTCGTCCGGATGAACACATTCGATCCAGCGCCCCAAACAGACTGACGCACCATTGCCAAACACCCGCTGCAACCCATCCGAGAGAGACAGCTCAGTCCATAAGCTCAGATGCTCACCTCGACCCAGCGAGACCTCCCAGAAGTCGTCATCGAGGCATGAAGCCAGCAGCTCACATTTATCCTCGAACTGAGCATATAAAGCCTGCAGGCGAGCGTGGTCAGCGTCTAGACGCCCCCGCTCGTTCGTCTCCTGCTCACACACTCGCTCCAATTCGAGCAGACGCTGGCGCACACGCAACACGGCGATCTCAGCCTGCTGGACAAGCGCCGCGTTACTGATGGAATGAGCTACCTCAGAGCTATCACTGGCAAGCCCTACGAGTTGCAGCAGCGTTTCTCTCGCACGGCGAGCGGCAGAAAAAAGAAACATCGGGGAACTCCCAATAAAAGAGCAGTCCGTGCCTCTACTCGAAACTTTCTGAGAAACAGTTATGAGAGGCGGGCAAAAAAAAGATGGCCCGAGCCGGCGCCATCCAACGCTCAAACGGTTAGTCGTTTCCACCCTGCTCTTACAGGCCCTCGGTTGTATCCTGACTCACGAAGATCATTGACCTGCCAATGTCAAGAGCAGCAGTTCTCAGCAACTCGGCCGCAACCCGAGAGGCTGCGGCAAGTGTATTGCCCTCCAATATTGCCAAGAGAAACCGAGTAGCTCCTTCCCCCATCAAGGTAGTAATCGGGGGGGTATGCCCCTTACTGGCTGTTGCAGCCATAAAAACAGCCGCCCGAAGGCGGCTGCGTGACACGCGACTAGAGCGTGGTTAGGAGCAAAGCCCGGTCACGCCAAGAGGGTATCCCTCACGTCAGAACGGCACGATGACCATGAGCTGACTGTAAACGTTGGTGCCATTGCCACCGACCTGGTTGCCGCCGTTATCGGCGCTCTTCTTCGGCTGATACAGCCCCACCAGCGGGCTGATGATCAGGTTGTCGGTGACCGCCCACTCGGCATACAGGTCCAGCTCACGAGCATCCAGATTCAGGCTGCTGCGCTCATGCAGCGTACGGAAATCGAAGTAGAGCGCGCCCAGAGTGAGCCTCTCCATCGGCGTGACCGTCAGGCCCAGGTGGTGAATGCGCGTATTGCTGTTGAAAGGACCGGAGTAGTTGGCCGCCACTTCGCCCTGCAGCCAGGTGCCGTAGCCGGTGCTGAGGCCGGTGAACAGCGAATCCCAGTCGCCCGAATAACGGGTGTAGCGGTACGTCAGGTTCGGCGACCACGGCGCGTCGGCGAAGGTGTAGCCGGCCTCGGCGTACCAGGCCTTTTCCACCCCGGTGTCGGCGTTCTGCCAGGCATATTCGAAGGCGAAGTTGGCGTTCTCGATGCCGGCGCTACCCTCACCACGAATGCTGTAAACATCGAGGTTGTCGCGCTCGCTCTGGATCGGCGTGGCCCAGCGCTCGTTGACGTCCAGACCATGCACCCAGGTAAGCCCGAGGGTGCCAGCCTCGGTGGTGTAATCCAGGGTACCGGCGGCCAGTTCGGTTTCGGCCTGGGCGCGGTTGTCGGATTTGAGCCAGACCACAGAGCCATGCAGCCCCTCCTCGCCGCCCAGGCGCAGCACGGCGGTGCGGTCGAAGGCGTGGCGCGCGGCAATGTAGTAGGCGTCGCCGCGGTTGAGGTCGCCGTCCGCCGGGCCCTTGCCGAGGTTCGGGCCGTCATCGTTGATCAGGAAGCCACGCCCGAGCTTGACCACCTGGCGCCCGGCGGAGAAATCCACGCCGTCCTGGCCCAGTACGGGGAACAGATTCCCCGAGCGCCAGCCCAGGTAGGCATCCTCGATCTTGGTGGTGCGCTCCGTGCCGAGGGTGTTGCCGCCGGCATCACCGTCGCCCCAGGTACCCGAGCTGACCAGGGCGAAGGCCCCGTACAGGCTGCCGGCACTGCCCAGGCCCTGCTGGCCGCTGAAGCCGTACTTGATGAAGCCCTCGCGCCAGGTGGAGCCGCCCTCGGTGCCATCGTAGTTCTTGCGACTGTTCATCCAGCCAAACACGGCGAGTACATCGGCGTTCAGCTGGGTGTCTTCGTCGGCATAGAGTTCATAGGCCTGGCTCTGCCCGGCCAACGTCAGGCTGATGGCCAGGGCCAACCCGACCTTGCGGTTGTTGCGCGTGTTCATCTTCATGGGAGCTCCTCGGTGCTTGTGCAGACGTTCTTATTGGTTTTCTGGAGGGGATAAACGCCCGCGCCGCCAGGCGCGGGCTGGCAGGCTCAATGCTTGGCCAGGGCGCTGCCAAGGGCGTCGACGATCAGGTCGGCCTCTGCGCAGGTCAGGGTCAGGGGCGGCGAAATGACGATCTTGTTGCCGATCGGGCGCACCAGCACGCCTTGCGCACGCGCGGCTTCGGCGATGCGCGAGGCCTGCCCGGAGGCCGGGTCGAGCGGCTGACGGGTGCGTTTGTCGGCGACCAGATCGACGGCGATCATCAGACCCTTACCGCGCACTTCACCGACGACGTCGAATCGTTCGCTCAACGGCTTGAGCCCGTCGATCAGGTGCGCGCCGACCTTCGCCGCGTTGCCCGGCAGGTCTTCCTTCTCGACGATATCCAGCACCGCCAGGGCGGCGGCACAGGCCGTCGGGTGGCCGCTGTAGGTGTAGCCATGCATGATCACGTTGGCGAAGCCGGGGGCGTTCTCGATGGCATCGACGATGCGCTGGTTGAACACCGTGGCACCGAGAGGGATGTAGCCGGCGGAGATGCCCTTAGCCAGGCACAGGATGTCCGGCGCCACGCCCCAGCCACGGCTGCCGAGCATGCAGCCGCTGCGGCCGAAACCGGTGACCACTTCGTCGGCGATCAGCAGAATGTCGTGACGGTCGCAGACTTCACGCAGACGCGGCCAGTAGGCGGACGGCGGCACAATCACGCCTCCAGCGCCCTGCACCGGCTCGGCGATGAAGGCAGCGATGGTCTGCGCGCCGAGGAAGGCTATCTGCTCTTCCAGTTGGCGGATGCAATGCTCGACCAACTGCTCGGGGTCACGGCAATCCCAGGGGTTGCGGTACAGCCAGGGGGTATCGAGATGGTGACAACCCGCCAACAACTGGCCGTGGTTGTAGTGGTAGACGCCGTTGCCACCCACCGAGGTGCCGCCGACGTGCACGCCGTGGTAACCGTTACGCAGCGAGAGGAAGCGGGTGCGGCCCGGCTGGCCGGAGGCGATCCAGTACTGGCGCGCCATTTTCAGCGCGGTTTCCACGGCATCGGAGCCGCCGGAGTTGAACAGCACGCGGGCCATTCGCTCCTGGGCAAACATCGAGGTGAGCCGCTCGGCCAGGTCGAACACCCGTGGATGAGCGATTCCATCGAAGGTCTGGTAATAGGCCAGTTCATTGAGCTGCGCGGCGATGGCGGCCTTCACTTCCGGACGGTTGTGGCCGACATTGACATTCCACAGGCCGCCAACGCCATCGAGCATGCGATTGCCGTCAATATCGGTGACGTAGTTGCCATCGCCACGGGCGATGATCAGGGTCTTGGCGCGGTTGGCCGGCGCCGAGGCGCTCATCGGATGCCAGAACTTCTTCTCGGCAGTCTTGTATTTCTCGTACATGGTTTCGACAGGCTCTTTATGGGGTACTGGCTTGAGCACGGCATTCTTGGACATGGTTTCGCTCCTCACGATTGCACTGCGGGCTTGCGTACGAACAACAGCTGCTGGGCGGTGTACTCCAGCAACCCCTCCAGGCCGAACTCGACACCGAAACCGGACATCTTGCAGCCGCCGAACGGGGTGTTCGGTTGAATCTGGGCGTGACAATTGACCCAGGCCACGCCGCTTTCCAAACGGCTGGCGAGCGCCTGTGCCTGTGCCTGATCCGCGCCCCATACCGAGCCACCCAGGCCCATCTCGCTGGCATTGGCGTGGCGCAGCACATCCTCCACCTCGCGGTAGGCGATCAGCGGCAGCACCGGGCCGAACTGCTCCTCATCCACCAGGCGCCGGCCATCGCGGACGCCGGTGACGATGGTTGGCGGATAGAAGAAGCCGGGGCGATCCAGGCGCGCACCGCCACAGAGCACGTGGGCACCCTGCGCGCGGGCGCAGTCCACCAGTTCGGTCACCAGCTCGAGCTGGTCGAGATTCTGTACGGGCCCGAAGGTCACCTTCTCCTCCAGGCCATCGCCGACCACCTGGCGCTGGGCGATGGCCACCAGGGCCTCGGCGAACGCCTGGTACTGCGACTCATGCACGTACAGACGCTTCAGCGCGGCGCAGGTCTGCCCCATGTTGAGAAAGGCGGCCTGGAAGATGTCTTCCGCTACCGCCTCAACCGGCGTGTCCGGCAGCACGATGGCCGCATCGTTGCCGCCCAGCTCCAGAGTGAGACGCTTTAGGTTGCCGGCCGCCGCGTGCATGACCTGCTGGCCAACGGCGGTGGAACCGGTAAAGACGATCTTGTGGATGCCCGGGTGGCTGGCGATGGCACTGCCAAAGCCGCGCTCGCCAGTAACGATATTGATCACCCCGTTCGGCACGTGGCGGGCGATGATTTCCACCAGGCGGATGGTGCTCAGCGGAGTCAGGCTGGACGGCTTGCTGATCACGCAGTTGCCGGCGCGCAGCGCCGGCATGATGTGCCACACGGCGATCATGAACGGCCAGTTCCATGGAGTGATCGAGGCCACTACACCCAGCGGTTTGCGGTGCAGTTCAATACGCTGCGTGGGCGTGTCCTCGACCAACTCCACGGGCAGCTCCTGATTGGCCGCGTAGCGCGTCCAGGCTGCTCCTCCCATCACCTCGGAGAACGCCAGCGTAAGCGGTTTTCCCTGCTCCAGAACGATCAGTTTGGCCAGCGCCTCGGCCTCCTGCTCGATGTCATCGGCGATGCGTGTCAGGCGTTCGCAACGCTCCTTACACGAAGTGCGGCCCCACTGGGCGAAGGCTTGCTGGGCCGCTTCCACGGCCTGTTCCAGTTGCGCCACGCTGGCGGCTGGGCAATGGGCGAATGGCTGCCCGGAGGCCGGGTTGATCACCTCGAAGTGACCGCCTTCACCCGGCACCTGGGCTCCGTCGATAAGCAGTTGATAGTCGTTCATATGAAGCATCCCCTTGGCCGCCGGCAATGCAACGAGCACGGCGGTTAGCTGGTGGTAGAGGTGGTGAATGCCTGGCAGCCCTTAAAGCTTGTGGCTACCCAGGGCCTGGAAGCGTTCGGGCGACACACGGCGCAGACGTGCGGCAAGCATCACGCCGACGAAAAGTGAAATCGGAATCAGGATGCAAAGCCCGTAAGAGAGCAGCTTGCTGGAGCCGGTCAGCACCTCGAAGTGAATCACCGCCAGCACTAGCACGCAGATCAATGCGATGCCCGAGAATGCCGGCAGGATGAAGCGGCGCATGGTGCTCAGGCCTAGCTCGGGATGCTTGCGGAAGTAGACCAGCACCGCGACCGAGGTCAGTGCCATGAGCAGGATCAGCGACAGCGCGGCCAGGCTGGAGAACCAGGCGAACAGTTGCAGGATCGGATCGGCCCCGGCAGCGGCGAACATCAACACCACCACGGCGGCGATCAGGGTTTGCAGGGCCGAGCCCATGTGCGGGCTCTGATGGATACGGTGCCCTCGCGCCAGGAGGAACTGCCTTCTTCCAGGCGCCCGCTCGGGGCATAGTTCTCACGGCTGTGAAAAAGGCCGAACACACCTTCGAGATTGGCTTGCACGCGCGTGTCCGCATCGGCGTAAAGCTCCACCGCGCCGGCGGGTAATGCGGCACCGAGCAGCAGCGCGAGAGTGGAGAGACGGAAGGTGGGTAGCTTGGACATGAGGTTCCCCAGTGGTGAGTGAAGTTGACAGACCCCGACGCTATGCCCAGCTTCCCTCGCACGCTTTCATCTGCCTGCCATTCACTTGCCTACGCCTGCCAGATCGATCGATCACCCTTCGCACGCCGCTGCGAGGCCTACATGCTGGCAGGCAAATACAAGTTTCTTGCAGGCGCTTACAAGCCAGTGAGCTGCATTTTTAGGATCGTGGTGATGCCCATCCCGACTCATTTGTCCGCGGAGAACGCCTGCATGCTCAGCCGTCATTCGGCCCGACCGCTCTCGAATCCGCCGGCAATGCCACGCACTCCCGACAACAAGGAGAACCCCATGCCAATACCCCGGTTCATCAGACGCACCGCCCTGGCGCTGGGTCTGTCCCTGGCAGGGCTCGGCGCCCATGCCGAGCTTCCCCGTGACACCATCGGCCAGGAAACCCTGCCCTTCCCACCGTCGCCGCATCGTGCCTACATCGTCGATGCCGAATTCGAGAACCTGGTAACCGGCCGCATCACCGTGGTCGACCCGGACAGCAAGCGCATGCTCGGTATGGTCAGCACCGGTTTCGCCGCACCCTCGACCCTGAGCCACGACGGAAAGTACCTGTACACCGCCGACCTGTTCTATTCGCGCGGCACCCGTGGCACCCGCACCGACGTGCTCACCGCCTGGAACACCAGCACCCTGTCGCCCGACTGGGAGGTTGAAATCCCAAACAAGCGTGCCGTGATGCTGCCGGAGCGCCACGCGCTGGGCGCCAGTTCGGATGACCGCTTCATCTATATCTACAACTTCACGCCCTCCACCTCGGTGACGGTGGTCGACACCCAGGCCAAGAAAGTGGTCAGCGAGATCTCGATTCCCGGCTGCGTGCTGAACTACCCGGTCGGCAAGCGTAGCTTTGCCTCGCTGTGCGGCGACGGCAACCTGCAGGTAGTTACCTTGAACGACGCCGGCCAGGAAAGCGCCCGAACCCATACCGCCTTCTTCGACCCCAACGCCGAGAAGCTGGTGGAACGTGCCTACGCCGTTGGCGACACCTACTACTTCGTCACCACCACCGGCACCGTGCGCGCCGTGGACTTCTCCGGCAAGCAGCCGAAGATCATCCCGGCCTGGGAACTGGTCACCGATGACGCTGACAAGAAGGCTGGCTGGGCACCGGGCGGCTGGCAGCTGATCGCCGTGGCGCCGAAGCTCAACCGCCTCTATGCCCTGATGCATGACGCCCACGAGCCATTGAAGTGGGAAGACCCGAGCACCCTCATCTGGGTCTACGACCTGAAAACGCGCAAGCGTATCGGCACTCTGGAAGCCCCCGCGCCAATCTGGAGCCTGCAAGCCACCACCGATGACCAACCTCGCCTGCTCGGCTCCAACGTCACCGGCGGTCTGGAAGTCTTCGACCTGACCAGCGGCACGCACACCGGAACCGTGGAAGGTATCGCCAAGACCGCGATTCACGTACTCAGTCACTGACGAGGTGCCGCCATGCAACCTGACCCGATCTTCGTCATCGCCGCCGCGCTCGCGGTAGCGGTGATCCTGGCCAGCGCCGCGACCCACAAGTTGCGCGCACCGGCCCGCTTCGCCAGCCAGTTGGAGGATTACCAGTTGCTGCCGCAGGCTCTGGTACGCCCCGTCGCCCGGGTTCTGCCGTGCATCGAGGCGGTCCTGGCCTTCGCCCTGCTGGTTCCCGCAGCCCGTCAGGTAGCGGCCTTCGCGGCAGCTGCGCTGCTTGCGGGTTATGCCCTGGCCATCGCCATCAACCTCTGGCGTGGCCGGCGTGACATCGATTGCGGTTGCGCCGGGCCACAACAGGCGCAGCCGATCCGCCCGGTGCTGCTGACCCGCAATGCCGTTCTGGTGGGATTGGCGCTGGTCGCCAGTCTCGCTCCGCTGAGCCGTGCTCTGGGCGTGTTCGACGGTTTCGTCGTCATCGCCGCCAGTGCCGTGGCTTTGCTGATCTACGCCGCTGCTGATGGCCTGATGGCCAACAGCCCCCGTCTGCTCAAACTCATCGGAAGGTGAATCATGGAAGCTCTTATCGTTTCTAACATCCTGTTGTGGTGCCTGCTGATCGCCCTGGCATTCGCCGTAATGGGGCTGGTGCGTCAGATCGGCGTGCTTCACGGCCGTCTGGCGCCAGCCGGCGCCCTGATGGTCGACAAGGGCGTGGCCGTCAACGAGCCCGCCCCGCAAGTGACCGCGGCCGACCGTAGCGGCCGACCGGTGAACTTCGGCTACGCCGGCGAGAAGGCCCAGCTGCTGTTCTTCCTCTCGCCCACCTGCCCGATCTGCAAATCGCTGCTGCCAGCGATCAAGTCCATCGCCAAGACCCAGGCCCATCGCCTCGACGTGATCTACGTGAGCGACGGCGACATGGACGCGCAGAAAGCACTGATCGCCGAACACAAGCTGGAAGACGCCACTTACGTGGTCGGCCCGGAAGTGGGCATGACCTACCAGATCGGCAAGCTGCCCTACGCTGCCCTGATCGACAACACCGGCGTGCTGCGCGCCAAGGGCCTGGTGAACTCCCGTGAGCACCTCGACAGCCTGTTCGAGACCGAGCACCTGGGCAGCGCCACCCTGCAGCAATTCCTGCACAACAGCCAGCACGCACACGGCGCGCACAACCACTGAGCCAAGGAGTCCTGACATGAAATTGCTAGACCGCCTGTTCGAACGCTCCACTCGCCATGTGGCCGACACCACGTCGCGACGCAACTTCCTCGGCCGCCTCGGCTCGCTGATGGTCGCCGGGGCCGCCCTGCCCGTGCTGTTGCCGATCGACCGCACCAGCAAGGCGCTGGCCGCCGAGACGCCGAAAGCAGGTGATCCGGGTGATCCCAACAGCTGCGACTACTGGCGCTACTGCTCCATTGACGGCTTCCTCTGCAGTTGCTGCGGCGGCACCGTGACCTCCTGCCCACCGGGCACCGAGGTGTCGCAGGTCACCTGGATCGGCACCTGTCGCAACCCGGGCGACGGCAAGGACTACATCATTGCCTACAACGACTGCTGCGGTAAGCACAGCTGCGCCCAGTGCGCCTGTACCCGCAACGACAGCGAGGAGCCGCTGTACCGCCCATTCAACAACAACGACATCAACTGGTGCCTGGCCGCCAAGTCGAGCATCTACAACTGCACTATCGCGGTGATTCGCGGGGTCGCAATTTGAATGAAGGGGGTGATCATGCGTGCACTCATCATCGGACTGGCTTGCGTCATGGTCGCCCCTCCGGCAATGGCTCGCGCCATTCCCAATCCGGATCAGCGGCCTGCCCCTGGCAACGAACAGCGCCAAAAACCCATCGCCCAGGCTCACTACAGCACACCGGTTAACTATCAGTTGCAGTGCGCCGGCTGTCACCTGGACGACGGTGAGGGCTCCAAGGCCAACGACACTCCGCGGATGAAGGGCTTCGTCGGCAACTTCCTCAAGGTTGAGGCTGGCCGCGAATTTCTGGTGCGAGTTCCGGGCATGTCGCAGTCGGCCCTCAACGATGCGCAACTGGCCGACTTGCTCAATTGGCTGTTACAAAAGAACGGCATAGCGGGTGGAAGCATGCCTGAGCACTACCGGCCATATACCGAAGAAGAAGTGGCAATCACTCGGAAATCTTCGTTACTTAATCTCCCGGACGTGCGGGCCGGATTGATCAACAAGATGATAGAGCAAGGTATAGAAATCAACGACGGCATGGACTAGTCGCCCGGGTAACCGCGTTTTGCATCTGCTTTTTGCCGGCCTTAGACTCGGTTTGAAACCAAACATTTGCGGAGGAATACCGAGTGAGCAGAACGGGGCTCTTCACAGTAATGTACGCATTTCCCGCCGCAAGGCGAAGTGCCGCCCAAGAGAGCGGAACGTACAGAGCCAGCTGTTCGCATCAATGCACAGCCACTGGAATCACCTATTGTCAATGAACACTAAGGGTGTTGAAGGAAAAACCCCTCCATTGATTTAGCCCTAACCACCACCGTCGGGCCGAAGCCAGACGTTGGTTCATCTTGACCAGATGAACCAAAGTCGGCTTTCAACAAAGCAGGCACCACACGAATAAGCTAGATATCAGGCCGTCTCCGCAGGCTGGCTCACTAGAGCCAATGCCAAGGCCTTTGCTCCACCCAAGTCCAAATGCATCGTGGCGTAAGACTGCATGAGTAATGCTGGCGGAAGCACCCAATCCCATTTTTCTTGAGCCATGTTCTGTACGTCCGCCAGAACAGCGGATTCATCAATACCGTCCCACTCGGCGATCTCACGCAGCTTGCTTTCAAGCGACGTCCGATCTCCCTCAACCTCGATGACCAACCCGCTGTTCTCACTGGCTAGTCCGGTGTGCGTCAACAAGATGGCTAGGGCATCGTTTGTCCAATCGCCTCGCCAGCTGAAAAGGTAAGTCTTACCTCCGCTTTCGGTCATGCTCGAATGTGCCAGTCCAAGGTCCGAAAAAGCGCTACGTGCCTGAGCTAGTAGCTCTTGTGCCGTAGTATCAAGATAGGGGTAGACGTCCGCCTCCAACAAGACGCTCCTCATCTCTTGCCGAACCCGATCATGTACACGGGCTCCAAGCCCGTCAAAGGACGGGGGAGCACCACCGGGATCGGATCTCACGACAACGACCTTGGCCTCAGTGTCCACGCTCGTTACCCGCCAGCGGCGCCCAGCAAAGATGATTCGCTGATCGACGGTCAATGGCCTGGAGACGGGCAATGCGCCAAGTGGTTTGCCATCGCATACCAGGCGGAACTCTTCATTACTGACAAATGCACTGTAGAAGTCGTAGTGGTTGATCAGGCGTTCCCCCACTACGCCGGGTAGCAGGAGCCCCGATGTTTCCTGGGTTATCAAATCGCGCTCACCGAGGGCACGAAGCAAACTGAGGAAGCTGCCCTGCTCCACCCCAGTGAACGGACCACTGCGTATCAAGGTGCTCCAAAGCTCTGCAGCTGTAGCTCCACCCCGCTGGGCTATCACCGAGAGGCACTGCTGTACCAGCGTCGATAAATGAAGGCCATGAACACGAGGAGGCTCGAACCAGCCCTGCATCAACAACCGGATCATCGCGATGCTTTGCAGCAAACCCTGGCGAAGTCGATCTGACAGGGGCGAGCCATCGTCTAGCTGACGCTCCTTGCAGTAACTTCGGAGAATGGCTGCCTCTCCCGGACGGCGTCCGGATCGCCCCAAGCGTTGACGCAAGCTAGCTACCGATGGCGGAGCCCCGATCTGCACTACCGTCTTGATGCTGCCGATATCGACCCCAAGCTCCAGCGTGGTAGTGCAGACTGCGGTGGCAGGCCGGTCACCGGCTTTCAGCGCTTTCTCGGTTTCCTCTCGAATGTCCTTCGCCAAACTGCCGTGATGCGGCCAGAACTCGTTCGGTACACCATCCTGCTCGCAACGGCGCCGCAGATTGTCAGCGAACCACTCAACCTGAGTTCGACTGTTGGGGAAGATCAGGTTATTGCTGCCCCGTAGCACCTGAAAGAGATGCTCTGCGATGGCATGGTCCGGAGAAAAAACATCGTCACCTTCAGGCTGTACCGGGAGCGCCTTCTTGGACTCCACATACCCTCTGATCTGAACCTTAAGTATCTGGCCACTACCCTTGGATTCGATCACCGACACATGATGAGGGGCATTGGGACGTAAGAAGGCAGCAGCCAGCGTCATGTCGCCCAACGTGGCGGAAAGACCAACCCTGGGCAGGGGGCGATCAACGATTGTTTCAACACGATGCATGAGTGACTGCAGCTGCTTGCCTCGCTCACTACCGATAAAGGCATGGAGCTCATCCACCACCAGGTACCGCAGGTTGGCAAACAATCCCGCTAGGCTGGTTCCCTTGTTCACGAACAGAGCTTCGAGCGACTCCGGCGTGATCAGCAGAATGCCTTCCGGGGACTTGAGGAAGCGATGTTTGCGGCTCGCTGAGATATCCCCATGCCAAGCAATGACAGGAAGCTCAAGCTCATCGCAAAGCCTCGCCAAACGATCCCACTGGTCATTGATGAGAGCCTTCAGCGGGCTGATGTAAAGCACCGCCCCAGGCTTTTCCGTGTCCTGCAGGAGATTGGTAAGGATGGGCAGAAACGCGGCTTCGGTTTTGCCTGCAGCTGTAGCCGCCGCGATGATGACATCCTGGTCGGCCCCCAAGAGCGCAGGGATAGCACGCTCCTGGGCGTCCCGCAGGGAGGTCCAGCCCTCGGTCCATATCCAGCGCTGGATTCGCGGTTCAAGGAGTTCGAAGCCAACCGATTCAGAGCTGGAAGGTGGCAAGCTCATCGTCCGCATCCACTTGGATATCGGCCTCACCGCCTCGATCCGTTGCAATCTCCACGGCACCCAACAGGGTCCGCCAATCAGCGTCAGGATTCTGCTCCAACACCGCTAGCAGGCTGATGAATGCGGTAATGGTCGTCCGCGGGGTACGGAAGTAGGCCTCACCCATCCGCTGGTTGCAGTGGGCCATAAACAGCGGCAATGCTTCGTCGGGTAGCAAATAGCGCTCGCTCACGCCTGCCGCGTATACATGACGCAGTTTCTGCAGCAGCACGTAGAAATCCTCAGGTGTCAGACTAGTGAGGCGTATGACAGGGCCGGACAGATCTACCAGCCCGGACTTGGCGAAGTTATTTTCAGCCAGACGCGACTGCAGCGCCGGATAGCTGTAGAGGCCGCGGCGCGTATCCATGAGAAATTCGGGTGTACCGCCCAGCACAAAACCAAGCCCCTCAGCAGAGCCCTGCAGGGAGTCATTGAGGATACGAAGAATCTGCTCGTAGTTAGCGTTACGAGCTTGGGTGTTGGAAAGTTTGTACAGGTTCACCAGCTCATCGAGACATACCATCAACCCGCTAAAGCCGGCCAACCGAACAAATCGCGCAAGCAGCTTGAGCTGATCGTAGACCGAACCATCGTCGACGATGGTTCGCACCCCCAGTGCGGTGCGGGCATCTGTCTTGGTAGTGAACTCGCCACGCAACCAGCGGATAGCATCAGCCTTGAGCTGCTCGTTACCCTCTTCGAAGCCTCTGCAATAGGCCGCGATTACATCAGCAAAGTCATAGCCGTTGACCATCTCTGTCAGTTGGTCTAGATGCTCGCGAATCACAGCCTCGCTGTCTTTGCCGGACGCTTTGGCTTCCGTTTTGGCCTGTGCCACGAATTTCTCGACTATTCCTTGCAGAGCGCCGCCATCAGGCTTAGTTCGGGTGGACATATTCTTGGCCAATTCGGCATACAGCGAGCGAGCCTGGCCACCAGTAGCATGGAGACGACGATCCGGGTTCAGATCGGCATGCATGGTGACGAGCTTGCGCTCCATCGCGATAGAGCGAACCAGGTTGAGGAAGAATGTCTTGCCTGCACCATACTCACCGATCACTACGCGGAACGCGGAACCGCTTTCCGCGAGGCGCTCCACATCACGGATGAGTGCTTCCAGCTCCCCGACACGCCCCACTTGAATCAGGTGCTGGCCTGCACGGGGAACGACGCCGGCGCGCAGGGACTGGATGACCGCATCGCGGTCCTTGGCTCTGATGCTGCTCATAGCGGTAGTTTGTCCATAATGTCAGGGTTGACTTCGAAGGGGTCTTCCCCTTCGGTGACTGGCATATCGAAATGCTCAAATGCCATGTCGTTGATCTGCTCCAATGCTCCGTCGAGCATGAGTTCCATATCGCTTGCTACGGCCCCCAACTCGTCACGAGACCACTCGGTACGGGATACGAGTACACGCAGGAAGGCTGAGTGATCGGCGTCTAAGCCACAAACGGAGGAAGTATCCTCAACAGTCTCTTCCACAACTACGTCATCTGGCTCAGCAGTCTTGTCGTCAACGAAAACCTGAGCCAGCAGCGCAGATACCTGTTCCGTTTCACGCTGCAACTGAGCGATGCGCTCCTTGTCCAGAGCAAATCCGCCAACGGGCTTGGACGGAGTTGCTCCGGGTATGGAAGGCGTTGTCTGCGATGAGCCTACGGGGCTGCCACTAGCGGCCACATGAAGGTCGCTGTACAGCGATTGCGGATCCAGCTGCAGGGTCTTGTAGACGCGCTCCAGCAACTTCACCTCTGCGGGGCTAACCTCGCCGTCGACCTGCGCCAAGTGAGCGAGAAAAGCCGCCACAACCCTCTTCGCCGGCTCGGCCAGGGGCTCCAGTTTCTTCTTCAGGCTTTGCAGGGTTGGTGGCTGGTTAAGCTGCAGACACAGGTGGGCCTTCAGGCGTTTCCGATGAGCACCGCTCAGGTGACTCCAGGAGTCGATATGCTGGGATAGCAGCATAATTTCCTGCGGCGACGTGTCACCATCGGCCGCCGCCACAGCACAAGCAAGGTCCAACGTAACAGAGGCGGCGCTATAAGCCGGCGAAGAACGCAGATCACCATCTTCAGCCTGGGTCGCAAAGAGCGCCACATTGTCCTCTGCCTTGGGTGTTCGGCTGCCTGTCAGCACATCCGGCTCGATACCGATGTGTAAAGACTCCAGAGCGCGGGCGAGCGTCAGAACCTTGTCTCGCGACAGGCTACCTGCACTCTGCAGTCGCCCTGCCAGCTCACCGAAGCTCATGACCACCATGCCGTCACCGATGCGTTGCTTTAGCTCGGCGAGCGCTGTTCGAGCTGCTGGCGGCCACAGGTTTACGGGCAGCTGTAACAGCCCTTCTAGTGCATCAGGAGTGCCGGGGTTGCGGCCGAGATAACGACTGTAGGGCTCCAACTGCACCGTGCATTCGTCAACCAACTGCTGCAGCTTCTTCCGAGCTGCGCTAGTCGCAGTGACATCAGGGATACCGGATAGGCCATCCAGCTCTTGGGGTGGTAGACCCGCAGAAGCGGTGTTGTATTGGAGTCTCAGACGGGTCTTGTTCTGAGGGAGCACCATACCGGCGCCATAACGTTCCTCGTAGCGCATGCAGAACAACTGGGCGAACGCTTCTTTACAGCGGGTTACGGGTGTCCGCTTCCCGATGTTGTGATCAGACAGCACCCAGGCCAACGCCCAGTCAGCCGGCATTGGTTGCTTGTCAGCCGCCAACTGACCCAGGCCAATACGCAGCTCTACAGGCATTTCGTAGCCGTAAGGTAACGGTGCCGGCGGCGCCTTTTGATAGCGCCTGGCGAGTATTTGGCCTTGGCGGAGGAAGTCTACGAAGCGACTGGCGTAGTTATTGAAGGAGTTATTCTTGCCATAGATCGAGAGCAGCCGCTCCACCTCGGCAATTATGATAGGTATGTCGGCCGCGGCAGCCTGATCCGTCTTGGCGTCGACAAAAACCCTACGCTCAAGACCGTAGAAGAATAGGAACACGTAGCCGATGTTGGCATGCGGAGCCTTTCGACCACTGGATAGCCATTGCAAATATGCGCGGCGGGCCTCAGGAGAGATGCTGTCGTAACTGGGCCAGTAAGAGGTGAGACGCTCAGATATATCGACGATGCCCCGTGCGACCTTCAGTTTCGGGTTGATCAGTGACGGTTCCGAAGGTCCATTGCGCCTGTTTTTATCTTCGCCGACGTAGATCAGACCAATTGGGATATTTTCGCCCGCCACTTCGATGGTTTCGCCAGCAGAAAGCCACCGCACGTTGGCACTATTCAGGTTCGCCGGCGCGCTCGGAATTCGGTGGGAAGGCCGCTCAGTGGCCTCCAAAGTTACGGTAAAAAAGCCAGAGTCGTCTCGCTTTGCCGAAACCTGCCGGGGCGACGCCGAGACTTGCGCAGGAGCAGAGGGCTCACTTAGTGGCGAGACCTCATCCAATGAAAACGTCAGGCCGGTGCTTATGCCGAGGTCCGAGGAACTTGAACGAGCTCCCCCTTGGGGTGGCCGCATAGTTGTTGCCGAAGACATGACTGACGGTTTGCTGAAGGCCTTTATTACTAGCCACCCGCCTATGCCGACAATGAGTGCTCCGCCCAAGAAAACCCAAACACCCTTGGGAACGGAAGCAAGCCCCCCAATCACTAGGGCACACAGAACCATCGCTCCAGATACACCAGACTTGCTGCTGCGCTTACGCTTCCCTGCCATCGCTTCGACTCCCTATACAAGCATGCTGGCCATTTAGCAGTATCGGCAATTCGGGTGCATCAGCCAATACCTCGCGCCAAGCTACGTGTTGAATCTCTTTATGATGTTATCCAGATGTGTTCCGTATGCACTGGTGAGATGGCGGCTCGATGCGAGCCGGGCGGCCACGGGGTTGAATTGTTGAGCAGGCTCAGCGCCGTCCGCCCTACTACGTCGGCTGCCTCGCACTGAGCAGTAACTGCGCTAACCGTGCCAGATTACGCGCATCGTCGATGGCCCTGTGATGCTCACCCTCCCAGGAAAGGCCTATGCTTTCCACTGCACACTTCAGCCCTAGCGCACGGCAAGCGAAAATCTTCCAAAAGCACTTCTTTAGATTGATATGACGCGCCGGATCCAGCAATACATCTACCCCTGCTCTGAAAGCGTCCTCCTTCAGCTGGTTTCGGTCGTAATCGCCCCAAGAGCACCAGCGCCAGCCATCTGTATTTCGCGGCCTCAGCCAGTCACCAAGCTGATCTTGTACCTCCGCGAAACGCTTTGCAGTATCGATGTCAGATTGAGATATGCCGGTCAGCCCCGTGCAAAACTCAGTTAGCGTGGGGCGAAGTAGCGGCCGGACAAACTGTCCGAAATGATCGACAATCCTGTACTCCGACTGAACATCCAACAGCGCGATGCCAATTTCGATCGTCTCCATCTCGTCGCGCTGGACCTCCAATACGTGAGCGTTCCGGGCCGCCTCGTTTAGGCCGGCAGGGTAGTCATCGCAAGTCGCTTCCAGATCCACGCAAAGTAACCAGCGACTTTCTCCAAGTTGTTGACGAAGCGCATCAAGCTGCCCCCAACGCTTTACCTGCATGACACCCCGCCCTTCTTTTCCTCAGAGGATATAAACCTACGAGCATCAGCACGGACCGTGGGCTCAGTTTTATAGTAGTGACACGAGAAACGGATCACTGAATCATTACTGGGGTTGCGTGTATGCCTTTTGCCCTCTGTGCCAACAGCCAATCCAGTGACAGGCGCCCGCCGTCTTCTTTGAAAGTCACAATAACGTACAAGCTGCCCGTGGCGGTAAACAGCGCCCAAAACCCGCCATGCTCATGAGCTTTCAGTACATCGGAGGTCCGAACCCGGTGACCGTCCTGGAACCTTCCATACACATCCGCCCGCACGTGACGATGAACCACGCCGATACAACAGCCTGCGATTAAATAAGCGTCCGTGAGATACGCCGTAACTTCCCTACCAAAAGACATATCCATTGCTCGCGACAACGCGTCAGATACATCACGTGTTTGGTCGATACTTTGTTTAGTTGAACTCATCACGTCAGCACCCAAATTCGGATCAAAACTCGTTGCCTCCCCCCACTAACGGCTAGCTGTCCAACCAATAATCGTCTCGACCAATACGCCCAAACTTATAGTCTTCATGCTGCGGGGCGTCGCCAAACAAATGATGTATGCGTCGCTCCTGTCGCAGGTACGCCAAGGTCATGAAGAAGCAGGTTTCACACATCCGTACGCGATAACGCTCACCGTCATGTCGCGCGCCGTATCCCCAGTGCGCTTGCAGCACACCGAACTGTTCGCCGTACCCAGGCACTCGCATGGAGGTACCACAGACGTCGCAAGGCACATCGGGGTGTCGGTTGTCTGGTACGTCCATGCCCGCCAATATCTGACTACGCATCAAAAAATCTTCAACACAGTAGTGAGCTCGGCGCTTTTGCGAGCCCCTGGGCCAGCAAGCACATATCGCGTATTGCGCGTTCTGAAAATGCACCCATCGGCAAACTCAATCAGTTGTGTTGTACGCACCCAGTCACCCTCTTGGAAACGGTTGGCACTGTCGTACAACACGCGGCCGGCATACACCATCGCGGGCTGTTGCCCGGACGCCTGTAACGTTTCTCGTATCGCGTCAGGCACGATGAGATCGATCCAGATCCAGTCACGCACAACACAGAAAGGCACCTCGTCAAGCAACGCAGCCGCTGAACCACGCGCGCACGCCTCTGCCAACGACATCTCGATGCCAGGCATTACCTCACCCGGGGCGTATAATAAATGAGATACTTTCTTTAACTCGTCCATGTCATCTCTCTATCTAAGCCATCGATGTCTAGCGGGCAGAATTTTGGCGAAACCTTCCTACCCTGGCGAACCCGCCAAAAGTATTAAAAGCTTGTTTTCCAATGAGTGTCAGCTCTGGCTATTAATCATATATAGCCTGAAGATCAAATAGACGACTTATGGTTATTAACGCTAAACCGACGCGACAAGAAAAGCTACGACCCCTTATTGATCGATGCAAGGCGAGGGCATCGACCCACCACGCTCAACCATTGGATTACAAACAACAGCCTGACAACTCAAGGAAAGAAGATAATCCAACTCCAATCACTGCTCGTCAAGCACTTTTAGAAAAGAAAAAGCCAACCACTGACCATCGGTATTTGTAATGCGTATATATTGACAAGGATTGCCAAAACTCACGCACCAGAAGAGTAAGAAGATAATTCTTATCGGACTTATCCTGGGCGCGATCAATGACTATTTGAGATCAAGACATATCTCCACGACCGATGCGAGGCTGATCCAACCGGCCCGGAGTCGTCTTTTCGAATTTCGAAATTTCGCACCGTTAGTAATCACCACAAGCGAGGCGCATCTGTGACGCGGAAGGGTACCGCGACTCCTCGCGACTGCTTAAATTGCAAACGAAAGCGGATGATCTGAGTAATTTGTAGCGAGGGGCAGGTTCGAGAAATTCTGCGTACGCTGAGATCTGCTTACTAACACCTAGCTACCTATCTAGTGCACGCACGAAGCGCGTCACGCGTCGAGCTGTACGGCGGGGCCACAAAATAATGGAAATTATGGCTCAGCAATAATTATGGCTGAGCCATAATTCCATATAACCGCAGCGTCACGGAAAAACCGCAATTATTTACAGCCTGCAATTGACCATGACAGCTGCCCCTCCAACGAGGGGATAGACTAAGTAGGTTAGCTAACTCGGGGCTGGAGATGATCGAGGATCGCGCCAATGAGCTGTTCATCAGCGCCGCTAGCATCTGGGAAATCGGCCAAAACGCGATGGGCAAAGCCAGCTTTCAGTTCGATTCAGGAGTACTAAGAAGGTCTCTTCTGGACGGCGACTACAAGGAGCTGTCCATGACCAGCCGACACGCCATTACGGCTGCGGCCTCGCCTCTCCTTCACAGCGCCCATTTGATCGGATGCTCATCGGACAAGCAGCTTCGGAAGGCTTCATCCTAGTAACCAATAATCATGCTATAGCGAAGTATTCGGGGCCAATCAAGCACGTCGGTTGAATGCGCCAGCCTTCGATACCCTGTCGTAACGGGATGTCTAATGACCATACAAGCCGTCATTTTTGATGCTTTCGGGACACTGATAAAGATTCAAGATGGGTCGCATCCGTACCGACAGTTGATGAAGATCGGAAAGGCGCATGGGCGGCGCCCCCGCCCAGACGACGCATCTTTCCTGATGAAATCTGCGATAACGTTGACGCAAGCGGCAGCGCATTTGGGGATCACTGCAAGCCCTGAACAATTGAGCACTCTGGAAACTGTCCTGGCAGATGAGATCGCAGCCGTTGAGGCATATCCTGACGGGCTCGAAGCGGTGAAACTGCTCCAAGAGCAAGGCATTCGAATCGGTGTTTGCTCGAATTTGGCTTTCCCGTACCGGCAAGCCGTCCTGCGTTGCTACCCCATGCTAGACGCATATGCATTTAGCTGTGATTTAGGCGTAATGAAGCCCGAACCCACCATCTACAGTTGGATTTGCGATCAGCTTGGGGCGTCCCCGACCGCATCGTGGATGATCGGTGACTCCCAACGTTGCGACCGAGATGGGCCAACGGCAGTAGGCATCCGAGGCTTTTTTGTTGACCGAAACAGCACCAACGGTGACTGCCCTGAATTGGTTACGTTCGCTCGTAAGGTATTGGCAACCGCGCCTTGAGCGAGCGATGTCAGCCCCATCCATTTTCGCACCTCGCGATTGAAACCTGGAATCACACCAGGCAATCCTGCTCCATGAACCTCGAACCGCAGTCAAAATAAGACCGTAAATTGAGTTGAGGTGATTATGATCGGGTGCCAACGGGAACACCTTAGAAACCCAAGACGCCTCCCTAGATCATTGGTAACTTCAAACTCAGGAGCGTTTGGCTTCAACGCAGCCTAAACCCAACCGACTGCGGGCAGCTCTACTCGCCAACGCACGCAAAGCCACTCTCACAGATAGGTGAATGCGATGCTTGACAAGGCTCGAAAGGTTCATATACTCGCGCTCACTGTGAGCAATCCAACAAATCAAGGTTTCTTGCATAATGCGCTGAAGCCTTGATTTGGCCGGGATATTGAAGTTTGGGATTCAAATCCCCCCGGCTCCACCAAATACACATCTAAGGGCGTCCACGGACGTCCTTTTTTGTGCCTGAAACCCAGCAAATACGGGGCTTTCAGCGTCTTCACGATCCAATAGCGTCCAGCAGGATCCACGAAATCCGGTATTCCAAGTGGTATTCCAAGCCATCCACTGGTAATTTTTGGAATACCAAAACCGCTCTTGGAATACCGCATGTGCGCTCAAGCCACCCGTCTCTCGGACCTCAAAGTCAAAGCCGCCAAGCCTCAAGAGAAGGACTATGTCCTGAGTGATGGTGACGGCCTGCAGATGCGAGTGAGAAGCAATGGCTCCAAGCTCTGGAACTTGAACTACCGGCACCCGGTGACGAAGAACCGGATCAACATGGGCCTCGGGACCTTCCCCGAGGTCTCATTGGCGCAAGCCCGCAAGCGCACTGTTGAGGCACGTGAGCTCCTCGCCCACGGTATCGATCCCAAAGAGAAACGGGACGCCGTGCAGCAAGCCAAGAAAGCAGCAACTGAACATACCTTCCAGAATGTGGCGACCGCCTGGTATGAGCTGAAAAAGGATGCGGTGACACAAGCCTACGCCGAGGACATCTGGCGCTCCCTCACGCTGCACGTCTTCCCCGACTTGGGCACCACTCCGATCTCCGCCATCAATGCCCCTCAGGTCATCAACCTGCTCCGGCCGCTCGAAACCAAGGGCAGCCTTGAGACCGTTAAACGACTGACGCAGCGACTAAACGAGATCATGACCTATGGGGTCAACTCGGGACTGATTCATGCCAACCCGCTTAGCGGCATCCGCTCTGTCTTCAAGAAACCGAAAAAGAAGAACATGGCAGCACTGCCACCCGATGAACTGAACGACCTCATGGTGGCAATTGCCAATGCCAGCATCAAAAGAACGACCCGCTGCCTGATCGAATGGCAGCTCCACACCATGACCCGGCCAGCTGAGGCAGCTACCACTCGCTGGGCAGACATCGACTTCGGAAAGAAAATCTGGACGATCCCAGCTGAGCGGATGAAGAAACGCCGCACGCACATGATTCCGCTCACGGAACAGGCTCTCGCGTTACTGGAAACAATCAAGCCCTACAGCGGCCACCGTGAATACGTTTTCCCTGCAGATCGGAACCCTCGCACCCACTGCAACAGCCAGACCGCCAACATGGCGCTGAAGCGCATGGGCTTTGAAGGACGCCTGGTCAGCCATGGCATGCGCTCAATGGCCAGCACCATCCTCAACGAACAAGGCTGGGATCCTGAACTGATCGAAGTAGCGCTTGCCCACGTCGATAAGGACGAGGTTCGCAGCGCATACAACCGAGCTGATTACATCGAGCGCAGACGCCCGATGATGGCTTGGTGGAGCGAGCACATCCAACAAGCAGCTACCGGCAATCTTTCGATGTCAGCTATCAAGGAAAATCGGGACTGGAAGGTCGTTTCGATACGCTGATTTGTGCCAAATACCGTAAAGCAGACGGCAGTTGTTGCCGCTGACCGAAAACTGACCCAGTAGAGGCTGTTCTGCCGACTGAAAA
>ERZ1673962.560-NODE-560-length-24499-cov-3.959622_pt1 | contig 24499 bp, 21 predicted proteins | sample MGYA00580188_ERZ1673962 | MGnify/ENA primary metagenome ERZ1673962 (study PRJEB41334, sample SAMN05608104) | rock metagenome | biome: terrestrial subsurface; feature: shale formation; material: shale | place: USA: Pennsylvania ... | reverse complement strand
CCGCTGCTGGCGGCGCGGCGGACATGGCACGGTCGATCTGGAGCTGGGCATCGTGCAATCCTGCGATGTCTATTTCTACTGGCTGGCCAACCAGATGGGGGTCGACAAGCTCCATGCCTTCCTCTCGGAATTCGGTTTCGGCTCGCGAACCGGCGTCGATGTCTCGGGCGAGCTGCCCGGACTCCTGCCGTCGCGCGAATGGAAGGAGCGAGCACGCAAACAGCCCTGGTATCCGGGCGAGACGCTCATCATGGGCATCGGTCAGGGCTATTTTCTGGCCACGCCCATGCAACTGGCGGCGGCCACCGCCGCCCTGGCCAACAAGGGGCACTTCATCCAGCCGCGACTGGCCTATGCGCGACGTGTGCCGGGGGCCGACGTGGCGACCGTCTTCCCCACGGTCGCGCGTCAGATCCAGATCACCAATCCGGGCGATTGGGACATCGCCATCGAGGACATGGCCAAGGTCGTGGAGAGCCAGCGCGGAACAGCCAAGCGCATCCACTCCAACGACTACCGGATCGCCGGCAAGACCGGCACCTCGCAGGTCTTCACCATCGGCCAGAAGGAGCGCTACGACGCGTCCAAGATCTCGGAGCGTCTGCGCGATCACGCGCTCTTCGTCGCCTTCGCGCCGGTCGAGGATCCGCGTATCGCCGTGGCGGTGATGGTGGAGAACGGCGGTTCGGGTAGCGGGACCGCCGCGCCGATCGCTCGCCGGGTCATCGATGCCTATCTCGGCGGCACGCCGCTGCCGGACGAATCGAGGGAGACGCCGGATGGCGACTGATCCACTGTCCTCACGGGCGAACTGGGAGGTCGATGCCACCGAGGGTGGCTGGCTGCGCCGGCTGCACATCGACGCTCCGCTCATGACCGGACTGCTGGCGCTATGCGGCTTCGGCCTGGTGGTGCTCTACAGCGCCGGCGACAAGGAATGGGTGATGGTCGAGCGCCAGCTCCTGCGTCTGGGCATCGCCTTCGGCATCATGCTGGCCATCGCTCAGATCTCCCCTGGCCAGTTCAAACGCTGGTCGCTGGGACTCTATGGGCTGGGCGTGTTGATGCTGGTGGCCGTGCTCCTGGTCGGCGACATCGGCAAGGGCGCGCAACGCTGGCTGGATTTCGGCGTGGTGCGCTTCCAGCCCTCGGAATTGCTCAAGCTCGCCGTACCCATGACCGTGGCCTGGGTGCTGTCGCTACGCCCCTTGCCGCCGCGCCTGTCGGGCGTGCTGCTGGCGGCCGTCCTGAGCCTGATCCCTGTCGGGCTGATCGCCAAGCAGCCGGACCTGGGCACCTCGCTGCTGGTCCTGAGCGCAGGCGTCATGGTGCTCTTCATCGCCGGGATGAGCTGGCGCATGATCACCGGACTGGCCGCCATCGCCGCCGCCGTGGCGCCACTGATCTGGATGCACATGCACGACTACCAGCGCGCGCGCGTCATGACCCTGCTCGATCCGCAGTCCGACCCGCTCGGAAGCGGCTACCACATCATCCAGTCCCAGATCGCCATCGGCTCGGGCGGACTCTCGGGCAAGGGCTGGCTCAACGGCACCCAGTCGCACCTGGAGTTCCTGCCCGAGCGCCACACCGACTTCATCTTCGCCGTGATCGGCGAGGAATTCGGCTTCACCGGCATCCTGGCGCTGATGGCGCTCTACCTGTTCATCATCGGACGCGGACTCATGATCGCCGCGCGCGCCCAGGACAACTACGAGCGCCTGCTCGCCGGCGGCCTGACGCTGGTGTTCTTCGTCTATCTGTTCGTCAACACCGGCATGGTGAGCGGTCTGCTGCCGGTGGTCGGCGTGCCCCTGCCACTGATCAGCTATGGCGGCACCTCGATGGTGACACTCATGGCCGGTTTCGGGATACTGATGTCGATCGAGACCCACCGTGCCAGGAAATGAGTCGGATCATGCGTGACACCCTCTTCTTGCCGTCCCTCATCGCCATCTTGCTGCTCTCACTGGCCGGCTGCGCCAGTCGCGGCGAACTCGACGATGAGGCCATCGCCCGCATCCCGGATGCCGTGCCCAAGGTCGAGCCGTTGGCCAAGTCCGGCAATCCCGAGTCCTATGTGGTCTTCGGTCGGCGCTATTACACCAAGAAGTCCGCGCACGGCCATGTCGAGCGCGGACTGGCCTCCTGGTATGGCCGTCCCTTCCACGGTCGCAAGACCAGCTCGGGCGAGACCTACGACATGTACGCCATGAGCGCGGCGCACAAGACGCTGCCGCTGCCGACCTATGCGCGCGTCACCAATCTGGAGAACGGTCGCCGTGTCGTGGTGCGGATCAACGATCGCGGCCCCTTTCACGACGGTCGCGTCATCGATCTCTCCTACACGGCCGCCGTCAAGCTCGGAATGAAGCGCCAGGGCACGGCGCAAGTGGAAGTTCAGGCGATCGATCCCAGGCGCCGCTTCTGGAGTTTCCTGCCCTTCCTGGCTGACCACTCCGAGGCCGAGAGCGACACTGGCCGCCCGACCCGCGCTTCGGCTTCGCTACAAAACTGAAACACTGTGCCATTTTTGCGATTTGAGGGGTAAAATGCGCCACAATTCTCTCGCCACCCCCGAGTATTCGGATCACCCATGAAATCAGCCATCAAGCGCCTGCTCCCGTGGTTTCTGCTGTTCACGCTCGGCCTGCCCGTCGGCGCGCAAACGACGACGCCCGCCCCGCCCGAGCTGGACGCCAAGGGTTATCTGCTGGTCGACTTCCATACGGGCAAGACCCTGGCCGAACTCAATGCCGACGAGCGGCTCGAGCCGGCGAGTCTGACCAAGATCATGACCGCCTACACGGTGTTCCGCGAACTGGCCTCCGAGCGCATCAAACTCACCGATCAGGTGCTGGTCAGCGAGAAGGCCTGGCGCACCGGCGGCTCCAAGATGTTCATCGAGGTCGGCAAGCAGGTCACTCTGGAGGATCTGCTCAAGGGCATGATCATCCAGTCGGGCAACGATGCCAGCGTGGCCCTGGCCGAATACGTCTCGGGCAACGTCGAGTCCTTCGCCAATCTCATGAACGCCCATGCCAAGCGGCTCGGCATGACCAACAGCCATTTCACCAACCCCAATGGCCTGCCGGACCCCGAGCTCTATACGACCGCGCGTGACATGGCACGGGTCGCCGTGGCCCTGATCCGCGAGTTTCCCGAATACTACGCCTGGTACTCCAACCAGGAATTCACCTACAACGGCATCACCCAGGCCAATCGCAACCCGTTGCTCAAGCGCGATCCCACGGCCGATGGCATCAAGACCGGCTACACCAAGGCGGCCGGTTACTGTCTGGTCGGATCGGCCAAGCGCGACGACATGCGCCTGATCTCGGTCGTGATGGGCACGCCCAGCCCCAGGGTACGCGCCGAGGCCAGCCTGGCCCTGCTCAACTATGGTTTCCGCACCTACGAGAGCCACAAGCTCTACCCCGTCGGTCAGCCGATCGAGAACCTGCGCGTCTGGTATGGGGAGCAGGACACCCTCCCCGTGGGTCCGGAGCGCGACGTGGTGGCCACGATCCCGCGCGGCCAGTACGACAAGCTCAGCGCGCGTATCGAGAAGACCTCCGATATGAATGCCCCCATCGCTCAGGGCGACCAGCTCGGCGACGTGGTGGTGTCGATGGGTGAGGAGGAGGTCACGCGCATTCCGCTCGTCGCGCTCCAGGATCTGCCCAAGGGCGGTCTCTGGCGCCAGGCCAAGGACAGCGTGTTGCGGATGTTCTGATAGGCGATCGCGCGTGAACGAACTCTATCTCAACGGTGCCTTCGTGCCGCCCAAGGCCGCGCACATCTCGGTCATGGACCGTGGATTCCTGTTCGGCGACGGCGTCTACGAGGTCATCCCGAGCTATGGCGGTCACTTCCTGGGTCTGGAACCGCATCTCGACCGGCTGGACGCGAGCCTCGCCGCCATGCGGCTGGACGCGCCGCTCGCGCGCGAGGACTGGCGCGCGGTGCTGCGGCGGCTGATCGGCGAGCCGCCGGCCGCGGATCAGTACGTCTATCTCCAGGTGACGCGCGGCACGGCGCCCGAGCGCGATCATCTCTGTCCCGAGGGCGTGCGACCGACCGTGCTCGCCTTCGCCAAGCCGATCAAGCCGCGCGCGCCCGCCATCGCCGAACAGGGCGTCGCCTGCATCACCCACTCCGACATCCGCTGGCTGCGCGGCGATATCAAGTCGATCTCGCTGGCAGCGGCGGTGCTGATGCGCCGCGAGGCCGCCGACGCCGATGCGCTGGAGACCATCATGCACCGCGACGGCTGGGTAACGGAGGGTGCGGTCTCCAACGTCTTCGTCGCCGCCGGGAGCACGCTCATGACGCCGCCCAAGAGCCGGCTGCTGCTCTCGGGCATCACGCGCGAACTGGCCCTGACCCTGGCGCGCGAGCACGGTCTGGAGTTCGTGGAACAGCCGGTCGCGCTCGACACCCTGCGCGCGGCCGACGAGATCTGGCTCAGCAGTTCGACCCGCGAGGTGCTGCCGGTCACGCGGCTCGACGGCGAGCTGGTGGGCGACGGGCGTCCGGGACCGCTCTGGCGCCGGATGGATGCCCTCTATCAGGACTACAAGGCACGGGTGCGAGCAGGCCATGTCTGACCAAACAGAAACCCTGATGACCTTTCCCTGCCGCTTCGCGGTCAAGGCCATGGGACCGGCCGGACGCGGACTGGAAGCGGTCGTGGTCGAGATCGTCAGCCGTCATGCCGAGGGCGTCGACGAGACGGCGATCTCGGTGCGCGAGAGCCGGGGCGGCAAATGGATCGCCGTCACCCTGACCTTCGAGGCCCACAGCAAGCCTCAGCTCGACGCCATCTACCAGGAACTCAGCGCCCACGAACTGGTGGCCTGGGCGCTGTGAACGCGCCGCCTCCCCCGCTGCGCATCCGACATCTGGCCGGACTCCAGGACTATGGAGCGACCTGGGCGGCGATGCGCGCCTTCACCGATACGCGCGACGCCGAGACGCCGGACGAGCTCTGGCTGCTCGAACACCCGCCGGTCTTCACACTCGGTCAGGCCGGGCGTCCCGAGCATCTGCTCGCCCCCGGCGCCATCCCGGTGGTCCAGACCGATCGCGGCGGGCAAGTGACCTATCATGGTCCGGGTCAGCTCGTCGCCTATCTGCTGCTCGATCTGCGACGTTCCGGGATCGGTGTCAAGCGGCTGGTGGAGCGACTGGAACAGGCGATCATCGATCTGCTGGCCGCGCACGGCATCGAGGCCGAACGGCGCGCCAACGCACCCGGCGTCTATGTCGCCGGCGCCAAGATCGCGTCACTGGGTCTGCGCGTGCGCAACGGGTGCAGCTATCACGGTCTGGCGCTCAATGTCGACCTGGACCTGGAACCCTTCGGCCGCATCAATCCCTGCGGCTATGCCGGACTGACCGTCACCCGGCTCGTCGATCACGTCCCTGGGATCTCGTTCGACGAGACGCGCCAGTCACTGGCCGAGATCCTGCCGCGATACCTGAGCCGACCGGACTGAAGCCGACTCAGCAGCATTCGTCCTCGATCCGGTCGAGCAGATCCAGCCCCTCGCGGTGTCCGTGATGCTCGAACAGGGCGCGGATATAGTTGACCTGACTGCCGACGACGAACAGCTCGTCCTGCCCCATCCGCGTGATCTCATCGAGCTTGCGCTCGAAATAGGCGCTCCAGGACGAGGCCTCGGGCGCCTCGATACAGTCACGGATACAGTCCAGAATGCGACGCGCCTGCTCGTCGCACTCGAGGCCCTCGAACGTGATATAGCGATCAATCTTCACGGCAGCCTGGGACACGGTTGATGATTCCTCTGTTGTCTCGAATCCGACACGACCCGGCTGGATCGGCGCAGGCCAGGTCACTGATACCGGGTCGGTTTCGGCGGAGAGCCGCTACCGACCCATCATGTGCCGGAGATTCAAGCAAGAACGAGGCCGGATTCGCGTCTCAGGGCACCCGCGCCACCGGACGCATCTCCTTGTCACAGGTGCCGCCGACGCTCACCGAGCGCATCGCACCGGACCCCTTGCAGGTTTCGCCGCGATCGGCGATCCGGCAATGGAGTTCGACCGGATCGCCTGAGCCGAGCCAGTTCGGCACCTTGCGATAGCGTCCGGCGCCGGCCGAGCGACAGCCGCCCGGAATGCCATAGGGCGGACAATAATCCGGACGCTTCAGCGAGACCTTGCGCGCATCGACCAGGAAGCCCGGATAGTTGTCCTGGACGCGGACGACATCGCGATCCGGCTCCTGAGTGACCAGGAACTCCTTGAACGCATAGCCGGAGCCGGATTTGTCGCCGACCTCGATGCGGGTATTGGCGATCAGCGCGAAGTCGTCGCCCTTGCGTGCCACGGCGCCGGTCATGTACTCGACCCGATCGTGGTTGGGGAAGCATTGGCCCATGGCCGGGGCATGGTAGTAATGGCGCGTGGTGGTCAGATCGCTCAGGCTGTTGCCGGGGAAGACGGCGCGCAGACCCGAATCACCGCCATAGAGGATCTGCTCGGCGTCCGGCACGGTCTGGGCATACATGGCCTGGAGCCTGGCATAATTGTCGCGGTCGGCCAGATCCGGGCGCAGATAGCAGGCGGTCAGACCCGAGATCTGGGTCAGGTACTCGTCCCAGATGTTGTACTGCGAGGGCGCCGAGGAGACGCCCTGGAAGTCGCCGGGAAAGGTACAACCCTGCTTGCTCTGGCACTGGCCCACTGCGCGATTGCGGATCGAGAGCACCACGATGTTGCGCTCGCAGGCCCCATAGGCGTTGCAGCCGCGTCCCAGATGGCCCTCGTAGAGCGCGGTGCGCATGGCGTAATCCAGGTGCTTGGCGCGCGCGAGCGTGGTCGGCGAACCGAGATCCGAGCGCCGGGCGCTGAAATCCTCCCAGGCGCGTTCCAGGGCCTGACGGCGGCGTGTCAGACGCGCGTTGACCGAGGCGCACTCGCTGGAGTCGTGAAAGGCGCGCACAATGCGGTCGAGTTCACTGGCGCCGCCGATCGAGCCGTTTCGTCGACCCGAGCGCGGCGGATCGAAGAAGGGCGCCTTCTCCAGCGCATAGAGTTCGCGCACATTGATGACGTTGCGCACACTCGCCGGACAGTGATGGTTGCGTACCTGGAGTTCCTTGCGCTCGGCCACGGCGCGCTTGAAGACCTCGGTCGAGGCTGGAGTCGCCGAGCGCGGGTCGACCACGACCTCAAAGCCGACATAGGGCGTGCCGTCCCTGTCGGTCAGCGGCTCGCCGTCGCGGATCATCAGACAGGGGATGACCGAAGTGCCCTGCACCAGGGTTCCGGCACGCCCGGCGGCGGTGCCGGCGGCCGCGAAGCGGTCGGCGTCGTAATAGGGGACGTCCATGGGGCCATTGAACTTGTAGACCGTCATCACGGGCGTGGCCGGAATCGCGGCCAGCAGATCGAACGAGACGAGTAGCGCGAGCGCGCCGAACCAGATACGCATGAGACTGAACCTTCCTCGACGTTGGATGCAGGGGGGCGTTCTAGGCTAGGCCAAGCCGGAGTGCGAATCCACCCCCGAGTCCCCCACAGGGACCGGCATGCTTGAGAATGACGCCCTGATATGCCGTAATGAAAACTCGAATCGAGACCGTTCCGAGGATCAAGTCACTATGTCACACGCACTCAGGCTGTTCGTCGGCGTCCTGCTGATCGTCATGCACGGCCTCGTCATGGCCGACGATGATCGTCTCCAGCGCATCCGGACGGCCCAGACCCTGCGCGTCTGCATCTGGCCGGATTACTACGGCATCTCGTTCCGCAATCCCAAGACGCTCCAGCTCTCGGGGATCGACGTCGATCTGGCGCGTGAACTCGCCCGCGACCTCGGGGTCGAGGTCGAATTCGTCGACAGCGCCTTCGCCACCCTGATCGAGGACGTGCTCGGCGACCGCTGCGACATCGCCATGTTCGCCATCGGTATCACGCCGGAACGCCGGCGCCATCTGCATTTCACCCAACCGCATCTGGCCAGCGACATCTATGGCATCACGACACACGCCAACCGGCGCATCCGCAACTGGTCGGACATCGACCAGCCCGGCACCGTGGTCGCCGTAGCCAAGGGCACGCTGCACGAGCCGATCATGCGGCAAAAATTGCGGCACGCCGAGTTGCGCGTGCTCGACACGCCCCATGCCCGTGAACAGGAGGTCCAGTCGGGACGGGCCGATGTGTTCATGACCGACTATCCTTACAGCCGGCGCATGCTGGCGAGCCACGACTGGGCGCGGCTCGTTTCGCCGGACGATCCCTACCACGTCACGCCCTACGCCTGGGCCATGGCTCCGGGGGAAGACGCCTTCCACGCCCGCGTCGAGCGCTTCATCACCGCGATCAAGACGGACGGTCGACTCCTGGAGTCGGCTCGGCGTCAAGGACTCGCACCCATCGTGCTGCGCTAGACGACAGGCCACCCGCCTCACATGCTCCAGGTCGACTCACAGCGGCGCGGTCTGATTCTGGCCGCCCTGCTCTTGCTGGCGAGCGGCTGGCTGGCCGCCTTTGGCATCACGCTCTGGCGCCTGCACACCAAGGCGATCGACGACGGTTTCACCACGGCACGGATGCATGCACGCCACTTCGAGGACTATCTGACCAAGACGCTCCAGGTCATCGAACTGAGCGTGGGTAATCTGCCTCCCGGTCAGAATCTCCGGAACAGCGAGGCGCTCACGACCCATCTGACCGGACTGCTGCATCCCTCTCCCTTCCTGCGTTCGCTCTCCATCCTGACGCTGGATGGGCAGGTGATCGCCAGTTCGGATGCACGCAATCTCGGTCTCGTGATCGATCTGCAGGACTTCTACCCGGCGACCGATCAGGGTGACACAGCGCTACGCTTCGGGCGTCCCTGGGTGGGACGGGATCTGGCGAACGCGACTCCGAGCACAGGTGAGCCACCACTGCCACGCGCTTCGAGCCTGGTGCCGGTCATGCACGGCTTCGCGCTTGGGGGCGAGCGCTACTGGTGGCTGGCCGCACTCAACCCGGACGACTTCATCGGCCATTTCAGCCAACTGCTGCCGATCGAGGAGGGGCGCGTCCAGCTCCTGCGTTATGACGGTCTGCTGCTGCTCTCGACCAGTCCCGACGACATCCCCGGACGCTCGGATCAGTCCGGCGCGGTGCCCGCGCGCCTGGAGCGCCAGGAGCTGGGCGAGCTGGCGCAGACACTGACTGACGGCCATCATGTCCTGACGGCCTATCGCGCCTCCAGCCGCTATCCGGCCGTGATCGCCGTCCATCTCGATCGCGGCCACATCCAGGCGCAGTGGCTCCGCGAGATGGGCCGGCTGTCGATGATCGTCGTCCCGATTCTGGCCGCGCTCTCGGCGGCCATCCTGCTGCTCTGGTTGCGCCGCCGCCGTCTCGCGCAGCAACGCGCCGAGCTGGAACGCCAGCGCCGGCTGAGTTCCAGTGTCTTCGAGGCCAGCAGCGACGCCATCATGCTGACCACGCCCTCGGGCGAGATCCTCTCGACCAATCCGGCCTTCGAGCGCATGACCGGCTACAGCGACGCGGAGGCGCTGGGCCGCAATCCGCGCTTCCTGTCCTCCGGGCTGCACGACCAGACCTTCTATCGTGATCTCTGGTGTGCCGTTATCACCCAGGGTCACTGGCGCGGCGAGATCGTCAATCGCCGACAGGATGGTGAACTCTACAATGCCCTCCTGACCATTGATGCCGTGCACGACGAGCACGGCGCGCTCCAGCACTATGTCGGCGTCACGTCGGACATCACCGAGCGCAAGCGGCACGAGGCCGAGCTGCTGGCCGCCAAGGAGCGCGCCGAAAGCGGCGCGCGGGCCAAGACGACTTTCCTCTCGACCATGAGCCATGAGCTGCGCACACCCATGCACGGCATCCTGGGCATGACCGAACTGCTGCTGGAGTCGGACCTGAACGAGCGCCAGCGACGTCAGCTCAACAGTGTCAAGCACTCGGCTGACGCACTGCTGGCCATCCTGGCCGATATCCTCGACTACACGCGCATGGACGCCGCGGACCTCCAGCTCCAGCCCGGCCCCTATGACCCGCTCCAGATCCTCCGGGACGTCATGGCCGTCCACGCTCATCAGGCCGAGAAAAAGGGATTGGACCTCGTCCTGGACTCCAGTCGCCCGGCACCGGGATTCGTGATCGTCGACGCACAGCGCTTGCAGCAGATACTCGACAGGTTGACCGCCAACGCCGTCAAGTTCACCCACGCAGGCGAGATCCGGCTCGCGGCCTGGCTCGACACCGAGACGGCGGCACGCGGGAGCGGCCGGCTCAACATCTGCGTGACGGACACGGGAATCGGCATTCCGGGCGAGCTGCACGCGAGCATCTTCGAACCCTTCGTCCAGACCGACGGCTCGCATACGCGGCGCTATGGCGGCACCGGGCTGGGTCTGGCCATCGCCCGCCGTCTGGCCGAGGCGTTGGGCGGAACCCTGAGCGTGGAGAGTGAACCCGACCAGGGCAGTCGATTCACACTTCGTATTCCCGTCCAGCCGATCGCGATCGGCCGCGCGTCGTCCCCATCATCGAATCCGAGCTGATCGCCTATGTCCAGTGTCCTGTCGTGTCTGACCCGTTCGAGCCGCTTCGGCGCCCCCCTGATCCTCTGGATCGGTTTTCCGGTCTTCGCCCTGCTGATGGTGCTGTGGCCGGGTCTCGATCTGGCCGTCTCCGGCATGTTCTACACGCCTGGAGCCGGATTCACGCTCAAGGGCGAGCCTTGGGAGCGTGCACTCCATGAGTCGGTGCCTGTGCTCATGGTGGGGGTGAATCTGGCGCTGATCGCGCTCTGGTGGTTCAACCGGCGCACCGGGCGTGGCTGGTTCGGGTTCACGGGGCGCAAGCTGGCGTTTCTGCTCTGTCTGCTGGTTCTGGTGCCGGGTCTGATCGTCAATCTGACTTTCAAGGAGCATTGGGGGCGAGCACGGCCGGTCACTGTGATGGAGTTCGGCGGGGACAAGACTTTCACGCCGGCCTTCGTGCTGTCGGATCAGGAGGGCGGCTCGTTCAGTTCGGGACATGCGGCGGCGGCGGCCTATCTGGTGGCGGTGGCCGCGACTCTGGCCGGGCGCGGCGCGCTCTGGGTGTGGCTGGTGCTGGTCTATGCGCTCGCGGTCGGGCTGGCACGTCTGGTCTCGGGCGGGCACTTCTTGAGCGATGTGCTGACGTCGCTGTGGCTGGTGTGGATCGGGTATCGGCTGCTGGACCGGCTCTTCTTCCCGGAAAGGCACTCCGGGACGGCCGGCTCTCAGTCGAAGACCACATCTTCATAGACGGCGGCCGGATCGCCGCGCTCACGTCAACTCCCGATCCAGCTCATCCAGCAACCCGAGTGCCGCCTCGAAGTCATAGTCCTCAATGGCCCGAGTCATCCGGCCCATGAGCGGCCCGAGCGCACTGCCCGCCAGCAGCGGGGTCAGTTCATCGACCACATCCGCCGCCTCGGTATCGTCGTCGAGCAGCAGGGCGCGCAGGCGAGCCAGCATCGGTTCGACGACCGCGCGCTCGACCGGAGCCGTGCCTGATTCGGCGGCTTCCGATCGGTCGAGCACCGCCAAGCCGACCAGCACGGGTTCCAGGCAGACCAGCGTCCCGGCCAGGAGCACGTCGAGACGCTCGGCTGATTCACCCGCCTGACAGGCCGACTCCAGCGCCTGAGCCGCCGCCTGGACATCACGCGCGGCGATATTGCCGGCCACGCCCTTGAGCGTATGGGCGCAGCGCGTGGCCGCCTCGGGGTCCGGATCGAGCCGCGCCGCCGCGAAACGCACGGCAAAGTCGCCCTGACTCTCGCGGAAGCGGCGCAGGAGCTTGAGATACAGGCGTGGATCGTTCTGACTGATGGCCAGCCCCGCCTGGGTGTCGATCCCCGGAAGTTCGGGGATCGACTCGACCGGCGTATCCGGGATCTCGACACGGGCGGCCGACTCAGACGACGGCAGGACGGCCCGTGCCGGACGAATCCACTTGGCCAGGGTCGCGAACATCTCGCGCACATTGATCGGCTTGCCGATATGGTCGTTCATGCCCGCCGCGAGCGCCTTCTCACGGTCGCCGCTCATGACGTTGGCGGTCATGGCAATCACCGGCAGCCCGGCCAGTTCCAGACGCTCGCGGATGGCCCGCGTGGCCGAATAACCGTCCATCACCGGCATCTGACAATCCATGAGCACGCCGTCGAACCGTGACTCACCGGCGAGCCGTTCCAGCGCCTCGCGCCCATTGGCGGCGATCTCGACACTCAGCCCGTTGCTCACCAGCAGCTCCAGCGCCAGTTCCTGATTGAGTTCGTTGTCCTCGACCAACAGCACATGGGCGCCGCGCAGACCGGCGATCGCCTCAGAGGATTCCTCCTGACGATTGGGTATGCGTGTGAACTGCCCGCCCCGACGACCGACAGCGTGCATGATGGCATCGAGCAGGTTCGAAGATGTCACCGGCTTGGTCAGGAAACCGGACACACCCAGCTCGACGGCTGCCTGATGCGCCGCCTCGTGCCCGTAGGCCGTCACCATGATCAGGGCCGGTGCCTGGGTGATCTCGGTCTGGGCGCACAACCGCCGGATGGTCTCGATGCCGTCCATCTCGGGCATCTTCCAGTCCATCAACACCAGATCGAAGGGTTCCAGCCGATCGACGACACGCAAACGATCGAGCGCTTCACGACCGCTCGCCGCCGATTCGACGGCGAAGCCGAAGGCCAATAGCATCTGGGTCAGGATCTCGCGCGCGGTGGCATTGTCGTCGACGACCAGAATCCGCAGCGACAATGCTTCGAGTGTCAGACGCGCGGGTTCACTGACGACGCCGGACTGCTGCCCAAGGCGCACATCGAAGCTGAACGTACTGCCCGCCCCCGGCGCGCTCTCGACCCGGATCTCGCCGCCCATCAGCTCGGTCAGACGCGTGGAGATCGTCAGCCCCAGGCCGGTGCCGCCATATTTGCGCGTCGTCGACATATCGGCCTGACTGAACGGTTCAAACAACCGCGCCTGCTGCTCCGCCGACATCCCGATCCCGGTGTCGCACACACTGAAGCCGAGCCGCACCCAGTCTGCGCCCTGATCCATCACCCTGACCGAGATCAGGATCTCGCCGCCCGGCTCAGTGAACTTGACCGCGTTGTTGCCGAGATTGATCAGGATCTGTCCCAGCCGCAGCGGATCGCCGACGAGCGCCGTCGGCACCTCGGGGGGCAGATCGAACATCAGTTCCACGCCCTTTTCCTCGGCCTTGAGTCCGATCAGATTCGCGAGATTGTCCATCACGTCTTCGAGCCGGAACGCGATGTGCTCGATGTCGAGTTTGCCGGCCTCGATCTTGGAGAAGTCCAGGATGTCGTTGATGATCCCGAGCAGCGCCTCGGCCGAGCGGTGGGCCTTCTCGATGTAGTTGCGCTGACGCGCGTCGAGTTCGGTCTGCAACGCCAGATGCGACATACCGATGATGGCGTTCATCGGCGTGCGGATCTCGTGACTCATGTTGGCCAGGAAGCTCGACTTGGCCTGCGTGGCCTCCTCGGCCAGCTCCTTGGCGGCCAGCAACTCGACTTCAGCGGCCTTGCGATCGCTGATGTCGATCACGGTCCCGGCCAGATCGATCGGAACCCCCGCCGAGTCATAGCTGGCCTGTCCCTGCTCGTAGACATGATGGACCCGGCCCTCGCGGTCGATGATTCGGTATTCGACCGTATAGGGCAGATGCCGCAATACGGCCGCATCGATCAACTGTTCGACATGCGCGACGTCATCGGGATGAATGAGGCTGGTATAGGTGCGTACGGCGTTGTGGATGAACGCGCTCACCGGATAGCCCGAGAGCCGCTCGATCTCATCGCTGATGAACAGCATGGTCCAGTCCGAGTCGATCAGACAGCGGAAGACCGTGCCTGGGATGGTGCTGACCAGATTCCGGAACAAACGCTCGCGCGCGGCCAGCTCCTCATCGACGCGCCGGCGCTCGGTGAGATCCTGGCTCATGGAGACGAAATGCGTCACCTGTCCGCGGCGATCGGTCACGGGGGCGATCGAGACCGAGACCCAATAGAGTTCACCATCTTTCTTGCGGTTGCAGATCTCGCCGCTCCAGATCCGGCCGCTCAGGATGGTGTCCCAGAGTTCGACATAGAGTTCCAGGGGGTTGAGATCGCTCTTGAGCAGGCGCGGATTCTCCCCGATGACCTCCTCGCGCGCATAGCCGGTCAGCTGGGTGAAGGCCGGATTGACGTGCTCGATACGCCCCTCGACATCGGTGATCACGATACACAGCGGGTTCTGCTCGACCACTTGGGCGAGCTTGCGCAATTCGTGCGTGCGCTCCTCGACCAGTACATTCAGGCGCGTGCGCGTGCGCTCGCCCAGCCAGACGAGGATCGCGGCCAGGGCCAGCGCCAGGAACACTGTGCTCAGGAGCGCGCTCAGAATGAGCGCGCGCGAGTCGCGGAAAGGCGCCAGCGCCTCATCCAGATCGATCTCGGTGGCCACGCCGACACCCAGGCGGCTCGACCAGCTCCAGGCGCCCAGGACGGGCACACCCCGATAGTCGCGATAACCCTGTACATCGAGTCCGTCCTGTCCGCTCAACACCGCCTCGGCCAATCGGGTCAGGGGCCAGGTGGAAGGCTCGCTCGTCGGTGTCTGACCGGCCGTCAGATCGACGCCGGGGTCACGCACCCTCCAGTTCAGAAAACCGGGCGCGTCGCCGATACGGACCGAGGGCGCTTGGGTATCGCTGAAACGCGATGGCGTCAGCAAACGTGCCTGACGGTCGAGCAGATAGGTCTCGCCCGTCTCGCCGATCCGCATGATCGACCCGATCCGGCCGAAGGTCAGGGCCGGATCGAAGCACATGGCCAGCACGCCGATGATGTGCGCCTCGCGTCTTATCGGCGCGAGGATGAACATGGCCGACTCCGAGCGAGCACTCGCGGTCGGCTCGTCCGGACGATCCAGTGTACTCGGCGGGATGAAGACCGTCTCTCCGGCCAGCGCACGCGCAAAGGCTTCGGGTTCGCGCGCGGCCAGTTGTGAAGGACGACCCGCATCGAGCGCATGCACGGCAATGGCGACACGCCCATCGGGTGTGAGCAGTTTCAGATTGGATAGACCCGTTTCCTCGATGTGCGTCTGCTGGATCTGGAGAAGACGCTCGCGATCGGCCACCTCGGGTTGCACCGCGCCGTCTGGCGTATCACTGATCAGCCGACTGGCGAGTGCGACCAGTGCCGGATGCTCGGCGATATGGCGGATGTGGAGCATCCGGTCATCCAGCCACATCTCCAACGTCTGGAACGCTGCGCGGTTGAGGGTTTTCAGCGTCTGCCCGATCTCGGCGCGCAGTCCGCTCTCCATCCGACCGAATCCATGACCGGCCAGGATCAGGATCAGGGTCAAAAAGATCCCGACCACGAGCAGAGTGATCTGGCGCAGATTGCGCCGGTCGAACAGTCGATCCTCCGCGCCCTGACGCGAGTGCCGCAACAGGATCAGGAGCAGAACCGCCAAGGTCGTCAGAACCGCGACGCCGATCAGGAGCCGTATGGAAACCGGCCAGAATGCCTCGCCCTCCGCCGGCTCATTGCCGACCACAGCTGTCGTCGCGTACAGCCAGTGCTCCCTGAGCTGATTGAGCTCTTCCGGGGTGACGCGCGCCATCGCTTTGCCGAGCGCCGAGTGCAGCAACGGCCAGTCGCTGCGCACCCCGATGCGCAGACCGGCTATGTTCGGATCGACGGCATCGACCTCACCCGAGATCAGCAGATTGGTCAGCAGATTGCCGGCGATCTGATAGCGCACCACGGCATCCCGGCCGATGGCGGCATCGGCCTGTCCGAGCGCAACAGCCTTCAGCGAGTCGAGCGCATCCGGGGTCGGGAGGCGCTGAATGTCCGGATAGTGCCGGCTCAACAGGCCTTCGATGAAGAAGCCGGCCGGAAAGGCGACGACCCGCCCACGCAAGTCGGCCAGCGTCGCGAAACGCTGGTCGCGACGACTGACGATCACATTGGGCGTTGTCGCATAGGATTCGGTGAAGAGCAGATCGGCGCGCCGCGCCTCGGTGGCGACGATGTTGAGCATCAGGTCGAGCCGTTTGTCGCGGATCTGGTCCATGAAAGCGTTCCAGTCCGACCCGGTGTGATACTCGACCCGCAGACCGAGTTTGTCGGCCAGCAGGTTCAGATAATCGATCGAGAAGCCTCGCGGCTCACCATACCTGTTGAAATTGAAGGGCGGCCAGTTGCGCTCGTTGTGCGCGCGGATGACGGGATGCTCGTGCAGCCAGACGCGCTCGGCCTCGCTCAGGGGGATGTCGGCGCTTGCGGCCACTGTATGGGCCAGGGATTGGACGCCAGCCGGCCCCAGGACGACCACGAGCAGCGTGAAAGCGATGATGATCGTCGTACGCCGGGTCATAGTAAATGTGTGACGAGCGGAGATCTATCCATGACACCGCCCGCCTGCGGGTGGCGTCGACGCCGCATCGCGATCCATGGCACTCGCCGCACCGCTCGGGCTAGACAGGCGCGCCATCGGTCACGGCCTCATTCGGGGCCGTCTCCTCGGCATAGTGGGTTTTGATCTCCAGCACCCTGGGCAGCACGTCCAGGAAGGGCGGGACGAGTATGGGATCGAAATGCGAGCCGGCGCCTTCTTTCAGGACCGCGACCGCCTGCTCCACTGGCCAGGCTTTTTTGTAGGGACGCTCCGAGGTCAGGGCGTCGAAGACATCGGCGATGGCGACGATACGCCCCACGCGCGGAATATCCTCGCCGGCCAGTCTGTTGGGATAGCCCGAACCGTCCCATTTCTCGTGATGGGTCAGGGCGACGATGCGCGCCATCTCCAGCAGATCCGAGTCGCCCGCGTCGCCGAGGATGTCGGCGCCGATCTGGCTGTGGGTCTGCATGATCGCCCATTCCTCGGCATCGAGTTTGCCGGGCTTCTGCAGGATACGGTCGGGGATGCCGATCTTGCCGATGTCGTGCATGGGCGCCGCATTCAGCAGCAGCTCGGCCTCCGGCTCGCTCATGCCGATGGCCTCGCCGAGCAGACGCGAATAGTGGCTCATGCGGATGACATGCAACCCGGTCTCGTTGTCCTTGTACTCGGCGGCGCGTCCGAGACGCTGGATGATGCGTAGACGGGTCTCGTGCAGGCGGGCCGTCTGTTCGCGGACCTTGCGGTAGAGCTCCCGGTTCTGATCGTAGAGCGCGAGCTGGGTGCGCACGCGCGCGAGCACCACCGGCGGACTGATGGGCTTGGTGATGTAGTCGACCGCGCCCAGGTCGAAGCCACGGATCTCGTCCTCGATGCCGATCTTGGCGGTGATGAAGATCACCGGGATATGGCGCGTGGTGAAGTCCCGCTTGAGCTGGCGACAGACCTCGAAGCCGTCCATACCGGGCATCATGATGTCGAGCAGGATCATGTCGGGCGGATCACCCGAACGTACGATCTGCAGGGCGCGTTCGCCGCGGGTGGCCGCCTTGACGTTGTACTCGGCCTTGAGCGTGTTGACCAACAGGTCGATATTGGCCGGCGCATCGTCGACCACCAGGATCGTTTGTCTGTGAGCATCTATCATTGATCGACTCCAAATCCGTGAGGAAACGACCCGTCGTGGCCAAGCCCGCCTCGATGCTGCATGAGGCCATTCAAGCCGAGTTCGTCATGTCCAGATTTAGCACAAAAGCGACTTCGAATCCTTTAACCAGGTCTCGTTCGGGCACAACCGTCGACGAGGCTCGCCAATCCAGATCGGAACCTCGAATGAGTCCCCGATTCCAGATGTCAAGTCAGCACCCAAGCGCGAAGAGTCAACCATGCTCAATCCCTGTCCCTGCGGCTCCGGCCGCCCCTTCGACGACTGCTGCGGTCCTCATCTGTCCGCCCGTACCATCGCGCCGACAGCCGAGGCCCTGATGCGCTCGCGCTACAGCGCCTTTGCCACCGGGCAGGCTGACTATCTGCTCGCCACCTGGCATCCGACGACCCGTCCGGCCACGCTGACCCTGGAGCCGGGACTTCGCTGGCTCGGTCTCAAGATCCTGAGCACCGAAGCTGGAGGCGCAACGGACCGGGAGGGCTGGGTGACGTTCGTGGCCCGCTCCAAGCTCCAGGGCCGTGCCCAGCGTCTCCAGGAGCGCAGTCGCTTCGTGCGTGAGCACGGGCGCTGGTTCTATCTCGATGGCGAACTGGGGTCATAGCCGGTCAGGACGCGCGGTTCCTCCGTTGCGTCTGAACAGGTCAGTGGACGATGGAGCCGGCGCTCTCAATCCAGGACCGCCGCGCGGAGCGCCGTGATTTCGTGCTCGGCATAGTCCCGTTCTGCCGGCAGATGCCCCCACACCGGTCGCGGCCAACAGGCATCGCCGGGACGACGCCCGATGACATGGATGTGGAGCTGTGGCACCAGATTACCGATCCAGGCGACGTTGATCTTGGGATAACCCAGCGTGCCCAGTGCATCCGAAACGCGCGTGCAGTCGGCCAGGACGGCATCACGGTGCGCGGCCGGCAGATCCAGGAGGTTGGCCAGATCGGTTTCAGGAACCAGGATGAACCAGGGCGCGGCGCCGTTGCGATGCAGCAGCAGATGGGTCGCGGGCAAACGCCCGAGGACATGGCAGTCGGCGCGGAGCTGGGGATGGAGGGCGAAGGGCGGCATACGGATCTCGCAGGTGTGGACAGTCGGATATGGTTGAACGGGAGGCGCGCACGGGGGGCCGGCACAGCTACGCCTTGTTTTTGGCCTCCTCGTCGAGCTGCTTGAGACGCGCCATTTTTTCCGCGATCCTGATCTCCAAGCCTCTCGGCACGGGTCGATACCAGTGCGGATCCGACATCCCGTCGGGAAGATAGGTTTCGCCGGCAGCATAGCCCTGGGGTTCATCATGCGGGTAACGATAGGTCTGTCCGTGACCCAGATCCTTCATCAGCCGTGTCGGGGCATTGCGCAGATGTTTGGGAACCTCGCGGCTCCTGTCCTGTTTGACGAAGGCGCGTGCCGCTTTGTACGCCGTGTAGCCCGCGTTGCTCTTGGCCGCGATCGCCAGATAGATAACTGCTTGCGCCAGGGCCAGTTCTCCCTCCGGCGAACCCAGCCGCTCATAAGCCATTGCCGCCTCATTGGCGATCTGCAAGGCTCGTGGGTCGGCCAGCCCGATGTCTTCCCAGGCCATGCGCACGATGCGTCGTGACAGATAGTGTGGGTCCGCCCCGCCGTCCAGCATCCGGGTGAGCCAGTAGAGCGCCGCATCCGGGTTCGAGCCCCGGACGGACTTGTGGAGCGCCGAGATCTGGTCATAGAAGCCGTCGCCGCCCTGATCGAACCGCCGGCTGTTGAGGGTCAGGGCATTCTCGATGAAACCGGCGTCGATGCAGGTCACACCCGCCGTTCCGGCGGCGACGTGGCACTGTTCGAGCAGATTCAGACACCGTCTGGCATCACCGTCGGCATAACCGATGAGGGTGTCCACCGCCGCCGCATCGAATTGGAGATGCGTCAGTACCTGATCTCTCGCTCGCATCAGCAGCTGCCGCAACTCCGCGTCGGTGAGCGACTGCAACACATAGACCTGAGCGCGCGACAGCAAGGCCGCGTTCACTTCGAACGATGGATTCTCGGTCGTGGCGCCGATCAGCGTCACCAGCCCGGATTCCACATAGGGCAGCAGCGCATCCTGCTGGGCCTTGTTGAAGCGATGGATCTCATCGACGAACAGGATCGTGCGCCGGCCCTGGGATCGGTGGTGCTCGGCCTGTTCCATGGCGGCCCGGATGTCTTTGACGCCGGCAAAGACGGCCGACAGGGCAATGAACTCGCCGGCAAACGCCTGAGCGGTCAGTCGGGCCAGCGTCGTTTTACCGACTCCGGGCGGACCCCACAGAATCATGGAATGCGCCTGACCCGACTGGAATGCCAGTCGCAACGGCTTACCCTCACCCAGTAGATGAGACTGTCCGATCACCTCGTCCAACACCCTGGGTCTGAGGGCTTCGGCCAGCGGCGGAACCGGCGTATTGGCAAAGAGATCCGTCATCGAGCGTTGAAACACACCAGTCCCGTGCCGGCCTCGAATGCTTGGCACGAACTCATGTAGGAGACACTGTTGTCACTGTGGATGGACACCACATGACGCCCGCCGTCGGCGCAGGCCACGGCCACCAGTGCATCCCCGTTCGAGCCGGTTCCGAGCGCGCGCGTGGTCTCGATGTTCTGACACGCCCCCCCGGCACGGGTGATGACGATCTGAAACGCTTGTTGAGCCAACTGGGCCTTGGCTGGAGCGACGGCGAGTGCGAGCAGTAGCCCATAGAGCACGCCAGGCCAGGCCGACATCGTGGGGCGCGTACCATCCATCGTTGTGTCCTCTGGAGTTCAGTCGTCTGATCGATCAATGCGGAGTCAGGAAACGGCTCGATCGCACTCGAGGCGACCACTACACCGCCAACATGGTTCCGGACAGATTGTGCCACACCGGGAGCCACGCTCCGGCCACGGGAACAATCAGATGACGCCCATACCTCCAGAAAAGCGTCATCCGGCCGTTAGCCGACAGGCTGGTGCCGCGTTCGGCCCGACATCGGCGCCGAGATCCGATCGCGCCTTTGCATGCGATTCATCCACAATGCGAGAGGTTACGCCCATGGAGATTCCCACTTCAACGACAGGTCTGGCCACACTGGCCACGGCCATGAGTCGGACCAAGCTCGAGGGCGCAGTGGATGTCGCCGTATTCAAGAAGGCGCTCGATATGCAAGAGGAGTCCGCCGCACAGTTGCTTCAGAGTCTGCCCACGCCTGCGGCGGCCTTGCCCGATGGGGTCGGCGGCCGGATCGATACCACGGCCTGAGGTCGGATCGAGACCGGAGATCGCGCCCCGGCCCAATCCTGTGCACAGGATTGCAGACAGTCTGCCTCGACCCAATAGTCCGTCATTCGCACGTGCAAGAGGGTCGATCGTATGAGACAGACACATCGCTGGCCGCTCATCGCATTAGGATTGAGCGCGCTCCTGCATACCGGGACGGACAACCAAGCCACGGCCGCCCAGAACCCCGCTCGTGATCCATCGGGCGTCGCCCCAGATCCAACCGCCGACACCATCGTCCTCGGCATGGGCTGTTTCTGGGGCGCGGAGAAGCGCATGAGCGAGCTGCCCGGAGTCATCGATGTCGAGAGCGGCTATGCCAATGGCGAGATCGAAGGCACCTATGAGGCGATCCTCGCCCACGAGCGCGCCCGGCGACGTGGCGCCGATGAGAAACGCAATCACGCCGAGGTCGTGAAGGTGCGCTTCGATCCGGCGCGCGTCAGCCTCGAACAGGTGCTGGCGAAGTTCTGGGAAAGCCATGATCCGACCCAGGGTGATCGTCAGGGCAACGATGTCGGCAGCAACTATCGCAGTGCCATCTATACCAGCAGTCCCGAGCAGGCCGCCGTGGCCGAACGCACGCGCGCACGCTATCAGGCGGCGCTCACGCAGGCCGGACGCGGCGCCATCACCACCGAGATCGCCCCGCTGTCGGCCTATTTCCGTGCCGAGGAAGCGCATCAGGACTATCTGCGCAAGAATCCGCGTGGCTACTGCGGACTCGGCGGCACGGGCGTCGCCTATCCGGGCACGGCGTCAGGTGTCGATGAGTCCGCCGAGTCGCCCTCCCCCGACCCGCTGGATGGCGCGACCCTGGAGCGCGCGCGACAGTTGGTGATGTTCGAGGCGGAGTACTGCGGGGCCTGCAAGCAATTCAAGGCCGAGGTGCTGGATCACTGGCAGTCTCAGGTGCCGGTCGCGCGCAGTCTGAGTTTCAGCGCCCCGACCGGTTGGACGCTGGACAAGCCGCTGTTCGCCACGCCGACGCTGGTGCTGTTCGAGGACGGTCGCGAGGTGTCGCGCTATACCGGCTATGATGGTGACGCGGCGCGCTTCTGGTCTTGGCTTGGCGGGCAGATCCTCACCCCCGAACAGCGCCGGATCGCCTTCGAGCAGGGCACGGAGCGGGCCTTCACCGGCTCACTGCTGGATGAGAAGCGCTCCGGAACCTTCGTCGATCCGATCACGGGTGCTCCGCTGTTTCGCAGCGAAACCAAGTTCGAGAGCGGCAGCGGCTGGCCGAGTTTCTTCGATCCGGTCGATGGGGCCATCACCTTCCACGAGGACGTGAGTCATGGGATGCGGCGTGTGGAGGTGCGTAGCGCGAGTTCCGGCATCCACCTGGGGCACGTCTTCGAGGATGGACCGCCGCCGACCCGGAAGCGCTACTGTATCAACAGCCGTGTGCTCAGTTTCGTGCCCGATCCTTGAGACCGGCGGACTTTCCCCTCTCCCGCCAGGGAAGAGGGGTTTTAGGTGTATCTGTTGTCGGTGAACGATCTCGGCGTCTATCTTGGACTCTTCGCGTCAGCGTTTGGGGCGGCTTCACTGCTGCCGTTGCAGTCCGAAGTGCTGCTGGTGGCGCTCCTGCTCGACCGGAATCAGGCGGTCTGGGCGCTGCTGACCGTCGCCAGTTTCGGCAACGTTCTGGGTTCGATGCTCAACTGGCTGCTCGGGCGCTCGCTGGAGCGCTATCGCGAACGGCGCTGGTTTCCGGCCACACCCACCCGGCTGGAACAGGCCCAGCGCTTCTATGTGCGTACCGGCTACTGGTCGTTGCTGCTGAGCTGGATGCCGATCATCGGCGATCCGCTGACCCTGGTCGCCGGGGTGTTGCGTGAACCGCTGTGGCGCTTCGTACTGCTGGTGGCTCTGGCCAAGAGCGGGCGCTATCTGGCGCTCGCGGCGCTGACGCCGGGGGCGCTGTCCTGACCGATTGTCATTGAGCGCTGTCTGAGCGGCGCGACTTCCAATTGGCCGCTCAGACAGTGCGATCGGCACCTTACATGAGCGATCGCTCAGAAAGCATCCCCAGGCACGCGCACCCAGCCTTCCATGATCACCCGTGCGCTACGGCTCATGATGGCCTTGGTCACGGTCCAGTTGCCGGCAACCTGTTTGGCCTCGGCGCCGACCCGCAACGTACCCGACGGATGACCGAACCGCACCGCCGTGCGCTCGCCACCGCCGGCGGCGAGATTGACGAGCGTTCCGGGGATGGCCGCCGCCGTACCGATGGCCACCGCCGCCGTGCCCATCATGGCGTGATGCAGCTTGCCCATCGAGAGCGCACGCACGCACAGATCGATCTCGCCGGCTGCGACCGGCTTGCCGCTGGAGGCGACATAGTCGGTCGGCGGGGCGACGAAGGCGACCTTGGGCGTGTGCTGGCGGGTCGCGGCTTCGCTGATGTCCTTGATCAGCCCCATGCGCAGCGCGCCATGGGCGCGGATGGTCTCAAACATGGCCAGCGCCTTGGGATCGCCGTTGATGGCCTCCTGCAACTCGGTGCCGGTATAACCGATCGCCTCGGCCTCGACGAAGATGGTCGGAATGCCGGCATTGATCAGCGTCGCCTTGAGCGTACCGACGCCGGGCACCTCCAGATCATCGACCAGATGGCCGGTCGGGAACATGGCGCCGCCGCCCTCCCCTTCGCCCTCGTCGGCCGGATCGAGGAATTCGAGCTGCACCTCGGCGGCCGGGAAGGTCACGCCGTCGAGCTCGAAGTCGCCGGTCTCCTGCACCTCACCGTCGGTGATGGGGACGTGCGCAATGATGGTCTTGCCGATGTTGGCCTGCCAGATCCGCACGATCGCCAGGCCGTTCTGCGGGAGGCGATCGGCATCGACCAATCCGGAGGCGATGGCGAACGAGCCGACCGCCGCCGACAGGTTGCCGCAATTGCCGCTCCAGTCGACGAAGGCGGTGTCGATCGACACCTGACCGAAGAGATAGTCGACATCGTGGTCCGGCCGACGGCTCTTGGCGAGGATGACGGTCTTGCTGGTGCTGGAGGTCGCCCCGCCCATTCCGTCGATCTGTTTGCCGTAAGGGTCGGGACTGCCGATGACGCGCAGCAGCAGCGCATCGCGCGCCGCGCCCGGTGTCTGACAGGACTCGGGCAAATCTTGCAGCCGGAAGAAGACGCCCTTGCTCGTCCCGCCACGCATGTAGGTGGCGGGGATCTTGATTTGGGGTGTATGGCTCATTGAATGGGATTCCGCAACACTGTGGCGCTGTTTCCCCTCTCTCACGCGGAGAGAGGGGCGCGGCTCTCAAGCCGCCTTGTTCGATTCCAGGAAGTCCTGGGCGAAACGTTGCAGCACGCCGCCGGCCTCGTAGATCGAGACCTCCTCGGCGGTGTCCAGCCGGCAGATCACGCGGGCCTCCGTGATGCTGCCATCGCGCCGATGAATAACCAGCGTCAGCGTCGCGCGCGGCGTGCGCGCACCCACCACGTCGTAGGTTTCCGTGCCGTCCAGGCCGAGTGTCAGCCGGTTGGTGCCCGGCTCGAACTCAAGCGGCAGCACGCCCATGCCGATGAGGTTGGTGCGGTGTATGCGCTCGAAGCCCTCCGCGACAATGACCTCCACGCCG
>ERZ1673962.559-NODE-559-length-24532-cov-3.533603_pt1 | contig 24532 bp, 19 predicted proteins | sample MGYA00580188_ERZ1673962 | MGnify/ENA primary metagenome ERZ1673962 (study PRJEB41334, sample SAMN05608104) | rock metagenome | biome: terrestrial subsurface; feature: shale formation; material: shale | place: USA: Pennsylvania ... | reverse complement strand
GGGCGGCCCGCCGGCGCCCAGGCCGTGCTCTGGCTGCGCGATGTGACGGGCGAGCGCGCGGAAGTCTCCCGCCTGATGGAGCGGATCAAGAGCGCGGACAGCGCGCAGCTGCGCCTGACCGAGCAGCTCGGCCTTTTGCCCATGCCCGCCTGGCGGCGCAGCTTCGACGGCAATCTTCTTTGGGTGAACGAGGCTTATGCGCAGGCGGTGGATGCGGCAAGCCCCGGCGAGGCTTTGGAAAAACAGACGCGCCTTGCCCCGGACGCGCTGCAGCGCGAGCTCGACAAGGTGCTCGAAGAGGGCGGCCGGGCGAGCGGCCAGGGCCGCGTCGTCATTGCCGGCGAGCGGCGCAATATGGAGATCACGGAATTTCCCATCGGCGAGGGGCAGGTTGCCGGCATCGCCGTCGATGTGAGCGCGCTGGAAGAAGCCCGCCAGGAACTGCGGCGCCATATCAAAGCGCACCGCACGACGCTCGACAAATTGACGACCGCCGTTGCGATTTTCGGCCCGGACAAGCGGCTGAAATTTTACAACGAGGCGTATGTCTCTCTCTGGGGCCTCGATGAAGCGCTGCTGAAAGAGGAGCCGACGGAGGGCGAGCTGCTCGACCAATTGCGCGCCGCCCGCCGCCTGCCCGAACAGGCCAATTATCAGGACTGGCGCGCCCGCCGCCTCGAGCTTTACCGCTCGCCCGAGCCCTTGGAGGAATATTGGCACCTGCCCGACGGGCAGACCGTGCGCGTCATGGGCCAGGCGCATCCGTTCGGCGGGCTCATCTATGTGTATGAGAACGTCACCGAGAAGCTGCATCTGGAAAGCTCCTACAATGTGCTGGAGCGCGTGCAGCGCGAGACGCTGGACAATCTGAAAGAGGCGGTGGCGGTGTTCGGCTCGGACGGGCGGCTGAAGCTGCACAATCCGGCCTATGAGGAGATCTGGAATTTCGCCGCCGCAGAGCTGGAAAACGAGCCCCATTTCAACGAGCTCGCCGAAGCCTCCACCTATCTTTACGACAATGAGGAAGTGTGGGGCGATTTGCGCGCGCGCATCACCTCCGCCGGCGCGGTGCGCGCGGAACAGTCGGGCCGGGTGGAGCGGCCCGACGGCACGGTGATCGATTACGCCCTCGTGCCGCTGCCCGACGGGGCGACGCTTTTGACGTTCGTGGATATGACCGATTCCACCCGCATGGAGCGCGCCTTGCGCGAGCGCAACGAGGCGCTGGAAACGGCGGACCGGCTGAAATCCGAATTCATCAGCCATGTTTCCTATCAGCTCAGAACGCCGCTCACGAATATCATCGGCTTCGGGGAAATTCTGGAAGCGGAAATGTTCGGCGAACTGACGCCCAAGCAGCACGAATATACGGTCGGCATTCTCGACAGTTCCAACCAGCTCCTCGATCTCGTGAACGACATTCTGGACCTTGCCCGTCGAGGCGGGGGCCATGGCGCTGGAAGTGTCGGACGTGGATATATTCGACGTGGTGCGCGCGGCCGAGGAATTCGCCCATCGCCCGGCGCAGAAAAACAAAGTGACGCTGAAAGTCGAATGCCCTGAGGATATCGGCGCGCTCAAGGCCGATGAGCGGCGCATCAAGCAGATCATGCTCAATCTGCTCTCAAATTCCCTCGCCTTCACCCAGGCGGGAGACACGATCGTCATCGGCGCGGCGCGCTCGGACAGCGAGGTTGCCCTTTTCGTGTCCGATACGGGCGACGGCATCCGGCCGGAACATCAGGCAACGGTTTTCGACCGCTTTGAAGCGCGCAGCGGCCCGGACGGCCATTCGGGCGCGGGCCTCGGCCTCTCGCTCGTGAAAAGTTTCGTCGAGCTGCATGGCGGCTGGGTGACGCTGGAATCGGCGCCGGAAATGGGCACGCGCGTCACCTGCCATTTGCCGCTTCATGCCCCGCAATTGCGCGCCGGGACGACGCTGCAGGTGGGCAGCTAGGCGCCCCCGGCAGCGCCCAAGCCAATTGGGTCAAAAAGACTGACCGGCTCAACAGTCACAAAAATTTGCCTCCCCTGTTCAAAAACGGCTCTTGCGCGAGGCTCAAATTGAACCATATGGTTTAATCAGGAACAGCCCCGGCAGGGCCGCGCCGTGTAATCGTTGGGCGCCGGCAGACCGCTGCGGGCTTGCGTGTGGCCTGGCCTGTGAGTTGGCGGGCCCGCAGCTACCGGACGGGGAGAGGACCTCATGATTTCTTTGCAAGTAAATGGCGAGTGGCGCGAGCTCGATGTCGAGCCCGAGATGCCGCTGCTTTGGGCGCTCCGCGATGAGCTGGGGCTGACGGGGACGAAATTCGGCTGCGGCATTGCCGCTTGCGGCGCCTGCACGGTGCAGGTCGATGGCGTCGCGCAGCGCTCCTGCGTGCTGCCGGTCGGCGCGGTGGACGGTGCCTCGGTGCGCACGGTGGAGAATCTCGGCACTGCCGACAATCTTTCCGCGCTGCAAGCCGCCTGGATCAAACATCAGGTGCCGCAATGCGGCTATTGCCAGTCCGGCATGCTGATGGCCGCCGACGCGCTGCTGAGCGAGAACCCCAATCCGAGCGATGCGGATATCGATGCGGCCATGACGAATATCTGCCGCTGCGGCACCTATCAGCGGGTGCGCGCGGCCATTCACGACGCGGCGAAAGCCAAGGCATAAGGGAGAGGCAGCGCGGTCGGCGGCGGCCTGCTTCTCGGCTATGGCTTGCTTTCGCCTGAGCGGCGCGAAGTGGCCGGCAGCATTATCGGCGGCGAGGGCGCGCAGCTGACGACCTGGGTGCGCATCCATCCCGACAACACCGTCACCTTCTATGTGCCCCACGGCGAAATGGGCCAGGGCGTCCATACCGCGCTGCCCATGATGGCGGCGGAGGAAATGGAAGCCGACTGGGACCTCGTGCGCATGGAACAGGCGCCCGCGACCCCCACTTTCGCCAACGGCCCGCTCGGCAAAGGCTATCTGACGAATGGCGGCGGCGTGCCTTCAGCGCTCAACGGCGCAGCGAATTTCGCCACTTACAAACTTGCCGAGCTCATGAACCTGCAAATCACCGGCGGCTCGACCGCGGTGCGCTTTACCGGCCAGTTCGGCATGCGCGTGACGGGGGCTGCGGCAAAAGAAATGCTGATCAAAGCCGCCGCGGAAAAATGGGGCGTGGCGGAAGAAGAATGCACCGCGCGCCTTTCCCATGTGCTGCATGAAGCCTCGGGCCAGAAGGCGACTTTCGGCGAGCTTGCCGAACTTGCCGCCGAATTCTCGCCTTCCGCCAATCCGGTGCTGAAGGACAAGAAAGATTACACGATCGTCGGCACCGCGAAGCAGCGCTTCGACATTCCGGCGAAAGTGACGGGTGAAAGCCTATATGGCATCGACGTCAAAGTGCCGGGCATGCTTTATGCCGCGATCAAGCAGGTCCCGGTGATCGGCGGCAGCGTCGCCCGCGTCAATGACACCGAAGCCTTGGCGGCGCGCGGCGTGCGCGCCGTGGTGACGCTGGAAGACGGCGTTGCGGTGGTTGCGGATAATACCTGGCGGGCGAAACAGGCGCTCGATCTTCTGGAGGTCGAGTTTACCGATGGCGGCAATGGCCACGTCTCGAGCGACAGCATCTTCGCGCAGTTCGACACAGCACTTGCCGAAAACGAGGGCGAGGAAGATGTGGAGCGGGGCGAGGGCGCAGAAGCGCTTGCCAGCGCCAAAACCGTGGTCGAGGCCGATTACCGTGTGCCCTTCCTTGCCCATGCCACGATGGAGCCGATGAACTGCACCGTGCGCATAGAGAACGGCAAATGCGATGTCTGGATCGGCACGCAGGACGGGCTCGGCACGCGCGCTGTGGCGGCCGATGCCGCCGGCCTGAGCGATGACGATGTCACTATCCACCCGCTGATGATGGGCGGCGGTTTCGGGCGGCGCTCGCCCGGCTCGCCCAACCACATCATTCAGGCGGTCAAGATCGCCAAGGAAGTTGGCGCGCCGGTCAAGCTGACCTGGAGCCGCGAAGACGACATGCAGCATGATTATTACCGCCCGGCGGTTTCCGCGCGCATGTCTGCCGGCTTCGACGAGGAAGGCAATCTCACCACCTGGGTCAACCGCTATATCCGCAAGGACGAACCGGCGGAGGCAAGCCACATTCCTTACGCGGTGGCGAACCAGTCGATCCGCTATGTGGAAAGCGAAGTGCATATCCCTTACGGGCCCTGGCGTTCGGTGGCGCATACCCAGCACACGTTCTTCAATGAAAGTTTCGCGGATGAGCTTGCCCATGCGGCAGGCAAGGACCCTTATCAGTTCCGCCGCGACCTTTTGAAAGATCAGCCGCGCCATCTGGCGGTACTGGATCTTGCCGCGAAAAAAGCCAATTGGGGCGGCCCGCTGCCCGAAGGTCATGCACGGGGCATTGCCGTGCAGGAAAGCTTCCAGACCATTGTGGCGGAAGTCGTGGAAGTCTCGCTCGATGAGAACGGGCGCCCGCGTGTGCATAATGTCACGGCGGCGGTTGATTGCGGAGAGGTGATCAATACCGATACCGCCCGCGCGCAAGTGGAAAGCGGCATCATTTACGGCCTGACCGCCGCGCTTTACGGCGAGATCACGGTCGAAAACGGCGCCGTCGTCGAGGAAAATTTCCCCGATTATGAAATGGTGCGCCTGGCGAACACGCCGAAAATGGATGTGCATTTCATCGAATCGGGCGCCAAGCTCGGCGGGCTGGGCGAGCCCGGCACACCGCCGGTCGCCCCGGCGCTGGCCAACGCGCTCTTTTCCCTGACGGGCCAGCGCATCCGCTCGCTGCCCTTGAAGAACCACGAGTTCTCCCGCTCGAACCGGCTGGCGCAAGCAGCCGACTAAGAGCGCGGAAGGAAGAGACGATGACGGCCTCCCCTTTCAGGCGGAGGCCGTTTTCATATGCGTCAGCCCAGATGCTTATGCGCCGGGCGCGCGGCTTCGAGCGATTTGCGCAGCTCGCTCAGCCGTTGCAGAAGATCGTCCGTATCAGAACTTTCGGCGAAATAGGTCTCCAGACTGCTTTCGATCTTGTTCGCCTGCGCACTGAGCACCTGCCAATGTTCATCCATGCGGATGAATTCCCCAAGCCGCGTGATCGTTTCGATCAAACGCAAGGTCACGGCCACATTGTCCCGTGCGGCCTGGCGGATTTCGTTGAAGGCACAGTCGATGAAGCCTTCGAAGGAAACGATATCGCGCCAAAGCCGCGGCGTGTTCTCTTTGTCGCAAAGAAGAGGAGGGGGCGCCTCGCCCTGCATGGCGCGGGCGGCTGCCGCCGTCAGCCAATCGATACAAGCGATTGCCGTGCGCGGATCGTTGATGCCGGGGGAAAGCGCCCGGAGCGCGATTTCGACAAGGGCGGTCACGGCAAATTCGATATCCTGCGCCGCGCTGCGTTTCGGGCCGAGCACAAAAGCGGCGCGGACCTTCTCATAATCGCTTTCCTCGATTGCGGTGCCGCAATAAGCAAGGGTGCTGCCTGCGACGATATAGTGGCCCGGCCGGTAGAGAAGGCGGATGAAGCTGCCGCGCTTTTCCGCAAGCTCGGCGAGCGGGCCGGGGCTCAGCGTTTGTACATAGCCTGATTTTTCCGCCTTAACGGCAAGAGGGGCAAGATCACTTAAGGCTTTCAGCGTTTCCTCTTGCCTGGCGCGGGCGGCGCTGCGGCTTTCTGCATCACTTTCTTCCGGAAAGGCGCGCGGCATGGCGTTTAAAAGATCATCGGCCACGGAAAAGATCACCCAGTCCGCCTGAATGATGATGGCGACATGGTGGATAAAGGCAATGAGTAGCCCGAAGCAGAAGAGCGTGCCGAGAATGGCAAAATGCAGCGAAAGAACGGGCACGAACGCCTCTTCCCCTCCCGCCACCGAGCGCAGCACGATCAGCGCATAGGAAAACGTGCTGACATAACTGCCGAGCGTGAATTGCACCAGCCGGTCGGAAATGAACTTGCCGATGAGCCGCGGCCCGAGCTGGGAGGAGGCCATGGTCAGCGTCACAAGGGTGAGGGAGAAGACAAGGCTCGTGACGGTGATGAGCGAGCCGGCAATGGTGGATAAAATGGCCCGCGCCCCGTCCGCATCCACATCGAAAAAGGGAAGCGGGCTGAGAAAGGCCGCGCCGATCCCGGCATGATCCGCCCAAAGCGTCATCCCCGCCATGAAAAGAGCAAAGAGCCACATCAGCGACGGCGTGAACCAGAAACTGTTGAGCGCCTGATATTTGAAATAGCGAAGATGGCTGAGCATGATCTCTCCCTTGAGCTCAGCTTAGCGGGCGCGGGCACCGGCAGGAAGAGAGGCGGCCAAAAGAAAAGGGACGGCCAGGCCGTCCCTCATCCAAACCGTGAACTTTCAGGTCTCAGTGCTGGGAGGCGGGCATGGAGACCCGGATACCCTCCAGCGCGTCCGTCACCTCGATCTGGCAGGCAAGGCGCGAGTTCTCTTTGCTGTGGTCGCAGAAGTCGAGCATGGTCTCTTCCATGTCTTCTTTTTCCGGCAGTTTGGCCGCCCATTCTTCCGGCACATAGATCATGCAAGTCGCGCAGGCGCAGGCGCCGCCGCAATCCGCGTCGATGCCGGGAACGAGATGTTTCGTGGCCGCTTCCATGAGGTTGGTGCCGTTTTCCGCATCCACTTCATGTTCGGTGCCGTCATGCTCGATGAAAACAACCTTGGTCATAGATACTCCGTCTTCAGATGTCTGCCCCGGTGGGTGTTGAAGGGCAGCTCCCGTTAAGGCCGCGCGGCGTTCATGTCGCGTAGGCGGCCATTTCCTTCATATTGATGCTTTCGTCCCTCAGCTTCTCCGCCGGGATGGAAACGCCCTTGGCGATGAGCTGTTTGGACATCATGAATTCCGGTGCGCGGTTGATCGCATCGACGGCGATGAGCCGGCCTTCCTTCAGATAAAAGACGGCGAAAGAGCGCCCCTCATCCGGATTGCCGCGCACGACGGCCTGATCATAGCCGGCGGACAGCCCGACGATCTGAAGTTTCAGATCATATTGATCGGACCAGAACCAGGGGATCTGTGCGTAAGGCTTTTCCTTGCCGCAAATGGCCGCCGCTGCCGTTTTTGCCTGCTCGAGCGCGTTATGCACGCTTTCAAGGCGCAGCCTTTCACCCAAAAGCGGATTGGGATGGTTCGTGCAATCGCCTGCCGCATAAATATCGGGATCGGAGGTGCGGCAGCATTCATCGACCGCAATGCCGTTTTCCACCTTGAGATTGGCTTCAACGGCAAGTTCCACATTGGGCAGAATGCCGACGCCGACCACCACGAAATCCGCCTCATGGGCGGTGCCGTCGGCGCAGGTGACTTTCGTGAGCTGGCCGTTCTTGCCTTCAAAGCCCGAGACGGCGGCACCCGTGACGATCTTCACGCCTTCTTCTTTATGCACGCGCTCGTAAAAGCGCGAGACGATGGGACCGACCACGCGGGCCATGACCATGGGCGCCATTTCCAGCACGGTGACATCGATGCCGTGTTTGGCGGCAACGGCGGCCACTTCAAGGCCGATATAGCCGCCGCCGACAATGACGCATTTGCCGCCCTTGTTGAAATAGGATTGGATGCCTTCGACATCGCCGACATTGCGCAGGTAAAAAACGCCCTCAAGGTCGAAGCCCGGCAGGTTGAGCTCGCGCACGCGGCTGCCTGTCGTCAAAAGCAGTTTGGAATAGGTGAACGTTTCGCCTTTATCCGTGTGAACGGTCTTGGCGTTGCGGTCGATTTCCGTCACCCGCGTGCCGAGCTTCACGGTGACATTCTCTTTTTCGTAGAATTCTGGCGGTTTGAAATAGACCCGGTCGATGCCGATTTCCCCGGCAAGGAATTTCTTGGAAAGCGGCGGGCGCTGATAGGGGATGTAGGGCTCGTTGCCGATCATCGTGATCGCGCCCTCATAGCCTTCCTGGCGCAGGCTCGCCGCAGCCTGTCCGGCCGCATGGCCCGCGCCCACAATCACCACATGATCGCTCATTGCCGCTCGCTCCCTTTCCGGCGCCTTTTGAGGCTGCCCATGACGTTCCTACCCCGGTTTTCTTGCGATTCTTCTAAAAATGACGGGGGCGTCATGTTTTGTGTCCGTAACATGCCGCCTCCCCCCGCCCAAATCAACCCCAGAGTCGCCGGGAGAAATGCAGCGGGGGTCGCAATGCGGAGTTCCCCAACGCATTCTAACGCGCATCGGCCGGAAAGGCCCGTAAAAGTGCGGTTTGCGCGGGCACATCCGGTTGTGGGCGCTTATGGGGCAGCGTAAAACGGAGCCATGATGGATGAGCAGGTGATTCTGCCCAATATGACAGGCGCTTATGAGGCGGTACTGCCGGACGAGGCGGCCACCAGGGCGCTCGGCTGCGCGCTGGCGGGGCTCGTAGAGCCGGGCGATCTCATTGCGCTCTGGGGGGATCTGGGCATGGGTAAATCCGTGCTGGCCCGCGCGCTCATTCAGGAAGCCCAGCGCCTGGCAGGCGGGGAGGTGGAAGACGTGCCGAGCCCGACCTTCACCCTCGTCCAGACTTATGAGGCAGGCGGTCTCAGCCTTGCCCATTTCGACCTTTACCGGATCGGCGCGCCGGAAGAGATTTACGAGCTCGGCCTCGATGAGGCGCTGGAAACGGGCGCCGCGCTCATCGAATGGCCGGGACGGCTCGAAGATCTGCTGCCTGAAGAAAGGCTCGACATCCTGATCGAAGAACGGGACAAGGAACGGGCCGCGCGCCTGAAAGGGCCGGCGCGGCTGATCGAAGGGGTGCGCGCCGCGCTTCGGCAAAAACGACCCGCAGGAGAAAAATAAAAATGAGTAAGGAGCGGGAAAAGAAGATCGCGGCTTTCCTGAATAAAGCCGGTTGGGGCCGGGCCGCGCGCGCGCCGCTCGCAGGCGATGCCTCGACCCGCGCTTATGAGCGCCTTTCGGGCCCTGAAGGGCGCGCCGTGCTGATGAACGCCCCGGCAGGCCCCGATGGGCCGCCGCTTGAAGGCAGCCGCAAAGCCTATTCCGCTATTGCTCATCTCGCCGAAGATTGCCGCCCCTTTGTGGCGGTGGGCGAGCACTTGCGCGCGCTCGGCCTTTCCGCCCCGCGCCTTTTGGCTCATGACATGGAAGCAGGGCTTCTGCTTCTGGAAGATCTCGGCGATGATCTTTACGGGAAAGCCATTGAAACGGGCAAAGCGGGCGATGGCACGCGGCTCGATGAGCTTTACCGCGCCGCCATCGACGCGCTTCTTCTGCTGCATCAGGCAGGTACGCCCGCTGCCTTGCCGCTGCCGGGTGGCAGCACTTACAAAGTGCCGTCTTACGATGACGCCGCGCTTGCCATCGAAACCGAGCTTCTGACCGACTGGTATATTCCGGTGAAAAAAGGCGCGGCGCTGGCAGCGGAGGAAAAAGATATCTACCGCGGGCTTTGGAAAAAGCTTTTCCCGAAAGCTGTAACCGGCGCGCCCGTTCTGGTGCTGCGCGATTATCACTCGCCCAACCTGCTTTGGCTCGGAGAAAGAGAAGGCGCGGCAAGGGCCGGCATGCTCGATTATCAGGACGCGCAGGCGGGTTCGCGCGCCTATGATCTTGTCTCGCTTTTGCAGGATGCGCGCAAAGACGTGCCCGAGGCGCGCGAAGAGGAGATGCTTGCCTATTACATCGATCGGGCGGGCAAAGCCGACACCAGCTTCGATGAAGACGCTTTCCGCGCCGCCTATGCGGTTTTGGGCGCGCAGCGCAATGCCAAGATCATGGGGATTTTCGTCCGGCTGTGGAGAAGGGACGGCAAGCCCGGTTACCTCGCCCATTTGCCGCGCGTTTCCGCTTATCTCGAGCGGGATTTGCGCCATCCGGTCTTGAGCGAGATGAAGGCCTGGCTCGACACGCATGTGCCCGCGGCGCTGCGGAAAGAAATTCTGCAGGCGGAGTAAGAGATGAGCGACATCAGCCGCGCGATGATCATGGCGGCGGGCATGGGGAACCGCATGCGCCCGCTTACCGACAAAATGCCGAAACCGCTCGTGCCCTTTCTCGGCAAGCCGCTGATCGACCATGCGCTGGATAAGCTCGCTGCGGCTGGGGTGAGCGACGTCATCGTCAATCTTCACTATAAAGCGGAAATGCTGGAAGCCCATTTGAAAGGGCGCGCCTGCCCGCGCATTCATTTTTCGGATGAACGAGACAAGCTGCTCGACACGGGCGGGGGGCTTAAAAAAGCCCGCCCGCTGCTGGGCGAGGCGCCCATCTTTGTCATGAATTCCGACACGGTCTGGGCCGAAGGCATGAGCCCCATCTTGGGCCGGATGAAAGCCTTTTGGGATGCGGAAAAGATGGACGCGCTCTTGATGATGGCGCCCGCCGTCACCACGATCGGCGAGTGCCGGCGCGGCGATTTTATGATGGATGGGCTCGGCCGGCTGACGCGGCGGCGCGAGGCCCATGTCGCGCCTTTCATGTTTGCGGGCGTGCAGATTTTCCACCCCCGTCTTTTGGAGGGGGCACCGGAGGGCGCTTTTTCCACCAATCTGCTCTGGGACAAGGCGGCGGAAGAGGGCCGTCTCTTCGGCCTGCGCCTCGATGGGGTATGGATGCATGTCGGCACGCCCGGCGATCTTGCCGAGGCCGAAGCCTTCATGCGCGACCTTTAGGCCCGCCCGCGTTAGACTGGCATCATGGCACCTTCATCCCGCAAAGCCGCGCCCGCTCTTTTCACGATGCCCTCCGGGCTCGCCTTTGCCGATGTGATGGCGCGGGCCCTGAGCGAGGATGCCTCGCTCGGCGGGCGCTTTGACGGGGCGGCACTTGCCGACATCACCATCCTCTTGCCGACGCGGCGCGCGGTGCGCACGCTTTCGGAAGCCTTTCTGCGCCAGTCGGGCGGGCGGGCGATGATCCTGCCGGCGATCCGCCCCATGGGCGATGTCGATGAAGAAGAAATGCTGCTCGATCCGGGTTTCAGCTTCCGCGAGGAAGGCGCCGCCTTCGGCGCCGAGCTGCCGCCTGCCATGGAAAGCTTGTCGCGGCAGATCGTACTCACGAAACTCATCAATGCCTGGGGGGAGGTGAACCCCGATGCAGGCGCGATGAGCGCAGGCCAGGCGGCGGCGCTCGCAGGCGATCTTGGCCGCTTTCTCGATGCGGTGGAAACCGAAGGCGTGGAGCTTTCCGCGCTGCAGGATCTCGTGCCCGGCGATTATGCGCAGAACTGGCAGATCACGCTCGAGTTTCTGCAAATCATCACCCGCTACTGGCCGGATATTCTCGCCGAAAAGGGACTGATTGATCCGGCCCGCCGGCGCACCTTGCTGCTCGAAGCGCAGGCTGCGGCCTGGGCCGCAAAGCCGCCGCAAGGCCCGGTTATTGCAGCAGGTTCCACGGGCTCGGTGCCTGCGTCTGCCAAACTTCTCTCCGCTATTGCGGGCCTGCCGCAAGGGGCGGTGGTGCTGCCGGGGCTCGATCTTGACCTGGCACCGGAGGCTTGGGAGGCGGTCGGCGAATCTCATCCTCAATTCGGCATGAAGCAATTGCTTGAGCGCCTTGGCGCGGGCCGGGACGATGTGGCGCTCTGGCCGGGCGCGCAAACCGCCGCCGCTGAGAAAAACGCTGCACGGGCCCGGCTCTTGAACGAAGCTTTGCGCCCCGCCGAGGCAACGGATGGCTGGCGCGCCGTGCTGGCGGCTGAGGGCAAAGACATAGCGGGCGCGCTTGAGGGGCTGCACCTCATCGAAGCGGCGAATGCGCGCGAGGAGGCGCTTGCCATTGCGCTTATCCTGCGCTCGGTGCTGGAAGAAAAAGAAAAGACGGCGGCGCTCGTCACTCCGGACCGCTCCCTTGCCCGGCGCGTTGCTGCCGAGCTTGCCCGCTGGGGCATCGAAGTGGACGATTCCTCCGGTGTGCCATTGGCAGAAACGCCGGTCTTTATTTTCCTCCGCTTGCTGCTCGAGGCGGTGGAAGAAGACTTCGCGCCGGTGCCGCTTCTCTCGCTCCTCAAACACCCCCTTGCCGCAGCGGGCATGGCGCCCGGCGATTTCCGCGCCGATGTGCGCCGCCTTGAACGCGCGCTCCTGCGCGGCCCCCGCCCGGCGCCGGGGCTTGAGGGGCTGGAGCTTGCGTTGAACGCATACGAAGAAGAACGCAAGCGGGACGAGCCGCGCCTGCGCGCGCTCATTGCCCAGTTGAAAGAAGCCGCCGCGCCGCTTTTACAGCTTCCGCTTTTTGAAAAACAGGAGGCGGGGGCGCTGCTTGGCGCGTTCCTTGAAGCGGCGGAGGCGTTGGCCGCGCGCGATGAAGTAGAAGGCGCGGCCCGGCTTTGGGCCGGGGATGACGGGGAAGCAGCCGCCGCCTTTTTTGCCGCGCTGATGGAAGCGGCGAACGAAGCCCCCGCCCTTGCGCCTGCGGGCCTGCGCGCTTTCATGGAAAGCCTGGCGCTTGGGCGTGTGGTGCGTCCGCGCTTCGGGCGCCATCCCCGCCTCATGATCCTCGGGCCCTTGGAAGCGCGTCTTCAGCAGGCGGACTGTCTTATTCTCGGCGGGCTCAATGAAGGGATGTGGCCGGCGGAAACGAAAGTCGATCCCTGGCTCAGCCGGCCCATGCGCCGCAATCTCGGTCTTTATTCGCCCGAACGGCGGATCGGCCTTTCCGCTCATGACTTTGTGCAGGCCGCTGCCTGTCCGCGGGTTTTTCTGACGCGGGCGCTGAAAGTGGAAGGCGCGCCCGCCGTTCCCTCGCGCTGGCTCTTGCGGCTTGAAAGTTTTCTGAAAGGCGCCGGGATAGACGGATTGCCGCTTGCACAGAAGTGGACGCATTGGGCCCGGGAAATCGATGTGCCATCCGCCCGCCAGGCGGCATTGCCGCCGCGCCCGGCGCCGCCGCTTCATGCAAGGCCCGATAGGCTCTCGGTGACGGATGTGGAAACCCTCATCCGCGATCCTTATGCCTTTTATGCACGCCGTGTTCTGGGGCTGAAAGCGCTCGATGCCATCGACGATTTTGCGCCCGCGCGGGACAGAGGCATCCTCATTCACCGCGCGCTCGACACATTCGTGAAGCGCTATCCCGAAACCCTGCCGGAGAATATCGAAGAGGTGCTTCTGGAAATCGGCGAGGAAGTTTTCGCCGATGCGCCGGACAGGCCCGAGGTCATTGCCTTCTGGCAGCCGCGTTATGAGCAGATCGCCCGCTTTCTTGCCTCGGCGGAACCTGAATTGCGGCAGGATGTGCTCAAGGCTTATGGCGAGATCGAAGGCATGCTGGAAATCGGCGGGCTGAAACGGCCCGTCAGTCTTCATGCCCGCGCCGACCGGATCGATGTGAAGCGCTCCGGCGCGCTTCACATCATGGATTACAAGACGGGCGGCGTGCCGAGCGCGGCGCAAGTGGAAAGCGGACTTTCCCCGCAGCTTTCCCTTGAAGCGGCCATGGCCGAAGCAGGCGGCTTCGAAAACGTTCCGAAAGGCCCTGTGGAAACGCTCACCTATCTGCATCTGACGGGCGGCGAGCAGGGCGGGGCAGTGAAAAAGATCACCGAAGAAGGCAGCCGCTTGGCCGCGGAGGCGCTGGGCGGGCTCAAGGGTTTGCTGGCCTCTTACGAAAACGAAAGCCTGCCTTATCTCTCGCGCCCCCGCGTGCAATTTATCGGGCGCTATAGCGATTACGATCATCTGGCGCGGGTGAAAGAATGGTCCGCCTCGGATGGGGAGGAGGGCGCATGAGCGGGATGAACCGGTTTGCCCAGACGCTGGAAGACCAGCGCCGCGCTGCAGATCCCGCTGCCTCCGTCTGGGTGTCAGCGAATGCGGGGGCGGGTAAGACCCATGTGCTCATCAACCGCGTCATCCGTCTCCTCTTAAGCGGCACGCCGCCCGAACGCATCCTGTGCCTGACCTTCACCAAAGCGGCGGCCTCTGAAATGGCGGCCCGGCTTTACCGCGAGCTCGGCTCCTGGGCGGTTCTGGAAGACGGCGCGCTTGCGCAAAAGATCGAGGCGCTTGATGGCGGCGGTGCCACTCCGGCGCGCCTTAAGGCCGCGCGGCTTTTATTTGCGCGCGCCATCGAGACGCCGGGCGGGCTTAAAATTCAGACCATCCATGCCTTTTGCGAGCGCCTGCTTGGCCGCTTTCCGCTGGAAGCGGGCGTGCCGCCCCATTTTGACATTCTGGATGAGCGCGCGACGGATGAATATATGGCCGAAGCGCAGCATGCGCTTTTAGAAGAGATCGGCGAGGACGATCTGGCGGGCAATGAAACACCGCTGACCTTGGCGCTCTCTCACGTCAGCCGCGTTGCCGGCGAATTCGGTTTCGAAACGCTCTTCAAAGCGATTGTCGGCGAGCGCGGCCGTATCCACCGTTTCCTGGAGCGGGCAGGCGGGCTCGAAGCGGCCATTGAGCAGCTGCGCGTGGCGCTCGGCGTCAAAGAAGGGGTGAGTGAGAGGGGTCTTATTGCGGATGCGCTCTCGCGCGTGCCGCGCGCGCGGATTGGCGAGGCGGCGGACGTGCTTGCCGGCGGCACGGTGACGGACCAGAAGAAAGAAGCCATTTTCCGCGCCTTCCTTGCCGAGCGGGATGAAGCGGCGGCCTTTTCGCTTTATTGCAGCGCGTTTTTGAAGGCGACGGACGGTGAGCCTTTCAAAGACCTGATGACGAAGAAGCTGCGCGAGGCGAACGGCGCGCTTGAAGAAGAACTGCGCGCCGAGCAATCGCGTATCCATGATCTAACCTTGGCGCTGAACGCGGTGCGCGTGGCCGAGGCGAGCGAGGCGATGCTCCGGCTCGGCGATGCGCTGCTTGCCTCTTACGAAAGCATCAAGCGCATATATGCGCGGCTCGATTATGAGGACCTCATCGAGCGGGCGCGGGCCTTGCTGACGAACCGGCAGATGACGGCCTGGGTGCTTTATAAGCTCGATGGCGGGCTCGACCATATTCTTGTCGATGAGGCGCAGGACACGAGCCCGGCGCAATGGGAAGTGATCGCGGCCCTTGCCGATGAGTTTATGTCGGGCAGCGGCGCGCGTGAGACGGTGCGGACCGTCTTTGCCGTGGGCGATGAAAAACAGTCCATCTATTCCTTTCAGGGCGCCGCGCCCGAAAAATTCTCCGCCATGCGCGCCTATTTCGAAAAGCGCGTGAAGGAAGCCGAAGGCACCTGGTCGCCGGTGCATCTTCTTCTTTCTTTCCGCTCCGTGCCGGAAGTTCTGAACGCGGTCGATCTTGTTTTTAAAGGCGAGGCGGCGCGGGCGGGCCTGAGCGCGGAAGACGATCCCGTCGCTCATTATGCCCGGCGCGAGGAAGAAGGCGGTCTTGTCGAGCTTTGGCCGCTGGAAGAACCGGAAGAGGAGGAAGAGGAAAATCCCTGGGATGCGCCGCTCGATTATCCGACAGGCTCGAGCCCGCGCGCCCGGCTTGCCGCGCGCATTGCCGATCAGGTGGCCGAATGGCTTCAAAACGGCGAGCGGCTGCACGCCAATGGCCGGAAAATTAAGCCCGGCGACATTATGGTGCTGGTGCGCCGGCGCGATCTCTTCGTCGAGGAAATGATCCGGGCCTTGAAAGCGCGCGCCATTCCCGTTGCCGGCGCCGACCGGATGATGCTGGCCGAGCAGATCGCGGTGATGGACCTTCTCTCCCTCGGCCGTTTCGCGCTTTTGCCCGAAGACGATCTAACGCTTGCCGAAGTGCTCAAAAGCCCGCTTATCGGTTTCAGCGAGGAAGAGCTTTTCGATCTGGCATACGGGCGCACGGTCTCGCTCTGGGGGGCGCTCATCAAGCGCGCCGAAGAAAAGCCCGCCTTTGCCAAGGCCTATGCCTATCTTTCCCATGTGCTGGCCGAAGCCGACCAGCGCCGCCCCTACGAGTTTTATGCGCGCCGGCTGATCGGCGAGCGGGGGCGGGAAAAACTTCTCGCCCGGCTCGGCGAGGATGTGAACGATCCCGTCGATGAATTTCTTTCGCTCGCCCTCCAATATGAGCAGGGCCATGCAGGCGCGCTGCAAGGCTTTTTGCACTGGATCGAAACCGGCCATGTGCAGATCAAGCGCGATCTCGATCAGGGCGCGAATGAAGTGCGGGTGATGACGGTGCATGGGGCAAAGGGGCTGGAGGCGCCCATCGTCTTTTTGCCGGATACTTGCGCGGTGCCCGCCGCCCGGTTCGATCCGGTGTTGCTACCCGCTCAGCATCGGGGCGAGGACTTGCCGCTCTGGCCGGTGCGCAAGGCAAATGACGAGGCCTTGGCCGGCGCGGCGCGCGAAAAGGCCCGCGCGCTGCAGGGTGAGGAATATAGGCGCCTCCTTTATGTGGCGATGACGCGCGCCCGCGACCGGCTTTACGTCTGCGGGCATAAAGGCGCGAAGAAACTCCCCGATACCTGCTGGTATGCGCTGATCCAAGAGGGGTTGAAAGACGCGCTTGAGCCGGTGGAAACCCCGCGCGGCACCGTCTGGCGCAAGGAGGGCAAGCGCGCCGCCCCCGCCGGGGATAGCGTGACGGCTGAGGCGCTGCCGCCGCTGCCCGCCTGGGCGCATCAGCCCGCGCCCGAAGAAGCCGTGCCGCCCCGGCCCCTTGCCCCCTCACGCTTTGAAGGGGAGGCGGGCGCCGAGCCGCCGGTTCTCTCTCCTTTGGGCGGGGACACGCAAAAAAGGTTCAAGCGCGGGCGCATCATTCACCGCCTGCTCGAAACCCTGCCCGAAATTGAAGCGGAAAAATGGGATGCGGCGGCGGCGCGCTTTCTTGCCGCCCCGGGCCACGCTCTTTCTGAGGCTGAGCGCAAAGAAATCTGGCAGGCGGCGCGCGCGGTTTTGGAGGCGCCGGATTTCAAGGCGCTTTTCGGGCCGGGCAGCCGGGCGGAAGTGCCGGTGGTGGGCATTGTCGAAACGCCCTCGGGCCCCCTTTCTTTTGCCGGGCAGATCGACCGGCTGGTCGAGCGCGAGGGGGAAATCCTCATCGTCGATTACAAGACGAATCGCCCCGCGCCCAAAACGCCGGGTGAGGTCAGCCCGGCCTATATCGCCCAGCTTGCCGCCTACCGCGCGCTTTTGGCGCAGTCCCGCCCGGGTTTTGAGGTGCGCTGCGCCCTTTTATGGACGGATGGGCCGCGGCTTATGGAAATTCCGGCGGAAAACCTCGAAAAATATCTGCGCTGAGAAGCGCAAAACGGCACTATTCTCACATGCCCGTGCGCCTTCCTTGACGTTGGAACCTGCCATTCCTAGATTTGTGGCAAGTTGAATACGAACCGAGGCGTCTTTGCCGCGCGAAGCGGGCCGGACGTATCAGAAAGTAAAGAGGTATGAGAATGGCTACCACGAAAGTAACCGACGGCAGCTTCGAATCGGATGTGATCGATTCCTCGACGCCGGTGCTTGTCGACTTCTGGGCCGAATGGTGCGGCCCGTGCAAACAGATCGGTCCGGCTCTGGAAGAAATCGCGGCCGATCTCGGCGGTAAAGTAACCATCGCCAAGATCAATATCGACGAGAACCCCAACACGCCTACAAAATATGGCGTGCGCGGCATCCCGACGCTGATGCTTTTCAAGGATGGCCAGGTGGCCGCGACGAAAGTGGGCGCGCTGCCGAAGGGCAAGATTCAGGAATGGATCGAAAGCTCGCTCTAAGATTTGGAGCGCAAACGTTTAAGAAAGCCCGGCCTGGAAAATCAGCGCCGGGCTTTTGTTTGTTGCAGCGTCAGTATGGACCCCGGCACGTAGGCCGGGGTGACAAAAGAGTTTGCAGTGACCCCGTGCTTTTCATCGGGTGAGGCTGTCACCCCGGGCTTGTCCCGGGGTCCAAGCAACCTCACCGCTTGCCGCAGCTTTCGCATGGACCCTCGCGTCGCGCGCGAGGGTGACGGGAGCGAAGGCGGCAAACCTCACCCATGCTCCCGGAGCACTTGGCCCGCCAGATAAAGCGAGCCGCAGATAAGGATGCGCGGCGCGGTCTTGCCGTCCTGCGCGCTTTTGGCGATGCGGGTCATGGCAGCGGCGAGGCTCTGCGCCTCCTCGCCGTGAAGTCCCGCCTTCTGCGCGGCAGCGGCAAGCTCGCCCGGGGTGAGCGCATTCGCCTCTCCCTCGATGGGCACGGCAACGGCCATGGCGGCAAGGTCTTTGAAGGCGGCGAGAAACCCCGTGGCGTCCTTGGTCGAAAGCATGCCGCAAATGAGATAGAGCGGGCGCGGGGCGCGGTCATTCATCTCGGCGAAAGCCTGCGCGATCGTGCGCCCGGCGGCGGGATTGTGCCCGCCATCGAGCCAAAGCTCCGCCCCTTCCGGAAGTGCGGCAAGGAGCGGGCCTTCTTTCAGGCGCTGCATCCGCGCGGGCCATTTTGCCGTCAGCAGCCCTTCTTCGATGGCCTCATCGGAAACGGAAAGCCCTTCAGCTTGACGGAGCGCCGCAATCGCTCCGCCCGCATTTGTAAGCTGATGGCGTCCTTGCAGTGCCGGGAAGGGGAGATCGAGAAGACCGTCCGTATCCTGATAGATAAGGCGGCCATGTTCCTCGAAAGCCATCCAGTCCTGCCCGTGGATGAAAACCCGCGCGCCGGTGCGCTCGGCCTTTTCAAGAAGCACTTCCAAGGCTGCTTCTTCCTGCGGGCCGATAATGGCCGGGACATTATGGCGGAAGATGCCGGCTTTTTCGCCTGCAATCTCGCCCAGCGTTTCGCCCAGAAACTGCTGATGATCGAGCCCGATAGGCGTGATCAGTGTGGCGGCGGGGCGGGCAATAACATTCGTCGTATCGAGCCGCCCGCCCATGCCCGTTTCAAGCAGCAGCGCATCGGCAGGGAGGCGCGAAAAGGCAAGAAGCGCGGCAACGGTTGTGATTTCGAAATAAGTAATGGGCGCGCCTTCGTTCGCGCGCTCGCATTCCTCCAGCACTTCGATCAGCGCCTCTTCGTCAATGAAGGCGCCGCCGCCTTTTCCGCCGAGATAGATACGCTCATGAAAATGCACGAGATGGGGCGAGGTATAGGCATGCACCGCCTTGCCATCCGCCTCCAGCATGGCTTTGAGGAAGGCCAGAGCCGAGCCTTTGCCGTTCGTCCCGGCGATATGAATGACGGGCGGCAGATGCTCTTCGGGATGGCCGAGCGCGGCCAGCAGCCGGTGCACCCTTTCCAGCGAGAGGTCGATCAGTTTCGGATGCAGCTTCGAGAGGCGTTCCAGCACCACATCGCTGTGAGGGGCAAGGGGCGGCGGGGTGTTGGAGGCGCTCATGGAGTGAGTTCAGATGTGATGTCAGCCGCGATTTCAGATGCCATTTCAAGCAACGGGGGCGGGCGGATTGGGCCGCGTGGCGGGCAGCGTTTCCTGCTTCAGCGCCGAACCCGGCCGGTGGGTGAGAAGGCGGATCGTGCGCGCCAGCGTCGCTTTCAGCTCGTGGCGGTGGACGACCATATCGACCATGCCGTGTTCAAGCAGATATTCGGCGCGCTGGAAGCCCTGCGGCAGCTTCTCGCGGATTGTTTGTTCGATGACACGCGGCCCGGCAAAACCGATCAGGGCGCCCGGTTCGGCAATCTGCACATCGCCCAGCATGGCGTAGGAGGCGGTGACGCCGCCGGTGGTCGGATCGGTCAGCACGACGATGTAAGGCAGGCGTGCCTCGCGCAGCATCTGCACGGCAACGGTGGTGCGCGGCATTTGCATCAGCGAGAGAATGCCTTCCTGCATCCGCGCGCCGCCCGCCGCGGCCACGACGATGTAAGGCGCCTTGCGTTCCAGCGCTTCGCGGGCGCCAACGACGATCGCCTCGCCCGCCGCCATGCCGAGCGAGCCGCCCATGAAGGCAAAATCCTGCACGGAAATAACGGTCTCGATCCCATCGAGCGCGCCATGGGCCACGGTCACCGCGTCATTGCGCCCGGTTTTGGCGCGCGCATCTTTCAACCGTTCGGGATAGCGCTTCTGGTCGCGGAATTTCAGCGGGTCGGCGGGCACCTCCGGTATCGCGATTTCTTCGTATTCGCCATTGTCGAAGAGCTGGCCGAAACGCTCTTTCGTGCCCAGTTTCATATGGAAGTCGCAGGAGGGGCAGACATTGTAAGCGGTGATGAGATCGCGGTGAAAAACCATCTCCCCGCAATTGGAACATTTCACCCACAAATTGTCCGGCGTGTCCCGTTTTTTGAAGACCCGCTGAATTTTCGGCCGGACGACATTGTTAATCCAGTTCATGTCCCACTTCCTCCATCTGGCCTTTCCAAAAGGCTCGAGACTTATTCCGCTGCCGCGCGCCGGGCACTATGGGCGCCGTCGGCAAGGGCGCGCACTTTTTCCAGCACCCGGCCCGTGCCGCCCGGCTTCATTTTACCGTCCGCGCCGAGTTCCCCGCGCACCGCATCGACAATGGCCGAGCCTACCACGGCCCCGTCCGCAACCGCGCCAAGTTCTGCGGCCTGCGCCGGCGTTTTTATGCCGAAACCGACCACGACAGGCAATTGCGTATATTTGCGGATGCGCGCCACAGCCGCTTCCACATCGCCTGTTACCGCGCTTGCCGCCCCGGTAATGCCGGTGATCGAGACGTAATAGATGAAGCCCGTCGTATGGGCGACCACGGCGGGAAGGCGTTTATCGTCCGTCGTCGGCGTCGCAAGACGGATGAAATTGACGCCCGCCTTGATGGCGGGCAAACACAGTTCTTCGTCTTCCTCGGGCGGCAGATCGACGATGATGAGCCCGTCGACACCCGCTTCCACGGCATCTTTCAGAAAGGCATCGACGCCGTAGCGGTAAATGGGGTTGTAATAGCCCATCAGCACGATCGGCGTTTCATTGTCGCCGCCCGCGCGGAAGCGGCGCACCATGTCCAGCGTCTTGATCATGGTCTGGCCCGCTTTAAGCGCGCGGATGGTGGAGGCTTGCACGGAAGGGCCGTCCGCCATCGGGTCGGTGAAAGGCATGCCGAGCTCGATAATGTCGACGCCTGCGCCGGGCAGCCCCGCAAGCAGTTCATAGGAGCTTTCCAGGTCCGGATCGCCCGCGGTAATGAAAGCCACGAAGGCGGTGCGTCCTTCCGCTTTCAGTTTTTCGAAACGGGCATCGACACGCGTGCTCACAGGCTTACCCCCAGATGTTCAGCGACCGAAAAGACGTCCTTGTCGCCGCGCCCGCACATATTCATCAGGATGATGTGATCCTTCGGCAGTTTCGGTGCGATCTTGACGACATGGGCAAGCGCGTGGGCCGGCTCGAGCGCGGGAATGATCCCTTCAAGGCGCGTGCAAAGCTGGAAGGCATCCAGCGCCTCGTCGTCGCGTATGGACACATATTTCGCCCGGCCGATTTCCTTCAGCCAGGAATGTTCCGGCCCGATGCCCGGATAATCGAGCCCGGCGGAAATCGAATGGCCGTCCTTGATCTGCCCATCATCCGTCTGCAGAAGATAAGTGCGGTTGCCATGGAGGACGCCCGGCTCGCCGCCTGCGAGAGAGGCGCAATGCTCGCCCGTCTCGATGCCTTTACCGGCCGCTTCCACGCCGAGAATTTCCACGGACTTGTCATCGAGGAATGGATGGAAAAGGCCGATCGCATTCGAGCCGCCGCCGATGCAGGCAACCAGCGTGTCGGGCAGGCACCCTTCGCGTTCCTGCATCTGTTCCTTGGCTTCCTTGCCGATGACGGATTGAAAATCGCGCACCATTTGCGGATAAGGGTGAGGCCCTGCCGCCGTGCCGATAATGTAGAACGTGTCGGCGACATTCGTGACCCAGTCGCGCAGCGCCTCGTTCATGGCGTCTTTCAGCGTGCCGGTGCCGGAGGTGACGGGCACGACTTCGGCGCCCAAAAGCTTCATGCGGAAGACATTCGGCTTTTGCCGCTCGATATCGGTCGCGCCCATATAGACGACGCACGGCAGGCCGAAGCGTGCCGCCACCGTCGCCGTCGCAACGCCGTGCTGGCCCGCGCCTGTTTCGGCGATGATGCGTGTCTTGCCCATGCGCCGGGCAAGCTGGATTTGCCCCAGGCAATTATTGATCTTGTGCGAGCCGGTATGGTTGAGCTCGTCGCGCTTGAAATAGATTTTCGCGCCGCCCAGATGCTCGGTCAGCCGCTCGGCATAATAAAGCGGGCTCGGGCGCCCGGCATAATGGCGGGCCAGATCATCGAGTTCGGCATGGAAGGCCGGATCGTTTTTCGCGTCCTTATAGGCCTGCTCCAGATCGAGGATCAGCGGCATCAGCGTTTCGGCGACGAAGCGCCCGCCGAAAATACCGAAATGGCCGCGCTCGTCCGGACCGGTCCGGTAGGAATTGGGCTCGAGAGCACTCACGCTGATCACTCCTTTACTTTGACCATATCGGCATCTTGCTTGGCAGCCCGGATAAAGGCTTCGACAAGCGCTGCATCCTTTTCCCCCGGCGCGCTTTCGACGCCCGAGGACACATCCACCATGGTTGCCCCGGCGGTGCGTATCGCCTCGGCCACGTTCAAGGGGGTCAGACCGCCCGAGAGCATCCAGGGCTTGCGCGGTTTGCGCGTGCCGATCAGCTCCCAGTCGAAGGCAAGCCCGTTGCCGCCGGGCAAGGCGCCCGCCATGGTTTTAGGCGGTTTGGCATCGAACAGCAACATATCCACAAAAGGCTCGTAAGCCTCTGCGCTCGTTACATCTTCCGGCCCCGAAACGGCGATGGCCTTCATCACGGGAATATGGGTCCGGGCCCGTATCTCGGCCACCCGCTGCGGGCTTTCCTTGCCATGCAGCTGGATGACGTCGGGGTGCACGTAAGTCACGAGATCATCGAGCAGGGCGTTATCCGGGTCGACGAGCAGCGCCACCACCCACACCCCTTCGGGCACCGCCCGGCGCAGCTTCATCGCCTCACCCATGGTGAGATAGCGCGGGCTCTTTTCAAAAAAGACGAAGCCGATGGAATCCGCCCCCGCCGCTGCCGCCGCGCGGATCATTTCTTCCGTTTTCAGGCCGCAGATTTTGACGTGAAGGCTCATCGGTTTCCCCAAGGGTGGGCTCAAAAATTAAGATCAGGCGGCGGGCGGCAGATCGGCCAGAATGTTTTCCACCGCTGCCGCAGGGTCCGCCGCGCGGATGATGGGGCGGGAGATCACTAGAATATCGGCCCCATGCACCAGCGCATCGGAAGGGGTCATGACGCGTTTTTGGTCATCCGCGCTTTCGCCTTTCATACGGATGCCGGGCACGATCAGTTTGAAATCGGACCCGCAATCCTGGCGCAGCGCTTCGACTTCCTGAGGGCTGCAGACCACGCCGTCGAGCCCAGCTTCTTGAGCGGCGGCGGCAAGGCGGCGCACCTGATCCGACGGGCTGCCTTGGGCGCCCAGCCGGGCAATGTCGCCGGCATCGAGGCTGGTGAGCAGCGTCACGCCGATCAGCCAGGGCCGCCCGTCGCCTTCCTCTTCCACGACACCGCGCGCGCGCTTCATCATTTCCACGCCGCCGCTGGCATGCACATTTATGATGGCCGGCTGCAAGGAAAGGAGTGAGCGGATGCCGCCTGCCACGGTATTGGGAATATCGTGCAATTTGAGATCGAGGAAGATCGGCACGCCCGTCTCCGCGATCCGCTCATAGCCCGAGCGCCCGAAGGCGTAGAAGAACTCAAGGCCGATTTTCAGTCCGCCCACGACCGGCACCAAGGTTTTGGCAAGGCGCTCGGCTTCATCCAGATCATGCGTGTCGAGACCGCAAAAAATCGGGTTGCGAAAGAGCTTGGACATGGGTCTCTCCTTCATCTGCGGCCTTGATCCTTGGTCTTCGGCCTTGAGGCGCGGTTGCCTTATTCGGCCGCTGCCGCGCGGCGGCTGGCAGGCAGCGCGCCATTGATCACGTAATCCAGAATTTCAACGATCTGGCCGGGCTCGCTCGCCACGGCCATGGCCGCGCCGTCCACTTCTTTGAGCGCATGGGTCAGCGCCGGGTCATGCAGCGTGATGATCGATTTGCCGAGCGCGGCCGCATAGCCTGCATCGAAAGCCGCGTTCCATTGTTTATATTTATCCCCGAAACGCACGACCACAATATCCGATCTTTCCATTAACGCGCGGGTGCGAATGGCGTTCACCTTGGCGCCCTTGTGGTCCGTCCAGAAATTGCTTTCTTCATTGCCCAGAATGCGCACGCCGCATTCGTCCGAGGAGGCATGATCGGTCACGGGCGACACCAGGGTGACGGGCAGGTTTTTTGCCCGCACGCCTTCGGCAATCTGCTCGCGCCAGTCCGTGTGGATTTCACCGGAAAGATAGACGGTCCAATTTTGCGTCCCTGTCTGGCTCATGTGATATCTCCTTCTGTCGCGGTCGGCGGCCCCAGGTGGGCGAAGTGTGGGCCTTATAGCAGCCCCGGCGCAGCTCGGCCATAAGCCGGGCAGGGCGGGTGCCTTGGGGGCAAAGGCGTAAAGGAACGGGGCGGTCTAACGGGCGGTCTTAAGAGAGCGGGGCGTCAGCCCATTTTGCTCGGTACAATGGCGGTTGAGCCGCCCGCTGCGGGGGTTTTGGCGCTGCTCTTTGCCTTGCGGGCACGGTCCTTGCGCCATCGCCCCGTCAGAACGGCGG
>ERZ1673962.557-NODE-557-length-24571-cov-10.105401_pt1 | contig 24571 bp, 21 predicted proteins | sample MGYA00580188_ERZ1673962 | MGnify/ENA primary metagenome ERZ1673962 (study PRJEB41334, sample SAMN05608104) | rock metagenome | biome: terrestrial subsurface; feature: shale formation; material: shale | place: USA: Pennsylvania ... | reverse complement strand
CGGCAAAATCGTTTTCTTCACGCATGCGCTGCATGAGGACCGAGCCCACCATGCCGCGCCAACCTACAAGTCCAACTCGCTTCATGTGCGACCTTTGAACCTCGTTTTATGCCCGCCCTCTACCGTTATCGCTGGCAGGGACAGGATGGATGATCCCGCAGCAGCTGCATCCTGCTGCTGTCGGGTCTTTTACAAACGGATCAGCCGAGCTTAAAGCGCGTTGAGAACGGCTTCACCCATCTCGCGGGTGGAAACCTTCTTGCCGTCTTCAGACATGATATCGGCAGTACGCAGCCCCTGATCCAGCACCTTGCTGACCGCCGCCTCGATTGCCTGGGCGGCTTCTTCCTCGTCAAGACTATAGCGCAACATCATCGCGGCGCTAAGAATTGTGGCCAGCGGGTTGGCAATGCTCTGCCCGGCAATATCCGGCGCAGAACCGTGACACGGCTCGTACATGCCCTGCTTGTCAGAGTTCAGCGACGCCGACGGCAGCATGCCGATGGAACCGGTCAACATTGCCGCTTCGTCAGAAAGAATATCACCAAACATGTTGCCAGTCACAATCACGTCGAACTGCTTGGGCGCCCGAACCAGCTGCATCGCGGCGTTGTCCACGTACATGTGGGTCAGTTCCACATCCGGGTATTCGCGCTTCAGGTCTTCCATGATTTCCCGCCACATAACAGTGACTTCCAGCACGTTGGCCTTGTCCACGGAACACAATTTCTTACCACGCTGCTGGGCGGTTTCAAACGCCACCCGACCAATACGACGAATTTCCGATTCGGTGTAGGCGTAAGTGTTGTAGCCCTGACGCTCGCCATGCTCCAGGTTACGAATGCCACGGGGCTGACCGAAGTAGATGCCGCCGGTCAGCTCACGGACAATCATGATGTCCAAACCAGACACCACTTCCGGCTTAAGCGAAGAAGCCGAGGCCAGCTGCGGATACAGGATGGCGGGGCGCAAGTTGGCGAACAGCTCCAGGTTGGAGCGCAGGCCCAGCAGGCCCTTTTCCGGACGCTTCGCCATGGGCAAGCTGTCCCATTTCGGGCCGCCCACAGCGCCCAGCAGGATGGCGTCAGCCTTACGACCCTTGTCCAGGGTTTCGTCCGGCAGCGGATCGTCGTGTTCATCCAGAGCCGCACCACCCACCAGGGCGGACTCAAAGTGCAGATCCAGTTTGAAATCGTCGTTGACCTTTCTCAGCACCTTCTCGGCTTCGGCAACAATTTCCGGGCCAATGCCGTCACCCGGCAGCAACAGAATATTACGGGGCATATCTTTTATTCCTTATTCGATTAGTGTCCGGCGTTAAACAGCCAGGGTGCCGTTTGCTTGCGCTTCTCTTCGTAATCCTTGATCAGGTCGGCATCCTCAAGGGTAACACCGATGTCATCCAGGCCATTGAGCAGGCAGTGGCGGCGGAAATCGTCCACCTCGAAGCTGAAAGACTCACCCGACGGCGTGGTCACGGTTTTCGCTTCCAGGTCCACAGACAGCTGGTAGCCTTCATTCTCTTCCGTTTCCCGGAACAGCTTATCAACCACTTCTTCTTCAAGAACAATAGGTAACAGACCATTCTTGAAGCAGTTGTTGTAGAAGATATCGGCAAAGCTCGGGGCAATAATCACCCGGAAACCGAAATCGTCCAGCGCCCAGGGGGCGTGCTCGCGGCTGGAGCCACAACCGAAGTTGGACCGTGCCAGCAGCACACTGGCGTTCTTGTAGCGATCCTGGTTGAGCACGAAATCCGGGTTGATCGGACGCTGGGAGCAATCCTGATCCGGCTTGCCTTCGTCCATATACCGCAGCTCGTCAAACAGGTTCGGCCCGAAGCCGGTGCGCTTGATCGACTTCAGAAACTGCTTGGGAATGATCATGTCCGTATCCACATTGGACCGGTCCATGGGGGCGACAACGCCCTGGTGTTGCGTGAATGCGCGCATGGTGTCTCTCCTGTGGATCAGTTCATCAATTCGCGGACATCAACAAAATGGCCGGTGACCGCCGCAGCCGCCGCCATGGCCGGGCTCACCAGGTGGGTACGACCACCAAAGCCCTGACGCCCTTCGAAGTTCCGGTTGGAGGTGGAGGCACAATGCTCGCCCTGCCCCAGTTTGTCGGCGTTCATGGCCAGACACATGGAGCAACCCGGGTCCCGCCACTCAAGGCCCGCTTCGATGAAAATCTTGTCCAGACCTTCCTGCTCCGCCTGGGCTTTCACCAGACCGGAACCCGGTACCACCATGGCCTGCTTGAGGCTCGGGGATACCTTGCGGCCCTTGACCACGGCGGCGGCTTCGCGCAGATCTTCAATCCGGCTGTTGGTGCAGGAACCGATGAACACTCGGTCCAGCTGGATATCGGTGATTTTCTGATTCGGCTTGAGGCCCATGTACTTCAGGGCGCGGACAATACCTTCGCGCTTGATCGGATCGGCTTCCTGGTCCGGGTCCGGCACACTGCCTTCAACGCCGGTCACCATTTCCGGAGACGTGCCCCAACTGACCTGCGGGTTGATGGCAGAACCGTCCAGCTCTACAACCTTGTCGAACTCGGCGTCATCGTCGCTGTGCAGGGTGCGCCAGTAATCCACGGCCTTGTCCCAGGTCTCGCCTTTCGGCGCGAACGGACGGCCCTTCACGTAATCGATGGTGGTGTCATCCACCGCCACCATGCCCACACGGGCACCGGCTTCGATGGACATGTTACAGATACTCATGCGGGCTTCCATGCTCAGCCCACGAATGGCCTCGCCACCAAACTCGATGGCATAGCCGGTGCCGCCAGCGGTACCGATCTTGCCAATGATGGCCAGCACCACGTCCTTGCCAGTCACGCCCGGGGCCAGCTTGCCGTTGACCTTGACCAGCATGTTTTTCATCTTCTTCTGCACCAGGCACTGAGTGGCCAGCACGTGCTCCACCTCGGAGGTGCCGATACCGTGCGCCAGACAGCCAAACGCACCGTGAGTGGAAGTATGGGAGTCACCGCAGACAATGCTCATACCCGGCAAAGTCGCGCCCTGCTCGGGCCCAATCACGTGCACGATGCCCTGGCGCTGGTCCTTGATCTTGAATTCGAGGATGCCGAACTCATCGCAGTTCTTGTCCAGGGTTTCCACCTGGGTGCGGGAAACCGGATCGACAATGCCTTCGATGCCCTTGTCGCGATCGGTGGTCGGCACGTTGTGGTCCGGGGTGGCGATGTTGGCGTCCAGGCGCCACGGCTTACGACCGGCCAGGCGCAGGCCTTCAAAGGCCTGTGGGGAGGTTACTTCGTGCAGCAATTGCCGGTCGATGTAGATCAACGCGGAGCCGTCGTCCCGCTGTTTGACCAAATGGTCGTCCCACAATTTGTCGTATAAGGTCTTGCCCGCCATGGTTCTCTCTCACTCTTTGGGGGTTTCTGTTTTATGACGCTTTCCGAAGAGTTTACCCGTTGTTACTGAATAACCTCAATTCATGTTTTTTATTCATTGCATTCCATAACGGAATCCTAAATCATTGGCTTTCGACTAAGTGCCGGACGCGCGGTGGCGGGGAGTGCTTTCCAAAAGACGCTACAAGCATGTCCCTATGCGCTTAACTCGGGCCATCCATGGCCCTCGATACTTTTGGAAAGCACTCCCCGCCACCCCGCTGTTAGACATCCGCGCGAAACGCACAAGCCTTCACATTACCGGGATTAAAAGAACGGCAACTGAAGGGCTAAGCACAAAGTCCATGGAGCTAGCCCCAAAGCGTTATTGCCCAAGTCCGCAAAGCGGCTTCAGGGACCTTCTCCCAAAAATTTCGAAGGCCATGGATGGCCTGAGAGAAGCGCACAGGGACCGTGCTTGTAGCGGTTTTTGGGAGAAGGTCCCTGAAGCCGCTAACACACCAAACTGGCAGGCTACCGCGTATCGGGGCAACTCACAGGCATAAACAATGGACTCAAACTCACTAAAAGCGTTCCTGACAATAGTGGACCAGGGCTCATTCTCGGAAGCGGCCGAGATCCTGCACCTGACACAGCCGGCGATCAGTAAACGACTTGCAGCCCTGGAAACGCAGCTGGGTGCCCGGTTGATTGACCGCAGCAACCGCGATATCCGCCTCACCGATGCCGGCGCGCGGCTCATGCCCCACGCCCGAAAGATACTGGATGAGATCCACAACGCCCGCCTGGCGCTGTCGCCGGACGCCGACACCGTTGAAGGCGAACTGTCGATCATTGCCAGCCACCACATCGGCCTGCATCACCTGCCCAACTGGCTGCGGCGATTCCGCAAGGCCTATCCGCAAGTCACCCTGGACCTCCAATTCATGGAGTCCGACGCCGCCTACCACCAGATGAACAAACGCCATGCCGAAATTGCCTGTGTCACCCTTAGTGACAGCATGAACCCCGACTTCCGGATTCACGCCCAGTGGCCGGACCCGATGGCATTTGTGGTGGGGGCGGACCACCCCTTGGCCGACCTGACCTCGCCGACACTGGCTGACCTGGCTGAACACCCGGCGCTCCTGCCAGACACCAGCACGGCCACCTACCGCGTGGTCAGTCGCTTGTTCCTGGAAGCCAACCTGCCGCTGGCGCCCCTGATGCCCACCAACTACCTGGAGACCATCAAGATGATGACCAGCGTCGGCCTGGGGTGGAGCGTGTTGCCGGTGAGCATGCTCGACAGCAGCCTGAAAGTGTTGGATGTGGGGCATCCGGTTACCCGGGTACTGGGCGCCATTGCGCTTTCAGGCAGGCAGCTGAGCAACAGTGCCCGGGCCATGCTGAAGATTATTGAGGCGGAGGAAAGCGCCGACTGATCAGGCTTCGGCGGGTTCTTCCGGCGGCGGCTGCAGCTTGCGCCAGGTGATCAGGGTGGCAATGGCCATGGCAACGGCGCTGCCCCAGAAAGCGGCGGAGGTGCTGAAACCATCCACCAGGAAGCCGGACAGCCAGGCACCAAGGGCGCCGCCGGCGCCGAACGTCAGGCCGCTGTAGAGCGCCTGCCCCTGGCCATGATGGTGTTTACCGAAAAAGCCCTGAATGTACTGCACCGAAACCGCATGCAGCGCACCATAGGAAGCGGCGTGCAGCAGCTGGGCAAACAGCAGGATGGGCAACACCGCGGTCATTTCAGCGATCAACACCCAGCGGATCATGGTCAGGATTAACGCGCCGATGGCAATCTGGCGAACCGTGAACCGGCGCGATACCCGGTGCATGACCAGAAACAGCCCAATCTCGGCTATCACTCCCAGGGACCACAGCAACCCGATAGCCAGTTTGCCGTAGCCGTGTTGCTCCAGGTGGATGCTGAAGAAGGTGTAGTAAGCCCCGTGGGACACCTGCAGCAGGAAGTTCATCAGGAAGAACGCCACCACGGATGGATGGGTGACAATGGCCTTCAGGCTGCCTTTGGGCGCGAGAGGCTTACGTTCACCCTTTTCCGAGGGCACCAGGAACGCGGAAACCGCAATACCCGCAAAGACCGGCATCAGCAGCCATGGCAGGGACTGAATGGGCACCCACTCCAGCAGGCCACCAATCAGCCCGACTGCACCAATAAACCCAACTGAGCCCCACAGGCGCACTTTGCCGTATTTTTCCTTACGCTTGCCCAGAGTTCGCAGGGTGATCACTTCGTACAGCGGCAGGATGGCATTCCAGAAAAACGTGAAAGCCAGCATCACCAGCAACAGGCCCCAGAACCCGGGTTCCAGGAACACACCGGCGAAAAACAGCGAGCCGGTGATAGCGCCGAAGCGCACCAGGCGCACGCGCTGGCCGCTGCGGTCACCCAGCCAGCCCCAGACACTGGGCGCGACAATTTTAGTCAGTTGAATGGTCGCCATCAGTGTGGCGATCTGCAGATAGGAGAAGCCCTGGCCCTGCAGGTACAGGGACCAGTAAGGCAAAAGCCCTCCGAGGAGGGCAAAGAACCAGAAGTAGAGGTTGGAAAGCCGCCAGTAAATGCTGCTTCCTCCCCTGATCAGAGCTGGCCGAGGATGGGCGTACTCACCTGAACGTCACCGTTCTGCCCCCGGTGGCGCAGGTAGTGATCCATCAGCGTGATGGCCATCATGGCCTCCGCAATTGGGGTGGCCCTGATGCCCACGCAGGGGTCGTGACGACCAGTGGTGATCACTTCCACCGGGTTGCCGTTCACATCGATGCTCTGGCCCGGAATGCGCAAGCTCGACGTTGGCTTCAGGGCAATGCTGGCGACGATTGGCTGACCGGAAGAAATACCCCCCAGCACCCCACCGGCGTTATTGGAGAGGAACCCTTCCGGTGTCATTTCATCCCGGTGTTCGGTGCCTTTCTGCTCGATGCAGTCAAAGCCGGCACCGATTTCCACGCCTTTCACCGCGTTGATGCTCATCAGGGCGTGGGCGAGGTCGGCATCCAGGCGATCAAAGATGGGCTCGCCCAGGCCCGGCGGTACGCCCTCGGCCACGACGTTGATTCGGGCACCAATGGAGTCGCCTTCTTTGCGCAGCGCGTCCATGTAATCTTCCATCTCCGACACCTTGTCGGCATCCGGGCAGAAGAACGGGTTTTCATGCACCTGATCCCAGTCCAGCTTTTCCGCCTTGATGGGCCCCAACTGGGACAGGTAGCCACGAATTTTAATACCCAGACGCTGTTCCAGGAACTTGCGGGCCACGGCGCCGGCAGCCACGCGCATGGCCGTCTCGCGGGCGGAGGAACGACCACCACCGCGATAGTCGCGGGTGCCGTACTTGTGCATGTAGGTGTAATCGGCGTGGGCCGGGCGGAACTGCTCGGCGATTTTCGAGTAATCCTTGGAGCGCTGGTCGGTGTTCTCGATGATCAGGCCGATGGGCGTACCGGTGGTCTTGCCCTCGAACACGCCTGAGAGAATGCGCACTTCGTCCGCTTCCCGGCGCTGGGTGGTGTGACGGGAGGTGCCGGGTTTGCGGCGATCCAGATCACGCTGCATGTCCGCTTCCGACAGCTCCAGGCCCGGCGGGCAACCGTCAATAATGCACCCCAGGGCCGCCCCATGGCTTTCGCCGAAGGTGGTGACAGAGAACAACTTACCAAACGTATTTCCTGACATATTTCAGCACTTTAACCAAGGATTTTAATATTCTGAATCAGTTGTTTCGGGCCTGCCATTCGCGCAGGTCGCGGGCGGTGATCAAAAACACGCCATCGCCGCCGTTCTCAAATTCCAGCCAGGTGAGCGGCAGATCCGGGTAAGCGTCATCCATCGCGCCCCAGGAGTTACCCACCTCCACGATCAGCAAGCCGTCTTCAGTCAGATGATCCGCCGCAGCGGCAATGATGCGATGGGCGATATCCAGGCCATCGTTACCAGCGGCCAGGCCCAGGGCCGGCTCGTGATGATACTCCGCCGGCATGTCCGCCAGGTCTTCGGCATCAACGTAAGGCGGGTTGCTCAGAATGACATCGTAGCGCCCTTCAATACTCTCAAAAACGTCGGAACGAACGGTTTGAACCCGCCCTTCCAGGCCGTGAAGCTCGATATTGGATTCGGCTACCTGCAGTGCTTCGTCGGAAATGTCCGAAAGATCCACCTCGGCCTCATCAAACACGGTGGCCGCGCCGATTCCAATGCAACCGCTGCCCGTGCACAGATCCAGGATGCGCTCAACGTGGGTACCGCCAATCCAGGGCTGAAGGCCGTTTTCCAGCAGCTCGCCCAATGGCGAACGCGGCACCAGCACCCGCTTGTCGATGTTAAACGGCATGCCCATGAACCAGGCCTCGCCCAGCAGGTAGGCAATGGGCACGCGCTCGCTGATGCGCCTTTCGATGCGCTCAATGATGGTTTCCCGCTCAGAGTGGGTCAGCCGGGCATCCAGGAAAATCTGATTGTTCTCCAGCGGCAAATGCACGCTGCGCAGAACCAGATGCACTGCCTCATCCCAGACGTTGTCGGTACCGTGGCCAAAGTACAAAGGTGAGGCCGCAAACCGTGACGTGGCATAGCGCAGCAGATCGCGAATGGTATGCAGGTCTTCAACAGGGCTGGTCACAACGGGCTTCCTGACAATAAGAAATGGTGCGCGGCATTATACGCTGTTTGGCCGAAAACCTGCAGGTGTTAGAGCCACAAAGGTCCGGAACTGCTGTGTTTCTTTTCAAACCGGTCCAGCGACTCAGACATCCGGTCACGACCCAGTTGTATCAATTCCGGGGCCTTGTGGTAGTCGTAGCTGCGGGATACATTTTTTGGCACATTAACCAGAAGATCCGGCGGGTAGCCGGCAATCTTGTACTGCACCAGAGCACTCTGCATGGTTTCAATCGCCAGGTTCATGGCATCAAACTTACCGATGCCCAGCTTGTCCCAGCCAATCGTCTCCGGCTTGCCCGCAGCGGGCTTATCGTCGGCCTGGGCCTTCTGCTTTTCCTGCGCCTGCCTGGCTACTTCCCGGGAGATCCTGTCTTCCGCAGTGTCGCCGTTACCCGGCTTTCGAGCGGCCAGGGCTTTTAACGAATCCCAGTCAAACCAGTGAGAGGCTTTATCCCGAATCGCGCCAAGACGGTTCTCCATGTCGTCGGTAGCCCCGTTTTGTTCGCCAAACACCGCATCCGGCAGACGTCTCATGCCGTCATCCTCTCCAGCCAGGTTCACCGCGACCACCATATCGGCATGGGCAGAGATGGTCGGGATAATCGGCAGGGGATTGAGTAAGGCACCATCCACCAGAACGCGGTTGCCCAGGATCAGGGGCGTGACCAGGCCGGGTATGGCAATGGAGGCTCTTATCGCGCGATCAAGCGGACCTTCCTGGAACCAGATTTCCTTGTGGGCCAGCAGGTCGGTCGCCACAGCGGTGTAGGCAATGGGAAGATCTTCAATACGAATGTCGCCCAGGATCTCCCGGACCACGGAAAAGACTTTTTCCCCCCGAATGGCACCCACGGCGCTGAAGGTCACATCCAACAACTTCAGCACATCAAGCTGGCCGAGGCCGGTAACCCAATCCTTGTAATCCTGCATTTTGCCGGCGGCGTACATGCCGCCAATCACGGCGCCCATTGAGCAACCCGAGATCGCGGTAATCCGGTAACCGCGCTCCTGCAGAACTTCGATGGCACCGATGTGGGCGTAGCCTCTTGCACCGCCGCTACCCAGCGCCAGCGCAACGGTTTTGCCATCACCCGGTTGAACTTTCCCGGCCGGAGCCTCTGATCGGGAGGCCTTACTGTCAGAGCCGTTCGGTACAACCTTCACGTCAGTGCTCTTTTCACTGACCTCTTCCGGCGCTCCAGGGTCGTCCTGTTTGTGGTCATCGGACATATCCCTACCTCTGCATCACCAGAATTTCCACCCGGTTACCCTGCCGGTCCGGTCCTGGTATCTGCACGCCAGGACCAACAGGCAACTTACGAATCTGTTCACGCCGAACGCCGGTTTTGGCCAGCAATTCGGCGAGTGAATCGACCGCCTCGGCCGCACGCCGCTTCGCCTGTTCGAAGCTTTCACCTTCCTGTGGTGCGCTGAAGCCCGCCAGGATCACCTCGGCATCCTCATCCGAGGCCCACTGCTGGATTTGCCGGCGTTCATTGGTCGGCAAATCAAACCGGAAGGTAATACTGCCTTCCCAGGGTACAATCACCGGCCCCTTCAAACGCTCCGGCAGCTGTGAGAACCGCGGGATGACCGCTCCCGACCTGACCGCCAGATGCTCCACCCAGACGTATTCCCGCAGATTACCCCGGGTCACGGTATACACGAGGGTCAGCCAACGCTGGCCACTGCTATCCATGGCGCCGGCCACCAGATAATCCTGATCCGCATCCCGGCCAAGCAGGGAGGACTGCTGAAATACCTGGTTCGCCCAGACGTTGCTCCGGCCACAGGCAACACCGGTACATTCAAAAATAATAGTAGCACCGCGCTCGTTCAGCGCCGCCAGGTAATGATCCCGGGCCTCTTCACGGCTGGCATCCCGGTACAACTCATACAGCCGCCCTTCCCCGGTCACCGGCAGACGGGCCATGGCTTCAGAGCGGATTTCACTGCGGATTTCCCGAACAGGGCTGAACAATACCAGGTGGCCCGACGACTCGATACGAGTGGTGGATTCAAGCGTGGACTGCGGGAAAGGCGCCGGCGGCTCAGCCATGGGATTGGCCGCGGCAAAACCCGTGACCGCAAAAAGCCACAGAGTGAGAAGCCTAACACCCATCCGAATCACAGTGTTTTCAAACATCCCTTAAAAACCTTTCAATTGCAGCAACGACCGCTTCCGGTTCGCCGTCCAGGTGACAGTGGTGTCCACCCGGAACTTCGGCGATCTGGAGCCCCGGGATCAGATGTTCCCGACCGGACAGATTCCTGCGTTCGGCCAGCAGCCCATCGATCCCCTTAACAAACAGCGATGGTGTTGTTACGGCCGCCAGCGAGGCCTGGACCTGTTCTTCAGTCATCATAAGGGGCGAGGGATGACGTAGCCTGGGATCCGTGCCCCACACCAGTCCATTACCCTGTTTGCGCATGCTCCTGGACACCAGCGCCATCGCGGCATCACTACTGAGCGGACTGAACCCCCGTTCCCGGATCCGGGCCGCAGTGGCGAGATCGGGATAGATCACCGGTGAGGTGGAACCGCTCAACCGTTTACGAATCGCCTTGCGCAATTGGGGAATGGTTTCATCCGCGGAACGACTCAGGGCTCCCAGGCTATCGATCATTACCAGACGCCTCACCCGTTCCGGAAAAGCTGCGGCGTAGAGCGCGCATACAATGCCGCCAAGCGAGTGCCCCACCAGGTCCACCTGTTCCCTGCCCTGGGCCACCCAGTGGCTGTCGATCAACTCTGCCAGATCAGCCACGTAGTCCATCAGCCAATAGCCATAGCCTTCCGGTCGGTGCCCGGAATAGCCATGCCCGGCCATATCGATGGCATGCACATCGGTATGCTTCGAGAGTTCCGGACCCAAACGGATAAAGCTCATGGCATTGTCCAGCCAGCCATGAAGCATCAACATCGGGGTGGAATCGGAATTATGGCACTGCGCCTTCCAGCTGATGCCGGCCAGTGTAATTGCCTGCAGCGGCCAGCGAACATCTTGCCCGCCCGCCAGAACATCCTCCGAACTGGAGGCGCACAGGACATCGGTCATGCGTAGTGGGTCCTACATTGTGTGGGTGGGACGATCCGAGCTCAGGGAACCGGCCAGGTAGGATTCGATTTTGGTGCGGGCAGTCTCATCGTCACCGTTGAACTGGACGCCAATGCCCGCAGCACGGTTGCCTTGAGCCCCTTTTGGGGTGATCCAGACCACTTTACCGGCCACCGGGATCTTTTCCGGCTCGTCCATCAGGTTGAGCAGCAGAAAGACTTCATCGCCCAACTGGTACTGTTTCTGGGTAGGAATGAACAGACCGCCCTGGCGAATGAACGGCATGTACGCCGCGTACAGGACCGCCTTGTCCTTGATGGTCAGGGTAAGAATACCGCTACGTGCTCCGAATCCGGGCCCCATATCAAACACCTTGATTTAACAAACATTTCACAATCATAGCAGCTGTCACCCGGGAAAGCTCAACCGGCCGCTGCCCGATTTGCCCGCTTGCGCGGCATTAAATCCCGCCAGGCCATCAGCAGACGGGTGGCCTCCAGTTCCACGCTGGCATTGTAAACCGAGGCTTCCCGGCTGTCGCGCACCTGCTGCAAGAGTTCGTGAGCGCGCCAGGGCGGGTTATTGCGGGCAAGAAACATCAGCATGTCGGACGCTTCGGGATCATTGGGCGCGCCTCCCGCCGCGCAGCGAGCCAGGTCAGCCGCCCAGGATTCAAACAACCAGAGCGCGTTGTCCATACCGATTGCCTTGAACTCTTTTGCCGCTTCGCCAACGGTCACCTGCCCCTTCATGAACTGACGAAACGCCTCAAACGCTTTGTCACGTAGACCGGGAAACTCACCGGTGGCGTATTCCAATGCCAACCGTGGCGCGTTGCCGGCCAGCATGAGACTTTTAGCCAACACCTTCGCGTCAGGACGATTCTCTTCCGGCAGTTCCGACACCCGGCTCGCAAGCCAGGCCTCTGCCTGCTCTGCCGAGGGCACGGGGATGGTCAGCGACTGACAGCGCGAACGGATCGTGGGCAAGACCGGTCGCCCGCTTTCCTGCACCAGGAGCAGGGTGACATCCGGCAACGGCTCCTCAAGCGTCTTCAGCAAGGCATTGGCAGCATTAATGTTGAGCTGATCCGCCCTGTCGACAATCGCCACCTTGTGATGGGCAACCTGGGGAGACGCCACGGCGAACGCAGACAACGCCCGTATCTGGTCCACCCGAACCATTTTGGACTTCTCTGGCGCGTAGATGCGACGATCCGGGTGGCTGCCCGCGGCGATCAACTCGCATTGTTTGCAATGGCCACAAGGCTCGGGAGCGCCAGGCTGGCGTTCGATAGGAGACTCACACAACAACAGCTCGGCCACGGTTTCGGCCCACAGGCGTTTGCCCACGCCACACTCGCCATTTATCAACAGGGCATGGGGCAGGCGATCGGAAACCAGCCGGTGCTGTATCACCGACCAGGCCTTGGCCGCCCAGGGCATGTTGCGGGCAATGTCAGTCATGGGCGTGTATCCCTGTCGATGATGAGTGCTTTTGACGCCGTTGGCGCTTCATGGTTTTCAGCAATTGCCTGAGATGACGGATTTCCAGGTCCGACGCCACTTCAGTCGGCTGGCTATAGTAATGTCTGTTCACCAAACGGGCAAAACTCCGGGCGCTGTCCGCTGTCGCCGGCAGCGCCTCGGCCAACCGTTCCGCAAGGACGTCAGGGGTTTCGCCGGTACGAACCGGTACCCCGGACTGCTCGCAAAACCGTTGCCAGGAACCAACAATCCGGCGGAACCGGTCCTGTTTCTGCCCCCGCTGGACCCTCATGGCGGACACCAGCGCTGCGACCAGCAACGCCAGCCCGACAACACCGGCGGTGAGATATCCCAATTCTTTCAGGCCGATGCCCCCAGGCAGGCGGGACATCAGGTCCATCTGGCTCTGGCCCTGGTAACCTACCACCCAACGCTGCCATTGATAGTTAATGCGATCCAGCTGCAGCGCCGCCCACTGAAGCATCTCCAAATCGCCGTAGCGCTGGGGGGACATCAGGTCATCTTCCAGAAACGAGCCTTCTTCCTCTACTGCTTCACGAAGCCCGGATTCAATGCGCTCTGGCGCGATGGCGGCGGTCGGGTCCACGCGAACCCAGCCCCGCCCCTGTAGCCACACCTCTGTCCAGGCATGGGCATCGTATTGGCGGACAATCAGGTATTCACCACCGGCTCCCGGTTCGCCCCCCTGGTAACCGGCAACAATCCGGGCCGGAATACCGGCAGCGCGGAACACAAAGGTCGCCGCCCCGGCGTAGTGCGCGCAGAAGCCCCTTTTTTCGTCAAACAGCAGGGCATCAATACCGTCGTCTGGCATTTCGGGTGGCCGCAAGGTGTAGTAATACGCCTGTTCCCGAAACCGTTGCAGCAATTGACGAACCACTGCTTCGGGGGTGCCGTCGCGGGCAAGTCGGGTGCCCAGCGCTCTCGCCCGGGGATTACCTTGAGCTGGCAATTGGAGATAACGACGGCGTTCAAACAACGAGAGGGATTGTGCCTGCCGGTTCTCGCCCTGAAGCTCAAGGCGATAACGTACCGAGGTATCAGCCGGCCGGCGGAATTCGAACAGGTTCTGGGCGGTTTCAACCAGGTTGTCCGAAACCGCCGAGGAATTTTTCAGGGCAAAGGCCCACTTGCGGTCCGTCGGCTCCAGCAAGACATCGTACTGGCCAGCCTCCAGGGTGCCGACACCACCATCCCGGGCTATCCTTGCCGGCCGCTGCGGTAGCTCCTGTTCGCTTCTGCGCCAGGTTTCATCATCCAGATAATCCAGGATAAGCCCGCGCCAGTATCGCTCCTGGTAAGCCGGCGGCTCACCACCAAAGGTAACACGAAACGCTCTCTCACTGTTCTGGGCCAGATTCGAGATATCCCCCGGACGCATCGTATCCGAAAGGCCGGTGCGGGCCTGACCGGACACCATGGGCACGCTCCACAGAGGCGCCATGCGCGGAAAGAAGACAAAGAGCAGGATAACCACCGGCAGCGTTTTCAGGGTGAGCATCCCCAGCCGCTTCCAGCCATTGCGTGTGCCAGCGGGAAGATCCGGCGCGTTGAGGTGCTGCAGCCCAACCAGCAATAGCGCGATGGCACTGAAGTCAATCAATGCCCAAAGAATGGCCTGACGGAACAGGAAATTAACCGCGGCAAGGTACACCAGAATGAAAAACACCACGTAGAAATCGCGGGTGTTCCGGGTCTCGAGCCACTTCAGCCCAACCGCCAGAACAAAGAATGACGACGCAGTATCCACTGAAAAGTGGCCACGAACGGTGGCGATGTAAATGGCCATCAACACCAGCATGATGCCGATACGCAACCACCGACCGGGTAACCGTATTCGCCCGGTTTGGGCAAGCCAGCGCCAGCCGGCAAGAAGCACGCAGGCCACCAACAACCAGGCCGGAAGACGATCCCACTGGGGCACCAGAAGAATGCCAAATGCGGCCATCAACCAGGCCAGCGCGGAACCCGGTAATACCTGGTCCCGGCTGTTTCGTTTTGCTCTTTGACCCCAAAGCGGTCGTTTCACGAAAGGCTCCCGGACGCAGGACGGTCAATTTCCGAACGGGTGCCATGAGAGAGCGCCTCGCTATCCCGGGGCTTTTCCCTGCCCCAGACAGCCAATGCCCTCAGACACCGCTGGGCGTGATGGCTACCGGTATCCGGCTCGATGATCTCACCCGGCAGGTTCAGCCCAAATTTTGTCCCCTTGGCCGTCCGGTCGTGCACCATCCAGGCCAGGTAGCTCAACCTCAGTTCCGTGTCGACCCCCGGGAATGCCGAAAAATCCAGCCAGTTGGGACTGCCGCCCTGGGCTTCCCAGTCAGCCACCACCAACTGGCCGGTACGGGCGTAACGCTTCCACATGACCCGTGGGCTGAGGTCCCCTTCACGCCAGGGCCTCAAATCTGCCTGGTCCTGGCCCGCGGTCGGAGCAACACTGGTGGTTTCATCCGGGTCTTCACGGGTACCGGTAACCTCGGGGGCGGGCACTGGCCGCGGGGAAACGGTGCCAGCAGAGGCCGGCCTCAACCACGACCAGGCCTTAAGCAGACCAAAGGGGAAGCGGGTCTCGATACGTACTCGTTCAGGGCGCAGATAGCCCCGTTGAGCTGCCGGGATAGCTAACGACACTTCCCGGACCTCACCGGCCGGGACATGAATGCCATCCGTTCGGGCAGAAGCGACTGATAACGCAAGCCCGAGGCTGTCGTCCTTACCACTGGCAATCCGGAACCGGAATGGGACGTCGTCTCCGGCTTCACCATCCCCCGCTGCCAACAGGGCCAACGTCAGGCCAGACAGATTACGATGGGTTTGATGCATGGCGCCGACAAAGATCGCTCCCAGCAGGAACACCAACAGGTAAATCAGGCTGTTCTGATAATTGATACCGGTAACCAGCATCACAAACAGCAACAGGCCGAATACCATGCCGGCTCCGGTCGGCAGTATAAAAATGTTTTTCTGGCCAAAAACCTGGCTGTCTGAGCGTGGTAGACGGCGGTTGATCCATCGATTGAGGGGGGCGGCCAGTGATTTTCCGATCATGCCCATTAGGGTCCCTGAAATCCAAAAAAGTTCAGTGTGCGTTATCCGTTATAATGGGTGCCTTAACCACATCACAACTTGGAAGGTTATTGCGTGGGTTCCAGCGTTACACCCCTTGATCAGGCAAGTTACCAGAGACTGTTGTCACATGCTGCCCAAAGCCACGATTTCGCCTATCTGGGCAGTCCGGGCTCTGAAGGCAGCCGAGGAAAGCTTAGCGGCTTCAGTGCCCTGGCACTAAGCCGGATCGACATCCCGACCAATACTCAACCACTCGATAGCCAGGCCCTGGCCGAGCGCATGGATCGACTGCGCAGCCAATACCCACTGGCTAAGGAAGACACGGTCCCCGCCCTGCCCGGCGGCTGGCTGGGAATCCTGGGGTACGAACTGGGCTATGCCCGGGAAAAGCGCCTGGCCAGTCTGGTGCCCGACTGCCCTTTTCCGGCGCTGTCCGCCGGATTTTATCTCTGGACGGCCAGCCACAATCACGAAACCGGTGAACATCAGCTCTGGATTCACCCTCAGTGTCCAGTCGAGGTACGTGATTCCCTGAACCAATGGCTAGCCACGCCCTCCACGCCAGACACCGATGGCTGGCAGATGCCCACCGGCTTTGCCCCACGCCAGACCCCGGAACAGTTCAAGGCCGGCGTGCAGGCGGTGAAAGAATACATCCGCGCCGGCGACTGCTACCAGGCCAACCTGTCCCAGGAATTTACCGGGCGCTACCAGGGAAGCCCTTGGCAGGCATTCCTGGCCCTGGCCGACACCAACCCCACTCCATACAGCGCGTTTCTTCGGATTGGCGATGATTCAGTATTGTCGATCTCACCCGAACGCTTCCTGGAAATCCAGGATGGCACAGTGGTCACCAGCCCCATCAAGGGCACCCGCCCCCGCGGCGCGACTCCTGAAGAAGACGCAGCCCTGGCCGCCGAACTCCAGGCTTCCGAAAAGGACCGGGCGGAAAACCTGATGATCGTGGACTTGCTACGCAACGACCTGGGGCTTAATGCCGAACCGGGCTCAGTGATTGTTGATCAATTGTTCGCGCTCGAGTCTTACCGCAATGTTCATCACCTGGTCAGCCACATCCGTAGCTCACTGAAAGCCGGCGTCACACCGATCAAGGCGCTGATCGACGCCTTCCCCGGCGGCTCCATTACCGGCGCTCCGAAAATCCGAGCCATGGAAATCATCCGGGAACTGGAACCGCACTGGCGGGGCCCCTACTGCGGCTCTGTGTTCTACTATGGGCTGGACGGACGGCTGGACAGCAACATCGCTATCCGCACCCTGCTGTGCGAAGGCGACGGCACCATTCGGTGCTGGGGCGGCGGGGGCATCGTGGTTGATTCCGAGCCAGAGGCCGAATACCAGGAAACCCTGGCCAAGGTAGAGCCGCTGATGCGGTTACTGGAAACGGCCGGTCGGCCATAAAACAAACGGGCAGGTTCTGGAAAACCTGCCCGTTTGTTTATCCCAGTACGTTAAGCCTTTTCAGGCTTATCAGGCTTCGTGCACCGAGCTCGCCTTCAGGAATTCCTGGCGCAGGTCGTCAAAGTTGTGAACCGCAGGGAACTGCGGGAATTCGTCGATCACGTTCTGCGGGGCGTGGAACAGGATACCGGCTTCCGCCTGGCCCAGCATGGTGGTGTCGTTGTAGGAGTCTCCGGCGGCGATCACCCGGTAGTTCAGTAACTGGAAAGCACGCACGGACTGGCGCTTCGGGTCGCGCTGGCGCAGCAGGTAGTCGGTAATCTGGCCGTTTTCCGCCACTTCCAGCTTGTGGCACAGCAGGGTCGGGTAACCCAGCTTCTTCATCAGCGGCATGGCAAACTCGTAGAAGGTGTCGGAAAGGATCACCACCTGGAAGCGCTCACGCAGCCAGTTGAGGAAATCAGCAGCACCAGGCAGAGGGTCCAGGGTGCCGATGACTTCCTGGATTTCCGGCAGGCCGTAACCGTGCTCGTCCAGCAGGCGCAGGCGTTGCTGCATCAATACGTCGTAGTCAGGAATGTCCCGGGTGGTTGCCTTGAGCTCCTCAATACCGGTTTTTTCCGCGAAAGCGATCCAGATTTCCGGGATCAATACCCCCTCAAGGTCAAGACATGCGAGTTCCACAACGGTCTCCTGAAAACAAATGAAAAGTGCGGGACACGGACCTGCGTCCCTCGTTGATGGCGGGTATGATATGAAAAACTGCACCAAAATGCATTGAAATCCGGCAGAACGGCAAACCATAAGTGAATAAATATATAGTCCTTGATTCCTTCATGGCATAAGCCGATTAATGTTAGCCTTGGAGCTATCTTGCACACGGATACTGGATGACCATGACTGATATCGAATCCCTGCGCTCAGAACTGGAAGACCAGAGCCCCCGAGCGATCCTGAAAGCCGCCCTGGCGCGCTACGACAACATCGCCATTTCTTTCAGCGGCGCCGAAGATGTGGTGTTGATCGAAATGGCCCACAAGCTCACCGACAAGCTGCAGGTGTTCACCCTGGACACCGGCCGCCTGCACCCGGAAACCTATGAGTTTGTGGAAAAGGTGCGCCAGCACTATGGCATCGAGATCGAAGTGCTGTTCCCGGACGCCGCCGAAGTACAGGACATGGTGAACAAAAAGGGCCTGTTCAGTTTCTATGAGGACGGCCATTCCGAATGCTGCGGCATTCGCAAGGTGAATCCGCTAAAACGCAAACTGGCCACCGTGGACGCCTGGATCACCGGCCAGCGTAAAGACCAGAGCCCGGGGACCCGTAACGACGTGCCCGTTGTCCAGGCTGACACCACTTTCTCCGGCGAAGGCCGGGAACTGGTCAAATTCAATCCATTGGCCAACTGGAGTTCCAAGGACGTGTGGGACTACATCCGCATGTCGGAAGCGCCCTACAATACGCTTCACGAGAAGGGGTTTGTCAGTATCGGCTGCCAACCCTGCACCCGGCCGGTGCTACCCGGACAGCACGAACGGGAAGGCCGCTGGTGGTGGGAGGAAGCCACCCATAAGGAATGTGGCCTGCACGCCGGTAACTTGATCGGCAAGTCCGGTTAAGCACAGCACACCGAACACAAAAAAGCCCGCTGTCATTACTGACAGCGGGCTTTTTCTTTTCACCGGACCTCTATTCAATAGGTCGGCAACTCAATATCCTTGAACAGCTCCTGGATCTCCGCACGGCTGCCCTGGTGCGCCACGGCTTCGTCTACCCGTTCCTTCGTCAGGTGAGGCGCGAAGCGACGCATGAATTCGTACATGTAGCCCCGCAGGAAAGTGCCCTTGCGGAAACCGATACGGGTAATGGAGGGCCGGAACAGCTTGCTGGCATCCAGCGCCACCAGGTCGGTGTCCACTTCCGGGTCAAACGCCATACTGGCAATGATGCCCACACCCAGCCCCAGGCGCACGTAGGTCTTGATGACGTCGGCGTCGGCGGCGGTAAACACCACTTTGGGCTCCAGGCCCTTGGACTGGAAAGCTTCATCCAGCTTGGAGCGGCCGGTAAAGCCGAATACATAGGTAACCAGCGGGAATTTGGCCAGCTCTTCCAGAGCCAGCTCCTGTCCCTGCGCCAGCGGATGATCCTTGGGCACGATCACGCACCGGTTCCACTTGTAGCAGGGCATCATGATCAGATCGTTGAACAGGTCCATGCCCTCGGTGGCGATGGCAAAGTCCGCCGCGCCGTTGGCGGCCATTTCGGAAATCTGCGTGGGTGTGCCCTGGTGCATGTGCAGGGACACATCCGGATACTCTTCAATAAACCCGCTGATCACCGGCGGCAGTGCGTAGCGGGCCTGGGTGTGGGTGGTGGCAATGCTCAAATCGCCCTTGCGCTGATTGCTGAATTCCTGGGCGATTTTCTTGATCCCTTCCACCCGGCGCAGAATCTCACCGGCTTCCTGGATGATAATTTCGCCGCCGGGGGTAACCCGGGTCAGGTGCTTACCACTGCGGGCAAACACTTCCAGGCCGAGTTCATCTTCCAGAAGACGGATCTGCTTGGAGATGCCAGGTTGGGAGGTAAAGAGGCTTTGGGCCGTTGCAGACACGTTCAGGTCATGGTGGGCAACTTCCCAGATATATCGAAGTTGTTGTAATTTCATTGGAATCCGTTGCTCCGTGAATCAGTCTCCGAGCATACAATACGCATAAAAACAGCGCCACTCATTCTTTTTGGGTATACATTATTGCACTGTCATCAGTGTAGCCCAAATGCCGTTCTATGCGCTGCCCGCCCGTGCCTGATCAGGAGTAATCGATGATTCGACGAAACGGCGGCAGGGAATCCAGCAACAGCTGCCCATAGCGACGGGCCACAATGCGACGGTCCAGAATAGTCACCCGGCCGGTATCCTGCTCGGTACGCAAAAGGCGTCCCACTGCCTGCACCAGCTTGACCGAGGCATCGGGCACAGTAATTTCCATGAACGGGTTGCCACCGCGCTGGGTTACCCATTCGGCCAGGCTGGCCTCGATAGGGTCGTCTGGTACCGAGAACGGCAAGCGGGTAATCACCACGTGGTGCAGATACTTGCCCGGCAGGTCGATGCCCTCGGCAAAGCTCGCCACCCCGAACAGCACGCTGGGCCTGCCCTCATCCACGCGGCTGCAATGCTGGCGCAGCACCTCGTTGCGGGCCATGTCGTCCTGGGTCAGGATCAGCTCCGGGTATTCCGGCACCAGGGCATCGCGCACCTGCTGCATCTGCCGGCGGGACGTGAAGAGAACCAGCGTGGCTTTCTCTCCGGCCCACAGTTCGGGCAGGCGTTTGATCAGGGCATCACCAAAGCCGTCATCGGTGGGCATGGCGGCCATGAATGGCACCTCCACGGTGGCCATTTCGGCGTAACGGAAGGAACTGGGCACCACCATGTAGCGACTGGCCTCCGGCAGCCCCGCCCGGGCGCGCAGGCGATCAAACCGGCCCAATGCCGCCAGCGTGGCGCTGGTGAGCACCGCTCCGTAGGCGCGGGACCACAGGCGGCTGTATAGCAGGTTATCCGCCAGTACCGGCGAACTGTACAGGGTTATATCTTCAGCATGATCCCAGCGCTGGCGTACCGCCCAGCGCGCCGGTGCCGGACCGTAGCGTTTGGGGCTGGCGCCCTCCTCCGCCTTTTCGTCTTCGGTGGGGGCACTTACGCCTTCACACCAGGCTGCCCAGAGCCGCAGTTGCTCTTCCGCACGGCTGTGGAAACTGCCAATCACGGGGAACCAGGATTCGGCGGTGTCCCGGTCCAATTCCGGGTCCTTGCGTTCATCGAACGCGGTTTGCAGTTCGTCCACCAGCACACCCAGTTGCCGGACCAACCCGGCCGTTACAATACGCGTGTCCGCAGCCAGTGCAGCAAGAGCCTCCGGCAGTTCCCCCTCCGGGTAACGCCACTGGGCACTGCGCCTCTCTTCGTTGAATTCCCAGCCGGTGTTCTGCTCCACTTCCTCGTACACCCGGGTCAGCTCGTGATCCAGATCCCGTCCGGAAGTACTGATTTTCTCAATGGCCTTGGCCGCCTGAGAGCCGCCGGGTACCCAGGGCTGCATTTTCACCAGCGCCTGGGACAACTGTTTCAGCCACTGGCGGGTAGCATTAAGCGGTACCGAAGCGGCGAAATGGTTCAGAGCCTTATCCGGCAGATGGTGCGCCTCGTCGAAAATGAACAGGGCGTTCTCCGGCTCGGGCAGGATCGCGCCGCCGCCCAGCGCCAGGTCCGCCAGTACCAGATCGTGGTTGGCCACCACCACATCGGCATCCTCCAATTCCTTGCGGGCATCGAAGAACGCGCAGCTGTCGAAGTAGGCACAATGTCGGTTGGTGCACTGGCGATGATCGGTGGTCACCTGGCGCCAGGTTTCATCCGGAATCTGCTCCGGCCAGTGGTCCCGGTCGCCATCCCACTCCCGGGAGCCGTAGCTGGCAAGCATGCGCTCGAAGGTGGCCTTGTCGGCAGCATCCCCATCCTGCGGATTGTCCAGCAGGAACAGGGGCATGGTATCGCTGTCGCCATGGCCTTCATCGTGCAGACGGCTTTCCAGCCGGGACATGCAGAGGTAACGGCCCCGGCCCTTGCCCAGGGTCCAGCTGAAATCCAGCTTGCTATGCTTGCGCAGATCCGGCAGGTCTTTCAGGACAATCTGGTCCTGCAGGGCGACAGTGGCGGTGGAAATCACCAGTGTTTTGCCCAGGGCCCGGGCCACCGGAATAGCGGCAATCAGGTACGCCAGGGTTTTGCCGGTACCGGTACCCGCCTCGACCACACAGGTGGCGGGTGGCGAGGTGCGCTGGCCATCGTTGTCGTCAATCGAGCCCATGTATTTGGCGATCTCGGCGATCATCAATCGCTGGCCGTAGCGGGCACGGATCGACTTGCCCGCCAGGACATCCCGGTAGGCCTGCTGTATCTGTTGTTTCACTTCTTCCGACAGCGCCATTAACGGGGGCTCATCCAATTGCGGGTGGTACCAATACGGAACAACTGCCCACCCTGACTGAATATCACACTGTCTTCGTTAATACGTTCAACCAGGATGTCGCCCAGGCGATCACCCACCCGCAGGTACTGATTGTTGATCATCACGCTGCTGGCCAGGGGGTTGGACGACACAATATGGCTGTTGAAGGTCAAGTCGGGAATACTCTTCTGAAAGGAAAGCGGCAGTTCCACAAGGTGAGGTACCCTGCCCTGAGGCCGGGTTGGTGTCAACTCTTCGTCTTGGGTGACCTGACGGGGAACAATAATGGTCGGCTGCTCCTCTCTCACCACCTCTGATACCTGCCTCTCGCGCTGCGCTAAGGCGCTTGACGCCCCAACGGCCTGCTCTTGATCGACTGCGGGAGAGACCGAAGAAGCGCCGGGAACCGCGCTGATTTGAGCTGCTTCCTTGGCGTTAGACGACGCGGAATCAGCAACCGAGTGCTGCATTGATGCGGAAGCGAGTCCACCACGAATCTCGGGCCAGAACACATAACCTAATACCCCAGCATTCAATAACAGCGCCAAGGTCAACCAGAATGCCGCAGGCACAGGCTTCTTTCGGGGCTTATAAACCATTTGCACAGACTGACCGATATCCGGCGCCTGCCCCTGACGACGTTCGACTTCGGATTTACGCAATGCGTCCAAGATGTAGGACATCGCCTCAGCGCCCCCTACTCGTGCCGGATCGATCTGACAGTCTGGGAACATCCACTGACAGGTCATCGTTGATCTGAATAAGGGTCCGCGCACCCGGGATGCCGTCAACTTTCAAGCCACGCTGTTGCTGATACCACTGAACCTGTTCGTTCATCGCCATGGCCTTCACACGGGCAATCTCCGATTCGGACCCGCCTAGGCGTTCAGCCAGCTGCATCATATGGGCTCCAACCCAGAGCTCCTCTCCGGGCCCATTCTTGTGTAGGTCGCCGTCTATCATGTAATCCGGGGCTTGCCAGAGGACATAGAAGTGGCCGTACCAATGTGCCTCCACATCATCAAAAGACACCGTTTGTCGCCCTTCAGGAGTTCCGATAACTGCGATATTGTCATAAAGCGATAGGAGAACGACGTAAGTTGGCGGCTTACCTTCAACCCTTAACGTCAGAATTGCCGGACGGTTCAGAAGTTGCAGACTGCGGCGGCTACCACGCTCCTCCAAGCAGGCCAAACCAACGGTTAAAGAGTATTCACAAGCCCTCGGGGCTTTGGATGGATCGAAGCTTTCACCCCAGGTATCAAAGAGCAAGATGAATGCTTGCGCCAAAGACACCCCTTGCTGATTGTCATTGAAAGGTACAATTGAAGAGCGAAGCGGTGATTCGGCTTTTAACGAGACAGCCTCCGACCCCGCATGCTGGGGGCTTCTTTCAACCTTACCATCAGTCTGGGGCGTTTCTGAAGCCGCCACAGGCAAAACCTCATCGGTTTGCCGTTCGACCAGCCATACCGTACCCAGCACGGCCAGAATCACCGATGCCACTACTATCCCAATATGCCTTGAGCTGTTGCCTGAAGCGAATTTGTTGCGCAAGTACTGGTCAGGATCAGCCTGAACTTCCCGCGCCGCCTGTCGAATATGGCTTTTGTTGATCTGGCGCTCATCTTTAGAATAAGCCCCTAATAGCGCACGGTCAGCAATCAGGTTAATCAATCGGGGAATGCCGTGGCTTGAACGGTACAACTGTCGGATTGCCCCCGGCGTAAAAATCTCACCCCTAATTCCTGCAACACTCACTCGGTAGTGCAGATATTCAGGTAGTTCCGCACGCTCAATAGCATCCAAGTGGTATCTGGCAGTGATTCTTTGGCTCAACTGCCGCAGCTCCGGCAGTGCCAACAATTCCTGAAGCTCAGGCTGACCAATCAATACAATCTGTAAAAGTTTTTTTTCAGCGGTTTCCAGGTTGGTCAGTAGCCGTAATTGCTCAAGTACATCCGCTGAGAGATTCTGGGCTTCGTCAATGACCAGCACTTTATGGCGGCCCTCGGCATGGGCTTTAAGCAAGTCGTGATTGATGGCATCTACCAGCACCTTGATGCTGGCTTCCGGCGCGTGGGAGATACCCAGTTCGTCACAGATGGCTGAGAGTAGCTCCCGAGCGGACAGTCGGGGATTGAGAATCAGCGCAATATCAACGTGGGGCGGAGCGTTCTCAATGAAGCACCGACAAACCGTGGTTTTGCCGGTGCCCACTTCGCCAGTAATTACGATAAACCCGCCCTGCCCTTGAATACCATACATAAGGTGGGCGAGCGCTTCCTTGTGGCGAGCGCTCAGGTACAGATAGCGGGGGTCGGGTGCAATCGAGAATGGGGGTTCACGAAAGCCGAAAAAATCATAGTACATGGTGCCTCAGGGCCCCGCCCGGGTCAGTGCTCAGAAATCCTCGAGCATCAGGTCTTC
>ERZ1673962.554-NODE-554-length-24635-cov-128.327665_pt1 | contig 24635 bp, 22 predicted proteins | sample MGYA00580188_ERZ1673962 | MGnify/ENA primary metagenome ERZ1673962 (study PRJEB41334, sample SAMN05608104) | rock metagenome | biome: terrestrial subsurface; feature: shale formation; material: shale | place: USA: Pennsylvania ... | reverse complement strand
GTGGTTACCAATACCGACCGGGCGCCCGCCGCCAGCGTTCGGCTGCGCAGCGCAGACGGCGACGGATGACACCCTTCGCCGTCGTCACCACTGGGAGAACCCATAAACCAGTACGCCGAGGCCGAAGCTCATCTGCGCCAGCAGCAGCGCGCGGATGGCGAAGGTGTAGCTGATCACCCGGCTCTGCCCCAGGGCATCGGCGGCGAACAGCCGGTAACTCTCGGGAAACTCGGCTTCCATCTCCTTCAGCGCCGCGATGGTCAGCTCCAGCAGCTGCCGGCTGCGCGCGTCTACCAGCCAGAACACCTGCGCCAGCAGCACGGTAAAGGCGCCCAGCAGGATCAGCAGCCCCGGCGAGAAGCCCCGCTGCAGCGCCGCCAGCACACCGCCATCGGCGAAGATCGCCAGCACCACGAAGAAGTTGAAGCCACGCAGGCGCTGCTCGGCATTGAGCTTGAAATGCGCCCAGACAAACTCTCGACCATCCACGCGATTGCCCTCTGACGAAACCAGCTGCTGATGCGACGCCACACGGCGCAGCGGCAGCGATCACTCAGATAAGAGCATCAGCCCCGGCAATAAATCCCGCCTGGAAGGGTGTGCTGGTCAGGCCGGATCGACCAGGTCCTGCCATTGCTCGTGGCGCTCGATGTAGCTGGCGATGAACTCGCACTGCGGCACCACCCGCTTGCCGCGGCGCCGCGCATCCTCCAGCGCGCCCTTGGCCAGCACACTGCCCAGCCCCTGCCCGGACAGGCTGGGGTCGACCTCGGTATGGGTAAAGACCATCCGCTCGCCCTGCTGGCTGTACTCGGCGGCGCCGAGTGACTGGCCGTCGACCAGCAGCTCATAGCGCTGCTGCGCGGCATCGTGGCGGACGCTGGCTTGTCGATCGCTCATGGCGGGCTCCCTCTCAGTTAATGACTGCGCTAGAGGTACGAGTGGGCGCAGTGTATGAGGGTTCAGGTGGCGCGACGACGAACCGGAATGCGCCGTGCGCGTTGCTCAGGGCCTTGCAAGCCCGCGCCATGCCACTGCTCCAGAGGTAGCGGCGGCAAGGCATTTGGTAACTGATAGAGGCTTGGCAGAGCAGGCAGGCCTTGAAGCTGGCGTTAGCCTCGTTCGCCGCTCGTTTGGATTTCAGCGTGACCGCCCGACACGACGATCGCCTGGTTATTGCTGAATGGGCGAAGCGCCAACACCTGCCCGTGCTCTTTCAGCACCTGCTCGACGGCCTCGTCGAACGGCGCATTCCGGTAATGCGGCAGCGGGTAGAAATCGACCAGCCCCAGGGCGGTATAGGACTCCAGATCAGGCGCCGCAGTGACGTCGTCCAGCGCCCGAATATAGTCGATGCTCGGGGCGAGTATCGCGGAGCCGGCGGATTCACCGATATAGCACTTCCCGGCCCTGACCTGTTCCGCGATCAACCTGTCCGCGCCTGTACGCTTCAGCTCCTGCAACAGAAAGAACGTGTTGCCGCCTGACACATAGATGTAATCGCCACGTTCGAGCTTGCTGACGATCTCGTCCTGAGTTGCGGTTGAAACTTCGAGTTCATCAATCACCAGCCCGGCTTTGATAAGCGCGTCCCTGGCCGCAACAAGGTAGGAATTGACCTCCTCGGCAAGGCTTGCCGTAGGAATCAGCGTAACCGTCCTGCCGCGGCACTCGCCTCCGGTGAACCTGACAAACAAGTCCACGACCTCAGCAAAGGAGGATGTCAGGAAGATATTCATGGTCACCTCTGCGCTCGATTGGATTTGGGCTCGCAAGCCCGCCCCCTGCTTCTTGAGAAAACGGCCGGATAGCTGATACAGACCTGCTGCGCTGCGTGGGAGTGCCGCGCGTGCACCATGTTCCTACCGCCTGGACGAACTCACCCGCTACCGATCCCACGCCCGTTCGAATCAATCCACCCCGACAAACCCACCGGTCTGGTGCTGCCACAGCCGCGCATAGAGCCCGCCGCGGGCGATCAGCTCGGCGTGGGTGCCGGTCTCGATCACCTGGCCGCCATCGATCACTACCAGCCGGTCCATACGGGCGATGGTCGACAGCCGGTGGGCGATGGCGATCACCGTCTTGCCTTCCATCAGGGTATCCAGGCTCTCCTGAATCGCCGCCTCGACCTCCGAATCCAGCGCCGAGGTGGCTTCGTCGAGCACCAGGATCGGCGCGTCCTTGAGCAGCACCCGGGCGATGGCGATGCGCTGCCGTTGCCCGCCGGAGAGCTTCACGCCGCGCTCGCCCACCATCGCCTCGAAGGCCAAGCCGCCCTGGCTGTCGTCCAGGGTCTCTATGAACGCATCCGCGCGGGCCTTGCGTGCCGCGGCCCAGAGCTCTTCCTCCGTGGCGTCAGGCTTGCCGTAGCGCAGGTTGTCGCGGATCGAACGGTGCAGCAGTGAGGTGTCCTGGGTGACCACGCCGATATTGGCCCGCAGGCTTTCCTGGCTGACCTCAGCGACGTTCTGCCCGTCGATGAGGATGCGCCCGCTTTCCAGGTCATAGAGGCGCAGCAGCAGGTTGACCAGCGTCGACTTGCCCGCGCCCGACGGCCCGACCAGGCCGATCTTCTCGCCCGGGCGAATATCGATGGTCAGCCCGCTGATCACCCCGCCGCTTTTGCCGTAATGGAAATGCACATCCTCGAAGCGCACGCCGCCCTGCTCCACCTGCAGCGGCTTGGCGTCCTCGGGGTCGAGCACGTCGCGCGGCCGGACGATGCTCTTCATGCCGTCCTGCACGGTGCCGACGTTCTCGAAGATGCCGTTGACCACCCACATGATCCACTCGGCCATGTTATTGATGCGAATCACCAAGCCCAGCGCCAGGGCGATGGCGCCTGTGGTGATCAGCGCCTCGCTCCACAGCCACAGCGCCAGCGCGCCGGTGCCGACGATCAACAGGCCGTTCATGCAGGTAATCAGGAAATCCAGGCTGGTGATCACCCGCGACTGCAGGCGGAACTTGCCCAGCAGCTCCTGCATCGCCTCGCGGGCGTAGCTCTCCTCCTCCCGCGAATGGGCGAACAGCTTGAGCGTGGCGACGTTGCTGTAGCCGTCCACCACCCGCCCCATCACCTTCGAACGCGCCGCGGACGCCGCCGCCGAACGCGCGCGAATACGCGGCACGAAGTACCAGAGCGCGGCGCTGTAGCCGACGATCCACAGCAGCAACGGCACGATCAGACGCAGGTCCGCGGCGGCGAACAGGTACAGCGCGCTGCCGGCATAAACCACCACATGCCACAGCGCATCGATCACCTGCATGGCCGAATCGCGCAGCGACGGCCCGGTCTGCATCACGCGCTGGGCGATGCGCCCGGCGAAGTCGTTCTGGAAGAAGTTCAGGCTCTGCTTGAGCACGTAGCGGTGGTTCTGCCAGCGGATCAGATTGGTCAGCCCCGGGTTGATTGCCTGATGCGTCAGCAGGTTGTGCAGGCCGAACACCAGGGGCCGGATGACCAGCGCCACCGCCGCCATCCACAGCAGCTCGTTGCGGTGCTCGGCGAAGAAGGTCCGCGCGTCATCGGTCGCCTGGGCCATATCGATCAGCTGGCCGAGAAAGCTGAACAGCGCCACCTCGATCAGCGCCGCGAAGAAGCCGACAACCAGCACGGCGGTCATCAATGGCCAGACCTGCTTCAGATAATGTGCATAGAAGCGCAGCATCCCGGCCGGCGGCGCGACGTCCGGACTGGGCTTGAAGACATCGATCAGGTTTTCGAAACGGCTGAACAGCATGGGGAGATCTGCTTGGTGGCGAGGTGGGCGAACGTCGTTCGCAAATACGACCGCGCGGGCGCGGCATCCCGGTTGGACGCCCGGAGCCCGCGAGCGTTTCGCCAACCACCTGCCCTGCCCGTCGATTCGCATCGGTGGACAAGCGCAGCGTTGTCCACCCTACGCCACTCCGCACTCCTCTGCCGATACCGGGCATACGTAGGGTGGAAAACGGCGAAGCCTTTTCCACGCGTTACGTTCAGGCCACCTCGTTAGCCCTTGGGAATCGATTCCGGCCGCAGATAAGGCAGCATATGCGCCACGTAGTCCGCCTTGCCCAGCTCGATCCCTTCCTTACGCAGGATCGAATACGCGGTCATCACATGGAAATAGAACTGCGCCAGCGTCCAGTCACGGGCGTACTGGTCCGCGGTCAGGTCGAAGATCATCCCATTCGCCAGCTCGTGGGCGATTGGCTTGTCCGCGTCCATATCCAGCGCATCGGCAGCGAGGCCTTCGAGCAGCGCCACCGTCTCATCGATCCGGGCATACGAATCGGCCAGCGAGCCTGGCCGCTCTCCAGCCTGCCGCCCCTCGTCCAGCAGCTCGTTGATCACAGCCGGAAAGGCCTCGCGTCTCAGCCGGCACACAGCCTCTCGCGCCTGCACGCAGGCAAAGCGAACCTGGGTCGACAGCGGAAACATATCCGGCGCCAGCCGCGCGGATAACAACGCCTGCGCCTCCGCTTCCGGTAGCTGGGCCTGCGCCTTCTTCAGCCAGCCGGAGAGGGTTTTGAGCATTTGGGTGTAGGTTGGGACGAGGAGGGTTGTTAGCTGCATGGGTTTGGACCTTGTGGAGAGCTACGCCGAAGAAAATGACAGGGTGCTACGAAGCTAGCCACCTGAAAAATCTGCCCCCTTCTTCTTACAACCCCAATTAGAAACATATAACGCCTCGTTCAACCCCCAGTAACAATCTATAGATCTATAGCTATTTTAAGACAAAACCTGAGTCTTAAACGAAAGAACTTGATTTATTATGTTATCTAACCGTTTACGCTGCATTTCGCCAGAACTAATTTTTCTAGCGAATCTCAAATCCTTAGATGCAGCATCCACCTCACGTATCAAAGTAGATATAGACTTTGTAGCTTCCGCTCGGTGCGCTAAGGCTACATGAACCTGTGCTCTTCTCTCATACCAGTTCTGCGGATCTGCAATATCGTCGCTTATAGCGCATGACGTCACATCCAAAGCATCCTCTAGAGCCCCTCTACTATATTCAGCCTCGAACCAAAGTTCGTACAGAAGCGGCTTTCGACTACCTAAGTCATATGCTTTAGAAAGTTCTTTGCTAGCTTCATCATATGAGGGAGGAGAAAGTTTCAACTTGAACCTACCGGAAGCCAACAAAAGATCTGGGTGTGGGTTTTTTAGCTTTCTTTGAGCCGCAGTGATAGTAGCAAGAGCTGACTTGCTGTCTCCGCTGCGCAACAACGCATTCGCTTGACTGATAGCTAAGCCGACAATATTTGATCTCTTTTGCAGCCCTATCCCAATTGCATCATTTTTTGGCTTTGTTGCCGCTGTTTGCAGAGCGGCGTGATCAATGGCCATCAACGGCGCTATCTCTTGCACTAATCTCGCAGTGTTGGCGTCTATTGTAAATCTTGTCTCCTTTGCAATAGACGGTGCGTTGATCAAAAACAAACCTCTAAGCTCGGTGATAGCGTCACCTAAAGTTTGCTCAGTGTAACTTATTATTTGAACTAGCTCCACATAGCTACAGTTTTTTAAAACACTTATAACAAAAAGAACCCTTTTGGCTGGCTTGCCTAACTGCTGAATTTCCCGCTGCAGGGCAGCCTTTCTTACTTCCATTCCTTGCTCGCCTTTCCATTGCTGGACGGCTTGATCCAAAGGGACACCGCGGCATTCGAGCCTAATCAGCGAATCCGTGAATAAGGGGGACCCGCCAGTTAAACTATGGAGCGACTCGATTTTTCCGTCTTTCAGCTTGGGCAGCGAGTACTTGTCTCTTAAAACCGTTAGGTAATCTTTAAAATCTTTGAGAGAAAAACCATTGAGGTGAATTACATTATCGGGGGAGAACGAAAAATTTACTCGCGTTGTTAGCAACAGTTTCGTTCCGCTTGGCACACGCATTCCGAACTCAAGTACTCTTAACTGGTCCTCGGGTGTAAGTGAGTCAACATCATCAATCACAATAAAACTAGGTATCTGCGAGCAAGTATCTATTGCGAGCATCACCATTTCACGAGCGTCTATGTTATCGAAATCTTCGTCTACACAACCGAGGCCCACTGCAATCGCTCTGTAAAGACTTGTTGCATCGTAGAAATCAACATGTAAAGCTTCACGGTAAGCATTCTTAGCAGGAATAAACTGCTTTTTCTTGGCGGTTAACCATAAAGTTTTCATAAACGGCTTGACTAACCGTCTTGTGATTTCTTCAGCGAATCGATACGCAATACTCGTTTTTCCTAAGCCACCCTCGCCTGCAATCAACTTCACCCTTGAAAAATCGTCTGCCAACCAAGCCCACAGATCCCCTAGATCCGCATCGCGCCCAACGAAGTTTGAGCAAATAAGCGCTCGATCTGGAAGGTTATTTTCAAGCGGATCTTCAGTTGTTACGGCACTGACATCAACCTCCAGCGATGGCGGCAATCTCGGTGAGTACAAAAAATCGTAGTCTTCTGCATTTTCAGCTACTGCATTATTGTCGATTCGCCGGAATACAACTTGCCCTTTTTTGAATAGCAGATTCTTCGGCTTTATCTCCGGACCATTCTTTGCAAACTTTACAGGGGTTTCACCTTTACTCCGTTTTGCGACCCACACAACCTCTAGCACAAGGCCGTCAACTTCCATCTTTTGTAGCTTGAAGCGTATGTCTTGCCCAGTATAATTATGAATATTATCTCTAATTTTGGAGAACGATAGATCCCCCTGTACACCGACTATTTCATATTCACGGTCTTTATGAATTTCGCCAATACCGATGACTATGAACCCTCCATATGAATTATGCAGAGCGATTAGATCTCTGACTAATTTCAGGTACTCCATATCATTGTCGGGAAGCTGCCGTTTAAGGTCGAGCACTTCGCATTCGCTGATGCAAGCGGGGTTTTGTTGAACTCGAGCGAAGGCAGAACACTCCAGATCCCCTTTGGATGTGCATGCATGAAGCTCGGCGATTTGTAACATTCATATCTCCCTTTGAATTTCGCTCGAGCCTTGGCGCTCTGCAGCTCGGTTCTTAAAAAATCAGTTCCTATTACCGGTCGGCGCAAAATCGTAACGTTCAGCGGAACCGAGATCGAGTGCGCAGTTGCTGCGCGTGATGGCACATTAGCCACTGCTTCCGTATGGGTAAAGCAGACGATGGATTAATCCTTGGTTTTCACGCTGCCGCCTGACGCGCGGTCGCTCGCGCCGTCTGCACTTTCCGCCCGCCTACCCTGTCCACCCTGCATGGCTCAGTTGCGGAGGTGATCGTGGAAGGCATGTTTTTCAGTAGCGGAACGACGTTGATACGCACGCTGGTGGTGGGCGTGCTGGCCTATATCAGCCTGGTGCTGCTGTTGCGCCTGTCGGGGCGGCGGACGTTGTCGAAGATGAATGCGTTCGATCTGGTGGTGACGGTGGCGCTGGGTTCGACCTTCGCGACGATTCTGCTCAATCGCGATGTATCGCTGGCCGAGGGGGTGCTGGCGTTCGCCCTGTTGATCGGGCTGCAGTACGCGGTCACCTGGTCCAGCGTGCGGGTGGCCTGGGTGCGGCGTACGGTGACGGGCGAGCCGGCGCTGCTGTTCTATCGCGGGCGTTTTCTCGGCGATGCCATGCGCGTGGCGCGAGTGACCGAGGACGAGGTGCGTGCCGCCGCGCGCAGCCAGGGGCTGGCCGCGCTGGATGGCATCGAGGCGGTGGTGCTGGAGACCGATGGCAGTTTCAGCGTGATCACCGATGGCGCAGGCGACAGCCGTTCCACGCTGGACGGGGTGAATGTGCCGGGGCCGAATGAAAAGGGCGTTTGAGGCCGTAGCCCTCTTCGCCGGCGGCTGATCGCCGGCCCGCGCCGGTCCGGTTGCCGCCACGCGGCGCTGCCGCCAGACTCGTTGCTTTCCGCCACCCCTTCGATGCGACCTCACCGATGAAAACCAACCTCGACGAAATGCTCGCCTTTGTCAGCGTGGTCGACAGTGGCTCGATCAGCGCCGCGGCCGAGCAGCTGGAACAGACCGCCTCGGGCGTCAGCCGGGCGTTGAGTCGGCTGGAGGACAAGCTGGCGGTAACGCTGTTGCGCCGCACCACGCGGCGCCTCGAGCTGACCGAAGAGGGCGAGGTGTTCCTGGCGCAGGCGCGGCGCATTCTGGCCAGCGTGGAGGAGGCCGAGGAGCAGATGGCGCTGCGGCGGCAGACACCGGCGGGGCGTCTGCGGGTCAACACCGCCTCGCCGTTCATGCTGCATGTGATCGCGCCGCTGATCGGCGACTTTCGCGCGCGCTACCCGCAGATCGAGCTGGAGCTGTACAGCGACGACCGCATCATCGACCTGCTGGAGCGGCGCACCGACCTGGCCATCCGCATCGGCCCGCTGCCGGATTCCAGCCTGCATGCGCGGCCGCTGTGCCACACCATGCGCCGGGTGCTGGCGAGCCCGGCCTATCTGCAGCGGCATGGCGTGCCGGAGAGCGTCGAGGCGCTGGCCGGGCACAGCCTGATCGGCTTTACCGAGCCTGATCGCCTCAACGACTGGCCGCTGCGCCATGCGCTGGGGGAGAGCTGGCGGATCACCCCGGCGCTGCGTGTCTCCAGCGGCGATACGGCGCGTGAACTGGCACTGGCCGGCGAGGGGTTGGTGTGCCTTTCAGATTTCATGACAGACAAGGATCGCCAGCGCGGCGAGCTGGTGGAGGTGCTGGCGGCGCAGCGCGTCGACGTGCGCCAGCCGATCAACGCGGTGTACTACCGCAACAGCGCGCTGGCCTCGCGCATCGCCTGCTTTATCGACTTTCTCAGCGAACGCCTGGGCGCGTAGTCGGCCATGCCTCAGCCGTTGCCGAGAATCTCGCCAACCTTGCTGGCGAAGACGTCGATGGCGAAGGGCTTGGTGATCACCGCCATGTCCGGGCCGAGAAAATCGTTGGCAGCGAAGCTTTCGGCATAGCCGGTGGCGAACAGTACTTTCAGGCCGGGGCGTTGCTGGCGGGCGATGTCGGCCAGTTGCCGGCCGTTCATGCCGGGCAGGCCGACGTCGGAGATCAGCAGGTCGATGCGCTGCCCGCTCTCGGTGATACGGAGCGCTTCGCTGGCTTCGCCGGCTTCCAGCGTTTCATAGCCCAGCTCGTTCAGCACTTCGACCACCAGCGCGCGTACCACCGGCTCATCCTCGACCACCAGGATGGTTTCGCCGGCGCCTGTGGGCGTGCGTTCGGGTTCGTGGGCGAGGGCGGTGACTTCACCCTGATGCACCGGCAGGTAGAGGTGCACCCGCGTGCCGATATCCGGCTCGGATTCGATCTGGATGTAGCCCTTGGACTGCTTGATGTAGCCATAGACCATCGACAGCCCCAGTCCGGTGCCCTGGCCGATCGGCTTGGTGGTGAAGAACGGCTCGAAGGCTCGCGCCATGACATTCGGCGCCATGCCGGTGCCGGTGTCGACGACGCTGAGCAGCACATACTCACCCGCGGCCATGCCGCTTTTATTTGAATCGGGTGACTTGCCCATGGTGAAGCTGGCGGTCGAAAGTGTGATCCGGCCGCCGTAGGGCATGGCATCTCGCGCATTGATGACGAGGTTGATCAGCGCGGTCTCGAGCTGATTCACATCCATGCAGGCCGGCAGCAACCCGCCGCTGAGGCGCGTCTCGATGGTGATGTTCTCGCCCGTGGTGCGATGCAGCAGATCCTCCAGCGAGGCCACCAGCTGGTTGACGTCGACCGGCTTGAGGTCGAGCGCCTGCTGCCGTGAGAAGGCCAGCAGCCGCTGGGTCAGCGCGGCGGCGCGCTGGGCGGACGTCACGGCGGCGCCGATATAGCGCTCCAGCTCCAGCGGCTCGTTGCGCTGATGGCGTCGCTGCATCAGGTCGAGGCTGCCGATGATGCCGGTCAGCAGGTTGTTGAAGTCGTGGGCGATACCGCCGGTGAGCTGGCCGACGGCTTCCATCTTCTGCGCCTGGCGCAGGGCCTCTTCGGCGCGGCTGCGCTCGGTGACCTCGGTGGCCACCCGCGCTTCGAGGGTCTCGTTGAGCTGGCGCAGGCTGTTCTCGCTGACGCGCAGCGCGTCTTCGGCATACCTGCGTGCACTGATGTCGGTGCAAGCGCCAGCGACATAGGCGAGCGTGCCGTTGGCATCGCGAAAGGCCTTGGCCTTGCAGGCCAGCCAGCATTCCGCACCGGCATTCACCAGGCGAAACTCCGCGGTGAAGTCATCGCCCTTGGCGTAATGGTCGAAGGCCAGGCGCACATGTGCACGGTCATCGGGATGGACCTGCTGGACGAAGCCATCGACGCTGGTGACCTGCTGCCCAAGTGGCAGATGGAAGATCTGCTCCAGCGAGCTGTCCAGGCTGAGGCTGCCATCACTGAGAAACCAGGTGAAGGTGCCGATGCCGGAAGCGAGCAACGCAGCGCGAAAACGCTCCTCGAAGTGGCTGAGACTGTCGCTGTGCTCCCGCTGGACCTCCTCGGTCACGTCTTCGACCTGGTGGATGATGTAGAGCACCTCACCCCGCTGATCGAGCACCGGAACATTCAGCGGCCGCCAGTAGCGCAGCTCGAAACCGCCGCCCAGCGCTGCGGGCCGGGGGATGTCGTAGCGGGTGATCGCCATGCGATCCGGCGCGCGGCTGCGCAGCACACGCTCAAGCGAGTCGCGCAGTACACCGGTGCCGAACTCGGTTGGATCGTCCGGATTCTTGCGGAACACGTCGAATACCGGTCGGCCCACGCTTTCTTCCCTGCGCGTGTGGGTGGCGCGCAGTTGCGCGTCGCTTGCAGCGAGGATGGTGAAATCCTGATCAGGCGCGAGGATCAGATGCAGGTTGGGGACGGCTTCGAATATCGCCTGATAGTTGAGCGTCTGCGTCATCGGACTAGCGGAACCCTTGAATGAAACCTCGGCCGGGCGCTTCCATCTGCCAGAGGTTTAATAGTGTGAATGGGCGTGCGTTCTCTCGGTGCGTCAGAGCGGAGTCGGCTATGTTCCGACTCGGCCTTGCGCATTGGTCATATTCAGCAGAGGCGGCAAGGGCGACGATGGTTCCAGTAACCGGACGGAGCGCAGGAGAATATCGGAATAGCGTGACGCGATGGGCGATCCGCCCAGGCGTGCGGGCGCGGGTAGATGCAGGTTGCGGCCGCGAGAGGATGATAGTCAGCGATCGCGTAACCGGGGTTGGGGGTAGGGCGGTTTCAGGGGGTGGGCGTGATTGGAACGTCCGCAAGCGGCCCAAAGCGACACGGCCCTGCCAGCGAGGTGCTGAACGGGGCCGCGGGGTTTTCTGTCACTGCGAACGCATCCGCAGGCTGACGCTTACTGGCCGAGCAGACCGGCGTTCTGCGCCGAACCGAAGGCGAAGCCGATGAACTCCTGCACGCTCATTTCGCGGCCGTTGAAGGTCACCCGGTTGTCGGCGTAATGCAGCGAGCTGACCAGGCGTTCGCCTTCCAGGCGCGACCAGCCGGTGTCCAGCGCCATGCCGCTGAACAGCTCGGTGGCGGCGTCGGTTTCCTGCTGCAGTGCCGCCTTATCGAGCTGGCCGTCAGGCTGGTTGTTCTGCGCGACCAGCCCGGCGATGTCGCGCACCAGGTCTTTGTCGATACCGGCTTCGGCCTTGAGCGAGGCGAGCATGCTGGTGATCATCGCATCCGGGGTGAAGGCTTCTGCGCTCGGCGATTGCAGGTCGAGCACGACGGACAGGCGGGCCGAACCGTGGGCGGTCTCGAAGCCGAACTCGTCGAGGGCCAGGGTGGGTTTGTGTTCCAGCAGCTGCAGGCCGTGCGCCTGGAGTTCCTGCTGCTGGGCGGCGGTCATGCCGACGAAGGATTCCTCCGGCGTGGCGCTGCTGTCGAGGATTGCCTTGTAGCTCGCGACCAGCGCCTTGAGGCTGCTTTCCTCGAGGTTGCGCAGGCTGAAGGCGAGGGTGAGGTTGCGCAAGGCCTGGCCTTTGGCGCTGACCTCGCCGATGCGGTAGGCGATGGTCTGGTCGAGGCCACGGCTGCCGCGGCTCAGCGACTCCTCGACGGAGGCCTGCTGGATGACCACGGCGGGTTCGTCGCCGGCCTTGATTTCCATGCGTTCCAGGGTGATGGCGGACGGGCCGAAGCCGAAGCCCGCGTCATAATCCTGCTTGTCGGCGCTCAGGCCGATGCCGCGCAGGCTCACCTGTACCGGCTGGCCACTGTCGCTGCGCTGCAGGTCGATATCGATTTCCGCCAGCTCACCGTCCATGCGTACGTCGCTGCCGTCCTTGTTCGCCTCGAAGTTGAGGTTGGCGGGGGCGATGCGCACGCTGCCGTCTTCGTCCTCGATGTTCAGCGCGGCCGTGCGCAGATCGCCGGCCTGGCCGCCGTCGTAGCCGATGGTCACGTCACCCACCAGCGGCACTTCGCCGGAGGCGGCGTCGAACAGCTTTTGCGTCAGCGGCGTGCGTTCGAGTTCGAAGTGGCTCTGCGCGGCGACCGGCATCAGCTGGCCGCGGCTCAGGCGCGAGACGGGAAAGGGGCCGTGTTCGAGGCGATCATTCAGCAGCAGGGCGTAGTGCTCGGTGTTGCCTTCGTCATCCGCTACATCGATGTCGATCTGGTAGCGCGCGGTGCTGGACAGCAGGCCGCGTTCGAAGCTGAGCAGGGTGAGGCTGACATCGGCACCGGCGCCGACGCCCATTTCGCGCAACTTGAGGTTGGCCTGGTCGACGGCATCGCGGGCGGTCGATTCGACCTGGGTGCTGGTGTAGAAAGTGGCGGCACCGAAAAGGGCAAGGGGTACGGCTACGGCGAGCGCGAGCTTTTTCATGGAAGCATCCTGTGCGGCGGCTGGGCAGACGTCCTGTCAGCCGGTGGTTGGCAAGCGGCGGCACTCTAGCAGCGCGCCTCGACAGGCTCCAGCGCACCAGGCATCCGGATGAAAAGGCTGAGAACGTCGCAGCAGATTCGGGCGGGACGACGCGTGCCGCGTCCTCGCCGCCCTGCCGGCGCCGCTATCGGTCGCCACCCGATTTCGGCATCGGAATGGCCACGCTGCTTTCGATGCCGCCGGCTTCGGCGTTGCCTTCCTTGTAGAAGGGCTCGATCTCGTCCCGGGCGCGCTGCCAGTGGTCGGCTTCCTGGCCTTCGGGGCGGCCCTCGGCTTCCCATATTTCATAGGCGCGCTGGCGGATGCGTTCGTCGACGTTCATGGCTGAAATCTCCGGGTAACGGGCCGGCGAATTGCCGGCCGTTAAGCAGAAGAAAGGCCGGCCCGCTACAGGTTCCGGCGGGGCGACGAGCGCGCTTGGCCGGGGCGCAGCAGCGCGTGACCTAGCGATCAGGGAACCGCCACCGTCGCTGCGGTCTTAGCTCTGGATAAACGACGCCGACAGGCGTTTCATTCGCTCTTCGCCGCGCCCGGAACGGCCGGCGCATCGCCTTCTTCACAAAGGACCGCCCCATGAGCATCGCCCCCAACGCCGGACGCCTGCCCGACCCGCACACCCTGACCCACCTGCCGCGCCTGGTGGCGCGCTACTACAGCGACCGGCCGGACCCGTCCGACCCGGCGCAGCAGGTGGCGTTCGGCACCTCCGGGCATCGCGGTTCCTCGCTCAAGGGCAGCTTCAACGAGTGGCACATCCTCGCCACCACCCAGGCGATCTGCGATTACCGCCGCCAGGAAGGCATCGACGGCCCGCTGTTCATGGGCATGGACACCCATGCGCTGTCCGAGCCGGCGTTCGTCTCGGCGCTGGAAGTGCTGGCGGCCAACGGCATCGACACGCGCATCGACGCCGGTTGCCCGGAAACCGGCGGCGAGCCGGGCTACACGCCGACCCCGGCGATCTCCAACGCGATCCTCAGCTACAACCGCGGCCGCACGAGCGGGCTGGCCGACGGCATCGTCATCACGCCGTCGCACAACCCGCCGGGCGATGGCGGCTTCAAGTACAACCCCACCAATGGCGGCCCGGCCGACACCGGCGTGACCAAGTGGATTCAGGAGCGCGCCAATGCGCTGCTGGTCGCCGGTCTCGATGGCGTCAAGCGCATGGATTACCGCCAGGCGCTGAAGGCCTCCACCACCCAGCGCTTCGATTTCATCGACGCCTATGTCGGCGGGCTGGAGCGGGTGATCGACCTCGACGCCATCCGCGGCTCGGGCCTGAAGTTCGCCGTCGACCCGCTGGGCGGCGCCGGTGTGCACTACTGGCCGCGCATCGCCGAGCGCTTCGGCCTGCCGCTGGAGGTGCTGTCCACGGTGGTCGATCCGACCTTCCGCTTCATGCGCCTGGACTGGGACGGCAAGATCCGCATGGACTGCAGCTCGCCACATGCCATGGCCGGGCTGATCGAGAACAAGGACCGCTTCGACGTGGCCTTCGCCTGCGACACCGACCACGACCGCCACGGCATCGTCACCCGCTCCGGCGGCCTGATGAACCCCAACCATTACCTGGCCGTGGCCATCGAATACCTGTTCACCCATCGCCCGGGCTGGAGCGCCGAGGCCGGCATCGGCAAGACGCTGGTGTCCTCGTCGATGATCGACCGCGTCGCCGCCGGCATCGAGCGTCGCCTGGTGGAGGTACCGGTGGGCTTCAAGTGGTTCGTCGACGGCCTGATGGATGGCAGCCTGGGCTTCGGCGGCGAGGAGTCGGCCGGCGCTTCGTTCCTCGACAAGCAGGGCGGCGCCTGGTCCACCGACAAGGACGGGCTGATCCTCGGCCTGCTCGCGGCGGAAATCACCGCAGTCACCGGCAAAGACCCGAGCGAGCGCTACAAGGCGCTGACCGACCGCTTCGGCGCGCCGGTATATCAGCGCATCGACGCCGCGGCCAACCGCGAGCAGAAGGCACGCCTGGGCAAGCTCTCCGCGTCGCAGGTCTCGGCGAAGGAGCTGGCCGGCCAGCCGATCACGCGCATCCTCACCGAGGCACCGGGCAACGGCGCGGCCATCGGCGGGCTGAAGGTGGAAACGGCGAACGGCTGGTTCGCCGCACGGCCGTCCGGCACCGAGGACGTCTACAAGATCTACGCCGAGAGCTTCGAAGGCGAAGCGCACCTGGCGCGCATTCAGGCCGAGGCCAAGGCGCTGGTGGATTCGGTGCTGGCGGGCTGAGGACCAAGGCCCGGCGTCAGGCGTCGGGCTTCAGCTGCTGGCGGTCACTGATGTTGACCGCCAGCTGCGCGGCTTCGACGTCGTCGGTCAGGTAGCGGCTGTTGCCATCGGCATCGGTGACCCGATAGACCATGGCGATATCCGGGTGGCGCAGATGCTCGGGAATGTCGTCGCCTTCGAGCTTGGTCACGGTCACACTCATGGCTCGGCTCCTGTTGGCGGTGTCTGTCTGGCATGTGACTGCGCCGCAGCCGATGCGATCCGCTGAAACCGGGCGCCGAGCATCCGCTGCGACGCGAGCGACCGCTCAGGGTCGCGCATCCAGCGCCTTTTCCACCTCGATTTCCAGCGCATAGGCCGGCTGTTCCACGGCGCGATGATCCAGCGTGTAGCGTCGGGCGAACTCGGCGACGCCCCAATCCAGATACTGTTCGACGTGCTTGAGCTCATGGGCCCAGAGCGCGACGTTGTCCTGCGCATCGCTGGCGTGGCGGAAGACGATGACGTCGATCAGGGTCACGGCGTTGACGTCGGGGTTGCGCAGCAGGGTGTTGCCGGCATTCAGCGCCACTTCATCGCCGACGCGGTAGTTCGCGCTTTCCAGCACCGCGAGATCGAAGAAGGGTTCGAGCTGCGAGCGGATATGCAGCGGCATCGGCTCGACACCGCCGGCCACCAGGCGATCCCGCGATTGCTGAATCCAGTTCTGCAGCGCCAGCGCGGCCATGCGCTGCACACGGTCGTAAACGGCCTGGGTGTCGCTGGCAGAGCCGGGCACGCAGAGGCAGCTGCCGCTCAGGCAGATTGGCTGTTGGCCAGGCGGGCAGGCCGTCTGTGCCAGAGCCGGAGCGCCGGCCCATGCCATGCAGGCGAGCAGCAGGGGAAGGCGGCGAAGAAGCGGGGTGAACGACACGCGAAGTCCTCGAAGGCGAGGGCGAACCCCGGGCCGGTGCGCACTATAGCCGTGCGCCCGGGGCTCGCGAAGAGGGCCTTCAGATCACCGGCGATGCCGCGCTCACCACCCGTAGGGCCAGGCCTTCGTAAGGGTCGAGGTTGAAGGTCAGTTCGCAGTTCTCGGTGAGGTCACCTTCAACGCGCTCGTGGATGATGTCCACCACCGGGCCGGGCGCCACGCCGGGCAGGCAGACGGTTTCGCTGATGGTCTCGGCGCTGAAGTTCAGCGCGGTGATCTGTACGCCTTTGCCGGCCGGCAGCTCGTGAACCATGATCAGCAGCCCCGGCGCCTGCACATCGGGAATCAGGATCTGCTTGCTCGCGGCGATGTCGTAGGCCTGGCGCACGCTGAGGATGCGCTTGAGCTGGCAGGCGAAGGAGCCGCCGTGCTGCAGCTGCTCGGCCAGGCTGCCGTACAAGGCGCGGGCTTTCGGCAAGCCTTCGGCGGACGTCGACGCCTCGGGTGCCAGGTCCGCCAGGTCATAGCCGCCGCGGTTGATCCAGCGCGTGTCGCCGTCGCCCATCAGGTGCTCGACCTGCTCGGGCGCCAGCGGCAGGGCGCCGACCAGATCCCAGCCGGAGAGGGCGAACACGCCGGGCTGCATGGCATTGAACATCACCAGCAGGATATGCAGGCGCTGGATCTGCTCCACTTCGGCCGGGCCGATGGCGTCCAGATCACGGATGTTCAGCGCCGCCGCGATCACGCTGGCGGTGGTGCAGGCCACGCCGTTGGTGACGAACTTGAGGTTGTAGGGCGCGTGCTCGCCGGTCAGCCGTTCGTACAGCTCCTCGCGGATCAGCTCGCGCAGGTGCCCACCGGGCAGCGTCTGGCCCTTGTAGTGGTAATGGTCGTAGGCGTGCAGCGTCCAGAAATGCACCAGCTCCAGGGTCAGCTCGTCGTGGTTCTGCAGCGCATGGATCAGCGAGGCCGGGTCGATGCCGAAGGCGTGCACCTCACGCAGCATCATGCGCAGGAACTCGGTGTCGCCGGTCACCAGCGCGTGGTGGTAAGCCGGACGGGTGATGAAGTCGTAGGACAGGTCGGCGCCGCCGTGGGACATGGCGGCGATGTCGTCGATGGTCAGGTTGAGTTCCTGGAAGCTGAAACCACCGGCCTTGCGGATCGCGCCGGCGAGCAGCTGGTTGCCAGTGACCGACAGCGGGTGGCCTTCGGACCAGGCGGTGCCCTCGGCCCGTCGCTCGACGCCGAGGAAACCGTTGGCATCCAGGCGCAGCACCCGCGCGCCGGCCACGTCGATGGCATGCAGGGCATCGCCGATGATCAGCTGCTGGGCGGCGAAGGTCGGATCGAGCCAGTTCAGCGAGGGCTGACCTTCCTTGAAGTAGTGCAGGTAGACCCAGCGCCTGACCTTGCCGTCGACGCCGGTGATCTCGCCGGTGACGCTCCAGTCGGTGTCCTTGATGCCGGGCTCGAAGAAGATCACCCGCTGCAACTGGCCGACGATGTAGTGCTTTTCATGCAGGCGGTCGACCACCGGCGGTTCGAGGTTGACCGAATCGCGCCCCGGCGGCACCTCGGGCAGCAGTTCCCAGTCCTCCTCGCGGATCTCCACCATGTGGTACAGCCCCGGGTAGTCGCCGTAGGCCATTTCCGCGAGGCGGAAGTCGGCGCCCTTGCCGGTGTGCGCCGGGACGATGTCGTCGATGACGATGGCGTTGTGCGCGGCGGCGACCCGGCTGAGCTGCAGCATCTGCTCTTCGGTGCCCAGCTTCGGGTCGATATCGAAGCTGATGCGGTCGAAGTTGCCATCGATGGTCGGCGTGAACTCGCGTCCGCTCAAACCACCAGAGCGCTTCATCGGACCGTTGTGGATGCCCTGCACACCCAGCTCGGAGAGCGCGCTCCACAGGCGATCGTCACCCAGCGCTTCGAGCACCGTACCGCCCTCGGGGGTGATGATGGCTGCCGGGTAGGCGGTGAACCACACCGAGCCGATGGCGCTGGCATCGCGCGGCCGCGCCTGGGCGTAGGGCCGCTGCCAGAGCCGCGCCTGGCCGGCATAGAGGCGCGACCGCTCGCGCGCCGCGTGCAACATGGACTGGTCCACCAGCCACTGGATATAGCTATCGTCTGGGGTGCTCATTCGACGTCGGTTCCCGCTGTGCTAAGGGAAATGTAGTCGTTTGAGTCGGGTGTTCCGTCATCGTTGCATCGAATCGTCCGCCGACGTTGTACCGGCCAGTCGCGACGACCGGGCAGCCGGTGCGGCCCGTGGCCTGACGCGCCGTGGCCGACCACGCAGGCGGCGCCAGCCCAGCAGCACGCCACTGACGGCGATCACCAGCATGCCGGCGCTGAATGCCAGCAGCAGGCCGTCACGCAGCAGCGGCCGTTGCAGCAAGGGCAGCCAGTCCCAGCTGTGCAGCAGCTTGAACACCCAGCGCACGGCACGCCGGCGCTGGTCCAGCTGTTCGATAACGGTGCCGCTGTAAGGATCGATGTGCAGCCAGGTCGCGGCCGGATCGTCGAAACGCACCCGCAGCAGCGGCAAGCGTCGCGGCAGATGGCTATAGAGACTCGGTTCGCTACGGGCGTAGTAGTGGAAGTCTTCCTGTTCCAGCCACTCGAAGCGCAGCTGCTGTTCGGGCCAGGCCTGGCGGACCTCGCGCTCCAGCAGGGCGCGCTCAAGGCGTTCCTGTGCCGGCTCGGCACTGGCGACGGGCAGAATGCGTGTTTCACCCTTGGCATCGCTACCGAGCAGATAGGGCTGATCGCCGAGCACCTGCCACTGCAGCTCCACCGGCGCGATACCAGCCTGGCGCAATCGGGCCAGCGCAAAGGCCAGATCCGTATCCAGCGCCTCGGTGTCTAGCGGCGCTTGCCGCAGCGCGGCGGCATCGATGGTCGAGCGCTTCTCGAACAGCCCCCAGGGCTCCATCGACAGCATGCCGCTGACCAGCCAGACCAGCAGCGCCACGCCGACCAGCAGCCCGCCAACGTGGTGCACGCGGCCAGCGCCAGCCGGGTAGGGCGAGTGCGAGCCGTTGCGGTAGCGACCGGCGAAGCGCCAGCGCAGCAGCCCGATCAGCATGCCCAGCAGCACCAGCGCCGCGGCCAGCAGCGCACCGTAGACCAGCGCCACCGACCAGATCGCCTTCGGCATGACTTCACGCAACGGGTAGAGCCAGTGCAGCCAGGCGCCCAGCAGGTTCCAGGCGCGCTCGTGGGCGGTGGCGTCGCGCACCGCCAGCCCGGTATGGCTGGAGACGTACAGCAGCCGACCTTCGGCATCGTCCGCCTGCACGCGATACAGCGGTCGCTCGCGGGCCAGAGCGTGGTTGCGCGTCCAGGCATCTTCCTCGACCCGATCGAGCAAGCGCACCTCGGCAACGGCGAACTGCCGCGCGCTGGCCAGTGCCTCGGCAGCGCCGATGTGCTCGATGTGCTTGCCGCTGCGCGCATCGACCGCCAGCAACGGACCGTCGCCGTAGTCCAGCAGGTAGCGCGGCGAGCCACCGGCGCCGGTCAGGCGCAGGCTGAGCGGCGTGCGCGGGTCTGCGCTGGCGGCAAGCGCTGCGCCTGGTGCGATGCAGCAATCGGCACTCAGCGGCTGCAAGCGCGACAGGTGCTCCTCTGGCGTCAACTTGGGGTAGCCGACGAAGAGCATCACCACGCCGCTGACGATCCAGAGCAGAACGAACAGGCCCAGTCCGATGCCCAGCCAACGGTGCGCGAGGTACAGATAGCGCTTCATGCGGCTCAGAAGTCCAGGGTCACGGCGGCATACAGCGCGCGGCCATCGCCCGGCGCATGCAGCGACTGGACACCGTCGTACCAGACGTACTCGTAGTAGCGGTCGGTGAGGTTCTTCAGCTGCAGGTCGACGGCCAGCTGCTCGGTCAGCTGGTAGCTGGCGCCCAGGTTGAACAGCACGTAGCCGCCGTATTTGCCCTGGGTGTTCTCGCGTTCGAGGTAGTAGTCGGTCTGGCCGTTGAGCCAGGCGCTGAGCTGCAGGTCCGGCGTCGCCTGGTAGGTGCTGCCGGCCGAGTACAGCCGCTGCGGCACGTGGTCGATCTGCTGGCCCTGGCTGGCCGGCAGGCTCGGATCAGCCTTCTCGATTTCGGAGAACTGCCACGAGTGCGCCAGCCACAGATTCAGATCGCTGGCGGGGTAGAGGTTGAGCTGGGCGTCGTAGCCCCAGCGACGGGTCTGCCCGAGGTTTTCCGATTCACCGCTGGGGTCGTTGAGCCGGCGCCGCACCTCGTCCGTGGCCACCTGTTCCCAGTAGGCGATGCGCCCATCGATCCAGTGCGCCGGACTGAACTTGATGCCGGTTTCCCAGCCATCGTTGATCGATGGCGAGAGATCGCTGGTGCGCGGCGGCACCTTGTAGGCGGCCGCGCCCGTGCCGATCTGGAAGGTCCGACCCCAGTTGCCATACAGGCTCAGCTGCTCGATGGGGGGTGTAGATCAGGCTGATCTTCGGCTGCTCGATGCTGCCGTAGTCGTTGATGGCGTAATCGTTGCCGCTCAGCTCATCGGTGAAGTCGCCCTCGATGCGGTCGACGCGAAACGCCGGGATGATCTTCAGCGACTCGACCGGCTGGATCACCGCCTGCAGGTAGGCGCCGTAGCTGTCGTAGTCGAAGCGCTGGTCGCGGGTCTGGGTCACGACCTGGCGCTCGACGGTGGTGTAGCGCTCGCTGCGGTTGCGCTGCTGCTCGGTGTCGAGCCCGCCTTCAATGGCCAGGTCATGCAGCCAGGACACGTCCGGGCGATAGGTCAGCGAGGTGCGCGCGCCGTAGTGCTTTTCCTCACTGGTACGCCGCTGCTGTGGCGCCGATTGCGAGAAACGCACCCAGCGGTCGTCGTCCAGGGTGTTGAGCCAGACCTTGGTCGCCCAGCTGAGATCGCTGGCCAGCTGGCTGTCCAGATGCAGGCTGAGCTGATTCATGCGCCGCTCGCCCATGTCGCTGGATGACAGCGCGTAGGACTGACGGGGCGAGTGCCGCGCGTTCTCGCGCGACAGGTAACCCGGCTCGTCGGCCTCGGCCTCGTAGTGCCGGGCGATCAGGCCGAGGCGCCAGTTGCCGGCATCCGGCGTGTAGAACCATTTGCCGGACAGGCTGGTGCGCTCGCTGCCGGCATGGTCGCGGTAGCCATCGCTCTTCTGCTGGCCGATGAAGTAGTTCTGCGTCCAGTTGCCGCTTTCGATGCCCTTGGCCAGCTGCAGCTCCTGGGTGTCGTAGCTGCCGTAGCGCAGCCGCGCCTTGCCGTAGTCGCCACCGATGCGCGACTGCACGGCGACGTTGCCGGCGATGTTGTACAGGCCGTAGCGCGGGTCGTTGGTGCCGCGCACCACCTCGATGCCGTCGATCTCCAGCGGGAACAGCATGTCCAGATAGGGCATGTTGCCGTCGTTGCTGTTGCTCGGGATGCCGTCGATCAGCAGCTTGACCGCGTTGACCTCACCCTCGCCGTTGAAGCCACGAAAGGACAGCTTGCCGGAGCTGGTGCCCTGGCCGAATTCGGTGAGCATCACCCCCGGCGCGCGACGAAACAGCTCCCAGCTGTAGAGCACCGGCTGCTGTTCGAGAATGTCGCCGCCGAGCAGGTCGACCGAGCTGATCACGCTGCTGGTCGGCAAGCCACCACCAGACTGGGTGGCGGTGACGGTGCTGCTGCCCAGCGACAGCGCGGAGGCAGCGGTATCGGCAAGGCTTGCCGGCAGATAAGCAGCAGCCAGGGCCGCAATAACAAGACGAGGCAGCGCAGGGCGCCGCGACGGGTGCGCAGGATGGTCGAGCATCTCGCATGTTCCTTGTGCAACAGACAGGGCCGTACGGCGAATGGCCGCAGGCAAACGCCAGCACCACCGTGGTCGGTGCAGGCAATTCAGGCGAAGCAACGAAGGGTGACGCCAGCGGCGTCAGGCGAGGGGGGAGGCGCGCGGGTTAAGGGCTGGCCATTGTTGCCGTGGCGACGGCCGATGGGCGCCTGCTTCGACAGCGAGGACCGGGCCGCCACGAATTTCCTGCGGCAACAACGGTGCTGCACCGGGCAGCGCTGCCAGGCCCATCGAGCCGGCGCAGCAGCAGCACGGCGGCATCCCGCCATGGGCGCTCGGCTCATGCTCGCCATGGGCCGTCGACTCGTGCAGCGCGTGCGAGTGCTGCTGGGCCTGCGCCTGCATCAGCGGGCAATGTCCGCTCCAGCCGAGCAGCCGCTTGGTCTCTGTCGGCAACAGGCCCGACAGCGGCATGCTCAGCAGATGGATCAGCAGGGCCAGGCTGGCGAGCCAGGCGGGAAGGCGGCGGCGTGTCATCGGCGATCCGATCAGGCGCAGGTGCGAATGGCGTTCATGATAGGAACGACTCTCAGCAAAAAGAGTTGCGCAAACTCAAGAATGTTCGCTGATCGTCAGGCCTGCCGGTCAGGTTCGCTGCGCGACGCCATCGCCACGCAGCGAACGGCAGACCTCAGCGGGCGTCGAGCAGTGCCTGCGCCGCGTCGGCGGGTTGCCCGGCCAGCTGCTGGCGCTGCGTCTGCTTCTGCTGCTTGTAGGCCAGTGCCGCGGCGGGTACCGGGGTGACGGTGCCGGTTTCCATCCACTTCTTCAGCCGGTTGGCGTCGGCCATGTGGGTGTACTTGCCGAACGCATCGAGCACCACGAAGGCCACCGGCCGCTGTTTCATGGTGGTGCTCATCACCAGGCAATGCCCGGCGGCATTGGTGAAACCGGTCTTGCTCAGCTGGATGTCCCAGTTGTTCTTGCGCACCAGGGCGTTGGTGTTGCGAAAGCCGAGGGTGTAGTTGGGTTTGCGGAAGGCGACGGTCTTCTCGTCGGTGGTGCTGAACTGCTGGATCAGCGCGTACTGGCGGCTGGCGCGGATCAGCTTGACCAGGTCATTGGCACTGGAGACGTTGCGTTCGGACAGCCCGGTGGGCTCGACGTAGTGCGTGCGGGTCATGCCCAGCGCCCGTGCCTTGGCGTTCATCGCCTGGATGAAGGCCGAGTAGCCACCCGGATAGTGGTGGGCAAGACTGGCGGCGGCGCGGTTCTCGGAAGACATCAGGGTCAGCAGCAGCATCTCGCGGCGGCTGATCTCGCTGCCGATACGCACGCGGGAGAACACGCCCTGCATCTCCCTGGCATCGCGGATGGTCACCGGCAGCGCCTGATCCAGCGGCAGCTTGGCGTCCAGCACGACCATGGCGGTCATCAGTTTGGTCACCGAGGCGATCGGCACCACCATGTCTGGATTGCTGGAGTAGAGCACTTCATTGGTCTTCAGATCGACCAGCAGGGCGCTGCCGGAGGCGAGTTCCTGAACGGCCGGCTTGGCGGCCTGGGCATGGATGGCCGGCAACGAGGCCAGGCAGGCGAACAGCAGACTGGCGAGGGTACGACGAAAGTTCACGATGGGTGTTTCCCCGCGATGGAAGGGCGAAATGCGCTGAATGCGACGTGGTAGACGTTTCGCCAGTATAGGGAATCGCCCGCAGACTCGCCTCTTTCCGATGAGCGGTTCGTCGGAAGAGCAGCGCCAGAGCGGCCGCGTGACGATCCGGCCGATGTTGCGCGCGAAGATCGGGCCGCACCTCTGCCTGTTTTCGGAGTCAAACAACCACACTTACCGAGGGGAGGTCCCACCATGTCCCGATTCAGCAAAGCCACCACCCGCGAAGAAGTCCAACACGAGATCGACAGCCTGATGCGCGCGCTCGATGAGCTCAAGCACGATGCCGCCCACGACTCGCGCAAGCGCCTGAGCGCACTGCGTTCGCGTGCCGAGTCACTCTGGCACGACAACGACTGGGATGAGCACTATGCCGATATCTCCCGACGCACCCGCGAAGCCAGCCGTGCTGCGCGCGAATGCGCCAAGGAGCATCCGCTGGGTACCCTGGCTCTGGCAGCGGGCGCCTTTGCCGTGATCGGCTATCTGATCACCCGTCGCTGATCGGCAGCCGTCATGCTCAATGCCGAAACGCCGCGGTTGAAGTTCGCCCTTTACGGCGCTCACGACGACCTTGGCAGCGCGCTGCTGGTGGAGCTGCTCAGCCGCCAGCATGAGGCCGTGGCATTGCTCGACGACCTCAATTCGATAGCCGCCCGGCCAGGTCTGCGGACCAAGCCGGGCGATCCGTTCGATGCAGTGAGCGTCAGCGAGAGCGTGGCCGGGATGGATGCGGTGGTCTGTCTGTTTCAGACGCCGCGCCTACCGGGTGCCAATGCCACTACCGGCGAGTCGCCCCAGCGCGATTTCTACCAGGCGGTCGAAGCGCTGTTGCTCGGGCTGGAGCGCGCCAAGGTCGAACGCCTGCTGCTGGTTGCCGACTTTCCGGCAATCGAGTTGCAGCCAGAGGTCGAGGCTGCCCTGCAACGGCTGATAGCCCATCCGCTGCGCTGGACGCTGGTGGATGCGCCGTCAGCGGGCAATCAGTTGACCGTCGAGGCGCTGGCCGAAGCCGCTGGCAAGGGCGACGCCAATCCCTATCGGGAATTGCAGCGCATTGCCGCCGGCATCGTCGACGAACTGGAAAACCCCCAGCACATCCATCAACGAATTCACTTCAGCGGCTAGCTGAGCTGCCGACGCAGTTCGGCGAGCACCGGCGCCGTGTCCGGGCGTACGCCGCGCC
>ERZ1673962.553-NODE-553-length-24637-cov-55.463144_pt1 | contig 24637 bp, 20 predicted proteins | sample MGYA00580188_ERZ1673962 | MGnify/ENA primary metagenome ERZ1673962 (study PRJEB41334, sample SAMN05608104) | rock metagenome | biome: terrestrial subsurface; feature: shale formation; material: shale | place: USA: Pennsylvania ... | reverse complement strand
TAGTCGCCATTTTGCCAGAGCCAGGCGGGCTCTGGCTTTTTTCAACGGCCTGCTAAAGCAAAAGGCCGGAGAGCTCCGCATGCGCCGCAAGGTATTCGTCAGCAAGGTGTTCGATCGCAAGGTAGTCGTCATCACCGGCGGTTGTGCCGGCATCGGTCGCGCGCTCGCGGTGCGCATGGCCCAGGCCGGCGCGCGGCTGGCGATCCTCGATCTGGACCAGGCGGCGCTGGACAGCCTCGTTCAGCATCTGCACAGCCATCACAACGCCGATGCCCTCGGCCTGCGTTGCGACGTCGCCGACCCCCAGGCGGTGCAGCAGGCACTGGCGCTGGTGATCGAGCGCTTCGGGGGCATCGACATCCTCGTCAACAATGCCGGCATCACTCACCGTAGCCGGATCGCCGACACCCGGCTGGCAGTGTTCGAGCGGGTCATGGCGGTGAACTTCTACGGCGCGCTGCACTGCACCCAGGCTGCGCTGCCATCGTTGCTCGAGCGGCAGGGACAGATCATCGTGCTCAGCTCGCTGTCGCAGTACGCGCCGGTACCCAACCGCGGCGCTTACAACGCCAGCAAGCATGCCCTGCACGGGCTGTTCGAAACCTTGCGCGGCGAGCTGGTCGGCAGCGGCGTGAACGTCATGCTGGTCTGCCCGGGCTACACCGCAACCGACCTGCGCAAGAACGTCCTGGTCGGCGATGGCTCCACCGCGCCGCATCCGGCACTGGCGCTTGGGCGCCTCGCCTCGCCGCAAGACGTGGCCGAAGCCATCTACCAGGGGGCGCTCAAGCGCCGGCGCCTGCTGGTGCTGTCCAACCTGAGCTGGAAGGCGCGGCTGGTGGCGCGGCTTTTTCCGCGTCTCTACGAGCGCTTCCTGCTGCCGCGGCTGCTTGCCGGTCGGCAAGTGGTGCAGGCCTAGCCTTCAGCCCATGTCCCAGTAGGCGGCCTCGATCTTGTGGCCGTCCAGGTCGCGGACGAAGCAGCCGTAATAGGCCTCGCCGTAGTCGGCACGGGGCCCCGGCGCGCCCTCGTCGCTGGCGCCGGCCGCCAGTGCCGCCCGGTGGAAGGCATCCACCGCGGCGCGGTCATTGGCGAAGAAGCCGACGTGGGTACCGTTGCCCACCGTTGCCGGGGCTCCGTCGATTGGCGTCTGCAACCAGAATTCCGGGTATTCGCGACCCCAGGCAATCGCCCCCGGATGCGCCATGATCCGTTGGCAGCCGAGGGGCGCAAGGACCTGGTCGTAAAAAGCGGCCGCCTCCTCGAAGCGGTTGGTGCCTAGCGAGATGTGCGACAGGATGCTGGGGTTGGTCGTGCTCATGGCGGCGGGTCCTCGGTGGGGAAGCACAAGCCTAGCAAGCCCCTGGCCGATTGCCCGCCGGAGCAATCAGCCGTCGTTGCGCTCCTGGCCGGTACAGAGCATGAAGCAGCGGAACAGCATGACCGTGGGCAGCAGCTGCAGCAGGCCGACGAGCGCATCCAGCAGCAGCTTCACGAACAGGCCCCCCGCGCTCGCTTCGGCCGGGCTGGCGAGCCAGGCCTCGAGCAGCCAGAGCGGCAGCATGACGCTCAGTACGCAGCCAAGCACCAGCAGGAAGTGCCCGCGGGTCAGCTCGAAACTCGCCTTCACCGCCGCAAGCGGTGTGTGGCCGCGCAGTACCAGCAGGTATTCGGCAAAGGCCACGCGCACCATTACCCAGATTCCGGGCAGGACGAACAGCGAGGCGCCAAGCATGATCAGCAGCGTGGTCAGCCCCGTGAGGACTGCCAGCGCCGGCCACAGCGGCAGGGCACGGGCGAGGACGTCGCGCAGCGCCGGCTCATGGCCGCGGCTGCGCGCGTCGATGAAGAGAACCAGCGCGCCGGTGTACAGCGGGTAGAACAGCAGGCCGATCAGCAGGTCCTGCGCCGGCATCGTCGCACCGCCGAACAGGTGGTCGGCGCCCAGACGGGTGAGACTTTCCAGGGCGATCAGCGGCAGGCACAGGCGGGCGATCGTGGCGAAGTGACGCGAGTAGAAGAACCAGGCATCGCGCAGGATGGTGAATACGTTCATGCGTAAGCGGCAGGGCATGGCCAGCGAAGGGCGACACTTTAGCCGAAGCGGCCGAGGCGCGACACGCATCGCCTATACTGGGGCGCCCCGCGCGAGGTGCCCGTGAAGAAGATCGCCCTGTTTGCCGACGTGCAAAACCTCTATTACACCGTGCGCCAGGCCTACGGCTGCCATTTCGACTATGCGGCGCTGTGGTCGGACGTCAGCCGCCGCGGGCAGATCGTCGAAGCCTATGCCTATGCCATCGAGCGCGGCGATCCGCGCCAGCAGCAGTTCCAGCAGATCCTGCGCAACCTCGGCTTCACGGTCAGGCTCAAGCCCTATATCCAGCGCAGTGACGGCTCGGCCAAGGGTGACTGGGACGTCGGCATCACCATCGACGTGCTGGATGCCGCCGTGCGTGTCGATGAAGTGGTGCTGGCCTCCGGTGACGGTGATTTCGACCTGCTGCTCGAGCGGGTGCGCGCGAGAGGCGTCGAGGCCACTGCCTACGGCGTGCCGGGGCTCACTGCGCAGTCGTTGATCCGTGCGGCGACGCGTTATGTGCCGATCGAGGGTGATCTGCTGTTGCGCTGAATGCGCGGAGGAGAGGGTCGAGGCGGAGGTTGGTGGAAAATGCTTCGCAGTTTTCCACCCTACGGCCGCGTCAAACGTAGGGTGGATGGCTCCACCCATCCACCGAAACGACGTCAGGCGTTGTCCAGTGCGGCCAGGCGCTGGCGCACCGCCGCTTCGATGCCGGCGGCATCCAGGCCGCATTCGGCGAGCATCTCGCTCGGCTTGGCGTGTTCGACATAGAGGTCCGGCAGCCCGAGGTGCAGGACCGGCATGACGATTCGCTCGGCGGCGAGACACTCCGCTACTGCGCTGCCGGCACCGCCCATGATGCTGTTCTCCTCGATCGTCACCAGCAGCTCGTGGCTAGCCGCGACTTCGCGCAGCAGCGCCTCGTCCAGCGGCTTGACGAAGCGCATGTCGACCACCGTGGCGTCGAGCGCTTCGCCGACCTGCAGCGCCTCGGGCAGCTGCACGCCGAACACCAGCAGCGCCACCTTGCTGCCCTGACGGCGCACCACGGCCTTGCCGATCTCCAGCGGCTCCAGTCCCGGCTCGATGGCCGCATTGGGGCCGCTGCCGCGCGGATAGCGCACCGCGGCCGGGCCTTCGAAGTGGTAGCCGGTGGTGAGCATGCGGCGCATCTCGTTCTCGTCGCTGGGCGTCATCACCAGCATGCCGGGGATGCAGCGCAGGTAGGAGAGGTCGAAGCTGCCAGCGTGGGTCGGGCCGTCTTCGCCGACCAGCCCGGCGCGGTCGATGGCGAACAGCACGTCGAGGTTTTGCACCGCGACGTCGTGGATCAACTGATCGTAGGCGCGCTGGAGGAACGTCGAGTAGATCGCCACCACCGGCTTCATGCCTTCGCAGGCCATGCCGGCCGCCAGCGTCACCGCGTGCTGCTCGGCGATGGCGACATCGAAGTAACGCTCCGGGTAGCGTTCGCTGAAGGCCACCAGGTCCGAGCCTTCCTTCATCGCCGGGGTGATGCCGGTCAGGCGCGGGTCGGCGGCGGCCATGTCGCACAGCCACTGGCCAAACACATTGGAGTACTTGGGCCCTGAGGGCTTCTTCGGTTTGACCGGGGCGCCGACCGGCTCCAGCTTGCTGATCGCATGCCAGGTGATCGGGTCGGCTTCGGCGGGAGCGAAGCCCTTGCCCTTCTTCGTCACCACATGGAGGAACTGCGGGCCGTCGAGGTCGCGCATGTTGCGCAGGGTGGCGATCAGCGTCGGCAGGTCGTGGCCGTCGATGGGGCCGATGTAGTTCCAGCCCAGTTCCTCGAACAGCGTGCCGGGCACCAGCATGCCCTTGGCGTATTCCTCGGTGCGGCGGGCGATTTCCCAGGCACCCGGCAGGCGCGAGAGGATCTTCTTGCTGCCTTCGCGCATGCTCGAATAGGTGCGGCTGGAGAGGATCTTGGCCAGGTAGTTGGACAGTCCGCCGACGTTGCGCGAGATCGACATGTCGTTGTCGTTGAGCACCACGAGCATGTTGGCGCCGACTTCCGGTGCGTGGTTGAGCGCCTCGAAGGCCATGCCGGCCGTCAGTGCCCCGTCGCCGATCACGGCGATCGCCTTGCGTTGCTCGCCCTTGAGGCGTGCGGCGATGGCCATGCCCAGCGCGGCACTGATCGAGGTGCTCGAATGGCCGACGCCAAAGGTGTCGTACTCGCTTTCCGAGCGCCGCGGGAAGGCGGCCAGGCCGTCCTTCTGGCGCAGGCTGGCCATGCGCTCGCGGCGGCCGGTGAGGATCTTGTGCGGATAGGCCTGATGGCCGACGTCCCAGACCAGGCGGTCGTCGGGCGTATCGAAGACGTAATGCAGGGCGATGGTCAGCTCGATCACGCCGAGCCCGGCGCCGAAGTGGCCGCCGGTCTGGCCGACGCTGAACAAGAGTTCCTGGCGCAGCTCGTTGGCCAGCTCCTCGAGTTCGGTCTCGCCCAGACGCCGGAGTTGCTCGGGATTGGCCGCGCGGTCTAGAACGGGCGTCGCAGGGCGGACCCGAGGGATCTCATGGAACGTCTTGGGCATCGGGACGATATCGTTCTGGCTGAAAAAAGAGCGGCAGTTTAACCGATGGGATGCGCGATAAGAACGGCCGGGCCGTCGGGCCGTGCTGCGCCGGCACCGCGCGCATGCGCCCGAGGCGCTCTGGCGCGCGGCCTGTGCGCCGACCGCGGACACAGGCCGGCGCGCGACGCGTGGTTCAGTTGCGCCGCGCGACGATGTAACGGGCGAGTGCGCGCAGCGGTTCGGCGCTGGCGTCGAACGGGCTCAGCGCATGCAGCGCCAGGTCGCGCAGCTCCAGCGCGTAGGCTTTCGCCGCGTCGAGCCCGAGCAATGCCGGGTAGGTGGGTTTGTCGCGTGCGATATCGGCACCCTGGGTCTTGCCGAGGGTCGCGGTGTCGCTTTCCACGTCGAGAATGTCGTCGTGCACCTGAAAGGCCAGGCCAATGGCCTGCGCGTACTGCTCCAGCGCCGCCAGGCTGGTGGCGTCCGCACGGCCGCTGGCCAGGGCGCCGAGCCGCACGCTGGCCTCGATCAGCGCACCGGTCTTGTGCCGGTGCATCAGCTCGAGCGCCGCGCGATCGAGCTTGTGCCCGACCGAGCCGAGGTCGATCGCCTGGCCACCGACCATGCCGGCCGGGCCGGCTGCCCGCGCCAGGACACTGAACATCTCCAGGCGCAGGGCGGCGTCGGCCGGGTTGTGCGAGGGGCTGGCCAGCACTTCGAACGCCAGGCTCTGCAGGCCGTCGCCGGCAAGGATCGCGCAGGCCTCGTCATAGGCCTTGTGCGTGGTCGGCTGGCCGCGTCGCAGGTCGTCGTCGTCCATCGCCGGCAAATCGTCGTGAACCAGCGAATAGGCGTGAATCAGTTCGACCGCACAGGCGGCGCCATCGGCCTGCGCCTTGTCGCCGCCGAGTGCTTCGCAGGCGGCATAGGCGAGCAGCGGGCGAACGCGCTTGCCGCCGTTCATCACGCTGTAGCGCATCGCCTGGTAGAGCCGCTCGAGCTGGGGCAGCGGCGCGCTGAACAGCGCTTCGAGACAGCCGTCGACGCGCTTCTGGCAGACCTGCTGGTAGCCCTGGATCATGCGTCTTCGTCCGTCTGGAATGGCGCCGGTTCGAGCTTGCCGTCGCGCTCGAGGAGGATCTGCACCTTCTGCTCGGCCTGGTTGAGCGCCGCCTGGCATTCGCGCGTCAGGCCAATGCCCTGCTCGAAGCAGGTCAGCGAATCCTCCAGCGACAGTTCGCCGCTCTCCAGGCGCTCGACCAGCTGCTGCAGTTCGGCGAGGGATTGTTCGAAATCGAGGGCGGCTTTCTTGCGGGCCATGGCGGGACCTGTGCGGGGACGAGCGGAATCGGCCGCGACATTAACAAAGAAGCGCCCGGCGCAGCTACCGGTTCAGCCGAGGTAGGTGCGCGCGAAGTAGTAGAGCGTCATGCCGCTGCCAACGAGGATCACCAGGGCCCTGAGCCAGCGTGTCGGCAGCCGCTGGCTGAGGGCGCCGCCGGCATAGCCACCGGCCGTGGCGCCGGCCAGTACGACCACCAGTTCGGCCCAGCTGACGCGCCCGGCGGCGATAAAGGTCAGGCTGGCGACGCTGTAGATCACGGCGGAGATCAGGTTCTTCAGCGCGTTGGCGCGAACCAGCGCATGGCCTTCGATGGAAAACGCCGCCAGTTGCAGGATGCCCATGCCCGCGCCGAAGTAGCCGCCGTAAATGGCGACCAGGCCGTGAGCGCCCAGCGAACCGGCCGAATGCGCCGGCACCTCGGCTTGCGTCGGTCGCCGGGCTGCCAGCCAGCGGCTCAGCCAGGGGCTCGAGGCGAACAGGGCAGTGGCGAGCAACAGCAGCCAGGGGATCAGCAGGCTGAACACGGCGTCGCCGCCGGCGAGCAGCAGCAGGCCACCGAGCAGCCCACCGGCCAGCCCGGCCAGCAAAAGCGGTACGAGATAGCGGCCCAACGCGCGCAGGCTGCTACGGGCCGCCCAGGCGGCGGCCAGGCTGGCCGGCCACAGCGCCACCGCGTTGGTGGCGTTGGCGGTCACCGGCGGCAAGCCGGTCGCCAGCAGGGCGGGAAAGGAAAGGAAGGTCCCGCCGCCGGCGAGGGCGTTCATGCCGCCGGCCGCGAATCCGGCACAGAGCAGCAGGAGGATGTCGGGCAATGGCATGGTCGGCCCCGATGGCAAAAGGCCGCAGGTTAGTCAGCCCGGCGGGTTTGCGCCAGCGCCGGGCAGTCGCTCAGCCATCCAGGGGCAGGGGCAGGGTGGTCGGTGTGCGCGGCTTGTAGTCGAGCTGGCACTGCTCGGCCGGCAGCGGGCGCGAATAGTAGTAGCCCTGCAGGCTCTGGCAGTTGTTCAGGCGCAGGAAGGCAGCCTGGCGCTCGTTCTCGACCCCTTCGGCGACCACCTGCAGGCCAAGGTGGGTGGCCATGGTCAGGATGCCGCGCACCAGCGCCACCGAGTGCTCGCTATCGGGCAGCCCGGCGACGAAGCCGCGGTCGATCTTGATGCCGTCGAAGGGAAAGCGCTGCAGGTAGGTGAGCGACGCATAGCCGGTGCCGAAGTCATCGAGGAACAGCGGCATGCCGGCGGCCTTCAGGCGGGCCAGGGTCTGCTGTACGTGGTCGTCGGCTTCGAGCAGCGCGCTCTCGGTGATCTCCAGCTCGAGCAGGCGCGGGTCGGTGCCTTCCTCCTCGAGAATGGCGAGCAGGCTGCCGGCCAGGTCGGCCTGGCGGAAGTCCAGCGGCGAGAGGTTGATCGCGATGCTGACCCGGTTGCCGCCTTCGGCCCACTGACGTGCCTGGCGACAGGCCTGGCGGAACACCCAGCGCGTCGCTTCGATGATCATCCCGCTGTCTTCGAGCACCGGAATGAATTCGCCCGGCGGGACCAGGCCGCGGTCCGGCGAATTCCAGCGCAGCAGCGCTTCCATGACGCGTGGCTGGCCCTGGCTGTCGACCTGTGGCTGGTAGTGCAGCACGAACTCGTCGCGATCGAGCGCGCGCCGCAGCGCTTGTTCCAGCTGGCGGCGCCGGTCGGCCTCGGCGCTCAGCTCGGCACTGTAGAGCGCCGTGCAGTTGCGCCCTGCGGCCTTGGCCGCATACAGCGCGAGGTCGACCTGCTTGAGCAGATCGACCGCCGTGCCTCGTCCGTCGCTGCTGGTGATGCCGATGCTCGGGCTGACGAAGCATTCGTACTTGCCGACCTGGATCGGCGCACGGAAGCCATCGAGGATGCGGTTGGCGACATCCTGCGCCTGTTCGCGCGGGCTGCCTTCGAGCAGCACCATGAACTCGTCGCCGCCGGTGCGCGCCAGCAGTGCCTTGCCGGTCACCAGGCTGCGCAGCCGATCGGCGACATAGGCGAGCAGGCGGTCGCCGGTCTCGTGGCCGAGTGCGTCGTTGATGCGCTTGAAATGGTCGAGATCGAGAAACAGCAGGCTCAGCGGGGTGCGCGCGGCAAGCATCTGTTCGAGCGTCTGGACCACGTTGTGGCGATTGGCCAGATGCGTCAGCGGGTCGAAGTGGGCGAGAAAGCGCAGCCGCTGTTCGGCACGCAGACGGTCGCCGATGTCGCGCAGCAGCACCAGGTTGAGCCGCGCGCCGTGGCGTTCGAACGGCGTACAGGTGATCTCCAGTGGAATCTGCGCGTCGCCACGGCGGCCGGTCATCTGCAGCGGAGTGTTGGCTGGCAGGCGGAGCAGGCGCTCGCTGGCGTCGGCATCGAACAGACGATCCTCCGGGCGCTGGCCGAGCAGGTCCTCCGGCGGGCAACCGAACAGCCGGGCGGCTGCGGGGTTGGCCTGTTGCACGCGCAGCTGGTCGTCGACGACCAGCATGCCGACCGGGGCGTTGTCGATCAGCTCGCGCATTAGCTGCTCGCTCTGGCGCAGGTCGTTCTGTCGGTTGTGCAACTGCAGCATCATGCGGCTGAAGGTCGCCGCCAGGTGGCCGATCTCGTCGCTGCCGGTGACTGCCGGCGGCTGCGGTTGCTGGTCCAGCGTGAAGGCGCGTGCGGCCCGATCGATGCGCGCCAGGCGGTTGGTGATCAGCCACTGGTAGAGGGCCTGCAGCAGCAGACCGAGCATGATCAGCAGGGTCAGCGTCTGGGCCAGATACAGCCAGGCATCCCGCTTGGTCTGCCAGAGGATCGGGCGCACGTCAAAATCCACCAGCAGCGCCTCGCGCAGTGGCCGGCCATCAACGGCGACGCGATCGAGCGGATACACCGCCAGCTGTTCCGAGCCGTCCGTACCGATCCAGCTCGAGCGCCCGTCGGCGATACGCTCGGCCAGCTCGCCCGCGTCGACGGCAACCAGCTCTTCCGGGCTCTGGCCCAGGCGGGTGGTGGCGATCACGCGTAGCTGCTGGTCGACGACCATTGCCCAGCGCACCCCTTCCAGGCTTGCCAGGTCGGCCAGCTCGGTCTCCATCTCGGCGGTGCGGCCGTAGCGCCGGTGATCGCTCAGGCTGCTCTGCAGCAGCGCCAGGTGCTGCTGGGTGTGGTTGCGCCAGCTGTGCAGCGCCTCATCGGCGCGCCACGGCAGGTGCCAGGCGGTGAGCAGCAGGGTGAAGGCCAGGCCGAACAGGCCGAGTACCAGCGGCAGCGATTTGCGCAGCGACAGACGGGTCAGCATGGGTGGCGGCCCCCTTGGCATTCGGCGAAGAGTTCATCGGGGCGGCTGGCCTTGCCCAGTAGCTGACGGCCGGAGAGGTAGCTGGCCAGACGCGTCACGCCGCTGCGCAGGCGTCCCTGTTCGTGCCACTGGCGGTTCAGCGCCGGATCGCCAAGCACCAGCCCGCCGAGGGTCACCTGCAGCGCCTCGGGCGTCAGGCCGAGGCGGCGTTCCAGGCGCGGATTGGTCTGCGCCGGGTTCTCCTGCCAGGCGCGCAGGGCGTCGTACCACAGCGCCGCGAGGCGCTTGCGCTCCTGCGCATTGACCCGACGCCGGTCGACGACCAGCACGTCGACGATCTCGTCGGGCAGCAGGCGACTGTCGAACACCCGCCGCGCGCCGAGCTTCTCCAGTGCCGGGCCTTCCGAGGCAAAACTGACGACCGCATCGATCTGGCCGCTGCGAAATGCCTGCAGATGTTCGTGCACCTGTAGGTTGGCGACTTCGATGTCGGCGATCGTCAGGCCGGCGCTGTCGAGGATGCGCGACAGGAAAAACGCGCCCAGCGCGGTGTTCTCCACGCCGATCCGGTGGCCCTTGAGCTCGCTCAGCATGCCGATTGGCGGGCGCGCATAGAGCACGTCGGCACCCGCGGAGACATTGGTGACCAGAAGGATTTCCAGATCCATTTCGGCGTTCTGGCTCTGCAGCACCAGCAGCTCATCGAGCGTCAGCATGGCGCCATCGAGCATGCCGTTGCGAAAGCCGCGGATGACCCCGGTGGTGTTCGGATATTCGACCAGGCGGATGCGGCTTGGCCCGGTCCAGCCGAGTTCGTCCGCCAGGTACAGCGGGCCGTAGCCCAGCCAGCGGTTGCTGCCGATGCGCACTTGTTCGGGTGCCGGTTCGCAGCCAGCCAGGGCCAGCAACAGGGTCAGCAAAAGCAATGGAAACGCACGGGTCATCCAGTGACTCCATAGTGGTCTATTGCCACCATAGCTGGAGTCCGGCGCCGAGGGAATCCTTTCAACGTCTAGGGTTATTCGATTTGGCGTTCTGTGACTCACTGCGCTGAACGCGCGCTACCCGGATTGGCGCTGGCTGCCGTGGAAGGCCCGTCCCAGGGCCCGCCGAGCGCCTGGTACAGGCTGATTGACTGGGCGATCAGCGCCTCGCGCAGGGCAACGGCAGTGAGCTGAGCATCGAACAGCTGGCGTTGTGCGTCGAGCACCTCCAGGTGCGACGAATAGCCGCTGCGGTAACGGTCCTGCGCGATCTGCAGCGAACGCTCCAGCGTCACCTGGCGTGTCTGGATGCGGGCCAGACGACGGCCGAGCTGCTCGATGGCCGAGAGCGCGTTCTCGACCTCGCTGAACGCTTGCAGCACCGCACCGCGGTAGGCGAACGCTGCTTCGTCGCGCTGCGCCGTGGCGATGTTCAGCCCAGCCTCCAGGCGGCCGCCCGCGAACAGCGGAGCCAGTACGCTGCCGCCCAGGCTCCAGACCCTTACCGGGTCGTAATCGAGGCTGTCGACGAACAGCCTGCCGAGGCTGGCCGACAGGCGGACCTGCGGCAGGAACAGGTCGCGCTGCGCCTGGAGGTTCTGGTCGCTGGCGGCCAGCAGGCGTTCGGCCTGGCGCAGGTCCGGGCGACGCCTGAGCAGCTCGGACGGCAGCCCCGCGGCAATGCGCGGGCGTTGCAGTTGCGCCAGGGTCGCGCCACGTTCCACCGGCCCCGGCAAGCGTCCGGTCAGCAGGCGCAGGGCGTGCTCCTGCTCGCGAATGGCCTGTTCCAGCTGCGGCAGCAACTCGGCCGCCGCCTCGTATTCGGCCAGCGCCTGGCTGACTTCCAGCTGCGAGGTATAGCCGAGCGCAGCGCGGTCCTCGGCCACGCGCAGCGCCTCGCGGCGTGCGGCGACCGTGGCGCCGGTGACCGCGTGCTGCTCGTCGAGCGACAGCAGCCGCACATAAGCCCGTGCGGTCGTGCTGGCAACCGCCAGGCGAACCGCGGCGCGCTCACTCTCACTGGCCTGGTACTGCAGGCGCGCGCTGCGCTGCAAGCGGCGCAGGCGGCCCCAGAGATCGACTTCGTAAGCGACCTCGAGGCTCGGTTGCACGGCCAGGCTACGGTTGACGCCGAGTGCGCCGAGCTGCCGCGAACGGCCGACCGAGAGCGCCGCGTCCAGCGTCGGCAGCAAGCCGGCGTCGGCCAGGCGAATCCGCTCGCGGGCCTGCTCGACGCGGGCGGCAGCGCGCAGCACATCGCTGTTGTGCGCCAGGGCCTGCGCGATCAGGGCGCTCAGCCGCGGGTCGCCATAGCGGCTCCAGCCGTCAGCCGGCGCCGACGAGCGGTCTGGGGTGTCGGCGCGCCAGGCGGCCGGCGGATCGATCTGCGCTTGCGGCGGCACGGGGCGCGGTGTCGGTGCGCAGCCGGTCAGCGCCACCAGCGCCAGGCCCGCCGTCCAGCGCAACAGGGCCAGCCGGCGAGTCATGGCGCGGCGGCCGCGTCGGTATCGACGTAAGTGATCACCGACAGGCCCGGGCGCAGGCGTGCGGTCAGCGGCTGGTCGGGGTCGATGCTGATCCGAACCGGCACCCGCTGGACCACCTTGGTGAAGTTGCCGGTGGCGTTGTCCGGGCGCAGCAGGCTGAACTCCGAGCCGGTGGCCGGCGCCAGGCGTTCGACCCGACCGCTCAGCCGGGCGCTGTCGAGCGCATCGACGGCGATGCTGACCGGCTGCCCGGGGCGCATGCGAAAGGTCTGCGTCTCCTTGTAGTTGGCGATGATCCAGAGTTGCTCGGGCACGAGGTAGAGCAGCTGAGTGCCGGCGGAGACGTACTGGCCCAGGCGCACGCCGAGTTCGCTGACCTGACCGTCGCGGGGCGCGGTTATCACGGTGTTGTCGAGGTCGATCAGCGCCTGGCTCAGGGCGGCTTCGGCGATCGCGATCTGCGCCTGCAGGCCGCCGCGCGATACCTCGCTGGCCTTGAGCGTCTGCTCGGCGATCTCGATGGCGGCCTCGGCCTTGTGCACGTTGGCCGCGGCGGCGCGTGCGGTGGCGCGGATCTGGTCGCGCTCGCGGATCGAGACCGAGCCGCGCTCGGCCAACTCGCTGACCCGGCGCTCGTCGGCGCGCGCACGGTCCCGCTCGGCCTGCGCGGCGAAAAGCTCGGCGCGTCGGGCCTGCAGCGTGGCCCGGTTGGCGGCCAGCGTCTGCTCGAGGTTTTCCAGCTCGAAGCGCCGCGCCGCCAGTTCGGCCCGGCGCTGCTCGACGCGCTGGCGATACTGCCGGTCATCGATGCGCACCAGTACCTGGCCTTTCTCGACGCGCTCGAAGTCCTGCACCGCCACCTCGACGACGTAACCGGCTACCTGGGGCGCCAGCACGGTGATCTGCCCTCGCACGTAGGCGTTCTCGGTGATGGCGACGGCGCTGGTGAACGGCCACAGTTGCCAGGCGTAGAGGATGGCGAAGATGCCGAGCAGCGCGACCAGCGCCATCAGCAGCACCGAGCGCAGGCTCGGGCGGATCGTCTTTGGCGGCTCGACCGGCTGGGCGCCGGCATCGGTGGCGGCGGCCGACGCCTCGGCCGGCGCGCGCGGTTCGGTTTGCGGCTGCTGATCCTGGCTCATGGGCTGGCACGCTTGCGGTCGAGGCGGGCGTTGCGCACCGCGTGGAACAGCGACCAGGCCAGCACGCCGATGGCCAGCAGCACCACCAGCCGGAACACATCGATGAATGCCAGCACGTTGGCTTCGCGGGTGACCTCACGATCGAGCGCCGCGGCACCCAGCGCCTGGCGCAGCGCCGGATCGCTCTGGCGCGGCCGCTGTGCGCCCGCTGCCTGGTTCAGTCGGGCGGCGACCTGCGGGTCGGTGGCGATCACCTGCTCGGTCAGGTGGGCCGAATGGAACTTCTCGCGCAGCACCTGATAGCTGCCGAGCACGGCCGGCCCGGCCAGGCCGCCGAGCGACTGGGTGAGCGAGAACACCACGACGAAGCTGACCAGGTAACCCGGCCCGTTGCGCAGCGCCTTGCCGATTCCGGTGATCGCCAGCGGGCCGAGAAACAGACCGCCGGCAAAGGCCGCCAGCCCCTGGCTGAGAAACATGTCGTGCGGCCGGGTCAGGTCGCTGGCGTCGATGTCCAGATAGCCGGCGGTGCCGATCAGCACGATCGCCAGGAGGATCTGCGGGATCGCCGTCTTCGGCGTGAAGGTCAGGGCGCTGAAGGCGATCCCCATGACCGTGCCGAGCAGGATTACCGCATACAGCGGCTGCAATTGCTCGGCCCCCATGCCGAGGGTCTGCAGCAGGCCGACCGCGCCGTAGTTCTGCTCCGAAAGCAGAAAGCGCAGGGCCAGCGCGCCAAAGGCGAACCGCAGCATCTCGGCAGTACCCAGCCAGCGCGTCTGCAGCAGTGGGTTGCGCCGATGGTGTTCGATCATCACCGCGAAGCACAGCAGGACCAGTGCGGCGATCAGCGCGTAGGCCAGCCAGGGTTGCTCGGTCCACCACTGCAGGCGTGCCTGGGCGAGCACCGCGGCGAGCAGTGCCAGCGCCGGTGCGACCAGCAGGAAAGTGACGAAATCCAGCGGCTCGAAGGCTTTGATGCGCTCGCCCAGCGGCAGCTTGAGCACCACCACCGCGGCCAGCGAGCACAGGGCCAGGCCGCTTTCGAAGACGTACAGGCGGTGCCACTGATCGAGGTCGAGCAGCGCCGGCGACAACAGCCAGGCGATCGGCGTGGCCAGCTGGGTCACGCCGAAGCCGACGATCACCCCGCGTGGCAGGTCGGCCTTGCGAAAGGCCTGCAGCATGTAGAACAGCGCCAGGCTGCTGGTGGTCGCGCCGGCCAGGCCGCTGGCCGCGCGCACGAAGATCGCCATGGCCAGCCCTTCGACGAACACGTGCGCAATGGTCAGCGCGGCATACAGCGCCAGGCCGATCTCGGCGAAGCGGCGCAAGCCGTACTGCTGACGGAACTTGATCAGCAGCAGATTGGTGGAGGCGTTGACCATGAAGTAGGCCGCTGGCAGCCAGGCGCCCTGGCTTGGCGTCAGGCCCAGGTCGCCCTGGATGCTCGGCAGGTTGGCCAGCACCAGCGCATTGCCGAGCCCGCCGGTCAGTCCGACCAGCACCGAGACGCTGGCATAGGCCAGCCGCACCGGCATGCTGTGCAGCAGGATCGCGGGCGAGCCCGGCATGGTCGGGCGTTCGTGCGGTTCCCAGCGGGGGACCGGGGCGAGGTATTCGGGCATCGGCTCGTCGGCTGAGGGCGGGTGACAGAAGTGGGACAACCCGGGCGCGGGAAAGATTGCCTGGCGCGGAAGAAACGCGGCCCCCGTCTGCGCGACGCGCGGGGGGCCGGTGATTGACATTTATCAACCGCGCGTCGGTGCGGCACGCGCAGGCTGACCGCTGTCCATTCCTGGCGCCGTCAGCTGTTGCGCCGCGCCTGCGGAGAAAGCACATGGCACACACCCGGATCCTGTTTCGCAGCGCCGCGCGCGAGAAGGTGCTGCGCGGCACCACCCAGCTGGCCGACGCCGTGCGCGTGACGCTGGGGCCCAAATCCAAGTCGGTGCTGATCAAGCGGCAATGGGGCCCGCCGATGGTCTGCAACGACGGCGTCACCATCGCCAAGCAGGTCGAGCTGGAAGACCCCGAGGAAAGCCTCGGTGCGCAGATGCTGCGGCAGGCCGCCGAGCGCACCGGCGAGGCCGTCGGCGACGGCACCAGCACGGCTACGGTGCTGGCCCAGGCGATCTTCGCCGATGGCGTGCGCAACGTCGTCGCCGGTGCCAGCGCCATCGACATCAAGCGTGGCCTGGACCAGGCGCTGAAGGTCGCCATCGCTTCGCTCGCCTCGCAGTCGCGGCCGGTGCGCACATGCAAGGAAAAGGCCCAGGTGGCGACGCTCTCGGCGCATAACGACGAGGCGATGGGCGAGCTGGTCGCCGACGCCATGGAAAAGGTCGGCGGCGAAGGCGTCATCACCGTCGAGGAGTCGAAGACCCTTGAAACGGTGGTCGAGGTGGTCGAGGGCATGCGCTTCGAGCGCGGCTACGTCTCGCCCTATTTCGTTACCGACACCGAGAAGATGCAGGCGGTGCTGGAAGACGCCTACCTGTTGCTCAGCGACCAGAAGATCGGCCTGCTCAAGGACCTGATCCCGCTGCTCGAACAGATTGCCAAGAGTGGCCGGCCGCTGCTGTTCATCGCCGAGGATATCGACGGCGAGGCACTGGCCACGCTGATCGTCAACCAGATCCGCGGGGTGCTGCGCGCCGTGGCGGTGAAGGCGCCGGGCTTCGGCGAGCGGCGCAAGGAGCTGCTGCAGGACATCGCCGTGCTCACCGGCGCCCAGGTGATCTCGCCCGAACTCGGCCTGTCGCTCGAGCAGGTCGAGCTGGCCCAGCTCGGCCGTGCGCGGCGCGTGGTGGTCGACCGCGACAGCACCACGCTGATCGGCGGTGCGGGCACGCGCGAGGCGCTCGAGGCGCGCCTGCAGCAGATCCGCGTGCAGCTGGACAAGACCGGCAGCGACTACGACCGGGAAAAGCTGCAGGAGCGCCTGGCCAAACTCGCCGGCGGCGTCGCGGTGATCCGTGTCGGCGCGCCCACCGAAGCGGAGATGAAGACGCGCAAGGACGCCCTCGACGATGCGATCGCTGCGACCAAGGCGGCGATCGCCGAAGGCATCGTGCCGGGTGGCGGGCTGGCGCTGCTGCGTGCGGTCCAGGCGCTGGCCGAGGAAGAGCCGCGACATCAGGGCGACGCGCGCACCGGTGTGCAGATCCTGCGTCGCGCGCTGGAGGCGCCGGCCCGCACCATCGCCGAGAACTCCGCGGTGGACGCCGGCGTGGTGGTGGCGCGCATGCTGGCCGAGCCCGGCACCGTCGGCTTCGACGCCGCGGCCAACCGCTACGTGGACCTGTACGAAGCGGGGATCATCGACCCGAACAAGGTCGTGCGGGTGGCGCTGGAAAACGCGGTGTCGGTGGCCAGCGTGCTGTTGCTGACGGAGGCGACACTGACCGAGCTACCGGAGCCGCAGACGCCAGCATCCGAGCCGCCGCTGCCGGGCTGATGGCGGGTTCAGCTGCCCGCGTCGGGCCAGGCCAGCTGCCATCCGCCCCCAGCCGAAGGGCGCAGGCTGCAGCCGAACGGCGCGTATTCGCGCTCGAGCGTGGCCCGCAGCCACGCCTGGTCCTCGCCTTCGGCGGCCTGGATGCTGAACTGGCGCTGGCGCGTCGGATACAGGCTCAGGGCATGCAGGCGCCCGTCGCTGCCGAGCGTCGGAAAATAGAGCAGGCCCAGATCGCTGCGGTAGCTGTCGTAGCCGTCGATGCCTTCGTAGTCGTCCAGCAGGCCGCCGCAGCCGTAGAGGATCAGGCGGCCGCGGTAGACCTCCAGGGCTTTGACGTGGTGCGACGAGTGACCGTGGATGAGGTCGACGCCGGCCTCGTCGATCAGCCCATGGGCGAAGCGGACCTGCGCCGGTGCCACGCCGAAGTCCCAGTTGCCGCCCCAGTGCAGCGACACCAGCACACGATCGCCTGGCTGCTTCAGCGCCCGGATGTGCCCGGCGACTCGTGCCAGGCTGCGCGGCGACAGCTCGTCGAGCCGCGCGATGCCGGCGCTGCGCTCGCCGGCGGCCCATTCCGCCGGCACGCCGCACTCGGGGGTGGCATAGGCGAATGCCAGCAACCGCCCGCCGCTGGCCACCGGCAGGATCGCCGGGGCCGCCGCGCCGGCGCGGTCGAACCCGGCGCCGCAGTGACGGATGCCCAGGCGATCGAGCGCGGCAAGGGTGTCGGACAGCCCGGCCTCGCCCCAGTCGAGCACATGGTTGTTGGCCAGGCTGCAGCAATCGAGGCGCACCGCCGCGAGCAGCGCCAGGTTGGCCGGGTGCATGCGGTAGTTGATGCCCTTGGGCGCGGGCTGGCCGCGGCTGGTGATGGCCGTTTCCAGATTGACCAGGCCGATATGCGGCCGCTGATGAGCCAGCACTTCGGGGACCACGCCCCAGACCTGGCGGTAGTCCTGCGCCCGGGCGATCGGCCCGTTGCGCCGCTCGGCCAGGGCAACATAGTCGTTCGCATCGCTCACCCAGCTTTCATACAGCCGCGGGTCGCCGGGGTGCGGCAGGATCTGGTCGATGCCGCGGGCCGGCATCAGGTCGCCGCCGAGAAAAAGCCGCAGGTCGGGCATGGCCGCTGCCTCATGGTCCGTTTGCCGCCATCTTTGGCGCTGGCGTGGAGCTAGAGTTTGATCGATATCAGCTCGCCGCTACGGCGAGACGGAGCCGCCGATGACCGCCAAGCCCCCGCGACTCGCCGCCCCCGGCGTGCTGCTTACCGACCTCTACCAGCTGACCATGCTGCAGGGGTACTTCGAGCGCGGCATGACCGAGACCGCGGTGTTCGAGTTCTTCGCTCGAGAGCTGCCGGCCTGTCGCCACTTCTATCTGGCCGCCGGGCTGGAGCAGGCGCTCGACTACCTCGAGCAGCTGCGCTTCAGCCCCGCGGAGCTGGCCTGGCTGGCCACCCAGCGGATGTTCAAACCAGCCTTTCTCGACTACCTGGCCGCGCTGCGATTCACCGGCGACGTGCATGCGATGCCCGAGGGTACGCCCTTCTTCGCCGACGAGCCGATCCTGCGGGTCACCGCGCCGCTGCCGGAGGCCCAGCTGGTCGAGTCGCGGCTGATCAACCTGCTGCATTTCCAGACGCTGGTCGCCAGCAAGGCTGCGCGCATCGTGCTGCAGGCGCCGGGCAAGCGCCTGGTGGACTTCGGCCTGCGCCGGTCGCACGGCGCCGAGGCCGGGCTGTTTGCCGCGCGGGCGTCCTATCTGGCCGGGTTCTCGGCGACCGCCACGGTCCTGGCGGGAGCCCAGTTCGGCATTCCGCTGGCCGGCACCATGGCGCACTCGTTCGTCCAGGCGCATGCCGACGAGCGCGAAGCCTTCGCCCATTTCGCCGAGAGCCTGCCGCAGTCGGTGGTCTTGCTGATCGACACCTATGACACCGAGGCTGGCGCCGCCAGGGTGGTCGAACTGGCTCCGCAGCTGGCGGCGCGTGGTCTCGCGGTGCATGGCGTGCGGCTCGACTCCGGCGATCTCGGCGCGCACGCGCGGCGGGTGCGGGCGATTCTCGATGCCGGCGGGCTGGGCCGGGTGACCCTGTTCGCCAGTGGCAGCGTGGACGAATACCTGATCCGTGACCTGCTGGCCCAGGGGGCGCCGATCGACGGCTTTGGCGTAGGTACGCGGCTGGATACGTCCAGCGATGCGCCGGCGCTCGATTGCGCCTACAAATTGCAGGAATACGCCGGACGGCCGTGCCGCAAGCGCTCCGAAGGCAAGGCAACCTGGCCTGGACGCAAGCAGGTCTATCGACGCTACGACGAGGCCGGCTGCTGCCAGGGCGACACGCTCGCGCTCGAGGCCGAGGTTGCCGACGGCGCGCCGCTGCTCGAACAGGTGATGCATCAGGGGCAGCGCCTGAGGCCCTCGCCGGGTCTCGACGAGGTGCGCCGCTACACCCGCGCGCAGTTGGCGAGCCTGCCGCCGGCGTTGCGCGGGCTCGACCCGGCACCGCCCTACGCGGTGCGGATCAGCGCGGCCATCCGTGCGCTGGCCGCCGAGGCGGACCGCTTCAGCGCGGGTCTCTGAGCCCGCGCTGGTCGGCGCTCGCTAAGCGCGCTCGAGCACCTCGACGCCGGCCGCGCGCATTGCCGCCAGCGCCTTGGCCACCGAGCCCTCGATGTTCAGGCCGCGGCAGGCCTCGGCCAGCAACACCGTTTGAAAGCCCGCCCGGCGTGCGTCGAGCGCCGAATACAGGACGCAGTAGTCGGTCGCCAGGCCGGCGAGGAACAGCCGGCGGATACCGCGTTCGCGCAGATAGCCGCAGAGCCCGGTCGGCGTGCTGCGGTCGTTTTCGTAGAAGGCCGAATAGGAATCGATGCTGCGCCGGTAGCCCTTGCGCAGGATCAGCTCGGCCCGCGCCGTCAGCGCCAGCTGCGGATGAAACTCGGCGCCAGGGCTGCCCTGGACGCAGTGCTCGGGCCACAGCGTCTGCTTGCCGTAGCCGAGCGTCACGGTCTCGAACGGCTGGTGGCCGGGGTGCTGGCTGGCGAAGCTGTGATGGTCGGCCGGGTGCCAGTCCTGGGTCAGCACGATGTGCTCGAAACGCTCGGCCAGGCGGTTGATCGGCGCTATCACTTCGTCAGCCGCGGGCACCGCCAATGCCCCGCCGGAGCAGAAGTCGTTCTGCACGTCGATTACCAGCAGCAGGTCATCCGAGTTCGGTTGCAGCCTGTTCATAGGCCGTATTCCTCGGTCAGCGAGGCGGCGACCAGCGCCGTGGTGTCGAGAATCTCCAGGCGCCGGGCGCAGAGGGCCGGGTCGAGGCGGAACGGTGGCACGCTGTCGCCGATGAGGATGCGCTCGAACAGGGGGCTGTCCAGCAAGGCGCTGCCGCCGGTGAACAGGCCGTGGGTGGCGGCGGCGAACAGGCGCGTCGCCCCCGCAGCCTGACAGGCCTGGCCGGCGCGCAGCAGGGTGCCGCCGGTGCTGATCAGGTCATCGAGGACGACCGCGACCGCGCCTTTCACCTCGCCGACCAGAAGGCCGCCGGTGACCACGTCGTTGGCCCGGTACTTCTCCATGAACGCGCTGCCGACCGGTCGCCCGAGGCGGCGTTCGAGGGCCTGGCGAAAGCGCTCGGCGCGCTTGGCGCCGCCGGCATCGGGCGAGACCGCCACGACCCTGGTGTCGGCTGGCAGGTCGGCGAAGCGCTCGGCGAACAGCTCGGCGCCTTCGAGGTGGCGGGTCGGGATGCGAAAGGCGTTGTCGAAAGCGGCCGGGTTGTGCACGTCGATGACGCTCAGCCGCGCGACTCCGGAAGCTTCCAGCAGCGCCGCAACATAGCGGCTGATGATCGGGTCCTGGTATTGGGTACGGCGTTCCTTGCGGGCGTAGCACAGGTACGGCGCGACCACATGCACGCGCGCGGCACCGGCATCCCTGAGTGCTCCGCAAAAGAACAGCAGGCGGCAGAGCTTGTCGTTGACGCTGCGTTCGGCCTCGCCATGGAGCGAGTGGAATACCACCACCTGGCGGCCGAGCACCGGCTCCAGCGGGCGGCTCTTGTGCTCGCCGTCCTCGAAGTCGCGCTCCTCCAGCGCGGCCAGGGGCAGGCCGAGGCGGTTGGCGACGCGGCTGGCGTAATCCTCGCTGCCGTGCAGGGCGAACAGCAGGGGAGTCGATGGGATCATGGGCGGCTCCTGTGGTCGACGGTCGTTTGGGCGATGGCCAGGTCGGTTGGTGCGCCGAGCCGTTGCAGGTAGTGCTCGGCCTGCCGCAACAGCGCCTGGGCGCGACGCGCCTTGTCCGCGGCGAGCTGCGCGTTGGGCTGGCGGCCGGCGCTGCAGGCCTGGGTAAAAGAGCGGGTGGTCGCGCGCAACGACAGGAACAAGGGTAGCGGACGGACGTCATCCGGCACTTCGCCGTGGCGCAGGTAGCGGCGCAGCAGGTGTTCACCGAGGACGGCGAGGCCGTGGTGATCGAGGTCCATGAGGACGAAGGCGAGATCGAATAGCACATCGATGCAGGCCAGCCGCTCGCTGAACTCGATGCCGTCGAACAGCGTCGGCTGGCCGTCGAGCAGGCAGATGTTGGCCAGGCGCAGATCGCCATGGCAACGCCGCACGCAGCCAGCGAGGCGGCGTCGTTCGAGCAGCGGGGCGAGCTGCTCGAGCGCGTCGAGCGCGCCACGGTGCAGGCGTTCGACGGCCTCGGCCTCGAGCAGCGCCGGGTAGCGGCGCAGTTCGCGGTGGTTTTCGGCGATGACTTCGGCGATGCCCTGCGCGCCGCCAAAGGTCGGCGTGACCTCGGCGGCAGCATGAAAGCGCGCGATCTCGTCGCCCAGGCGCTCGGCCAGGTCGACGTTGAGGTTGCCGCTGCTGGCGAGGCGTTCGAACAGGGCGTCCTGCGGGAAGCGGCGCATTACCACCACCCAATCCAGCGCGTGCTCACCGCCACCATCGAACACCAGCCCGCCGGTGCCGGCGCGGTCGATCGAGCGCACCTCCAGATACAGCGTCGGCGCAGTGCGGCGATTCACCACCAGTTCGGCGCGACAGGCCCGCTCGCGGCTCTCGCGGCTGCGAAAGTCCAGCGCCGCATAGGCCACCGCACGCTTGAGCTTGTAGTCCCGACGGCCATGCAGAAAGATCACCGACCCGTGGGTGTCGATGCGCTCGACGACACCGTCCGGCTCGCCATAGCTGGCCGGGCGGGAAAGAAAGTCGATGACCTCGGCCTGGCTATCCATGTATCGCTCCGCAGGTGGCGGGCGGCAGCGGGCCTGCCGTGGCGCGCAAGGCTTCGGTATGGCGCAGGGCGAGGCATAACGGCGACAACGCGATGATCGATCCTCCCTCGGTGATCGGAGCAGCCGCTGGTGATGGCACTGCCTGATCAGAGCGTAGCTGCCCATGGCGGTTCGAAGGGGGCGGAAGGATCGGGACGAAGGGCGGGGGCGTGAAAGGCAGGCAATAAAAAAGCCGGCTTGTGGCCGGCTTTTTAGCACTCCATGTCCTTGATACTTAAGGATATTTGTTTATTTGCTCTGTCTCGCCCACACTTTCACCCATACTTTAGCTTCTGCGTTGTGGCTACCCTTCGTGGACAGAGCGTACATTACTCGTCAACTAGTTCAGGCATGAGGGGTAGTTTCCGTTCGAAGACAGCTGGGTTCAGAGAGGGTGAAGATGATCAGCCGCATGGACAAATCCTGGACTGGTGCGTTGGGGGTTACCCCTCCAGCAAATTAGCGGGCTCATCCAAAGGTCAAGCTGTGATGTCTTTATGATATCGTTTAGTTCGGCAGGTATTGATGGGCTACTGAAGGAACGGCTATGAGTGACCCTGTGAATGAAATGGCTGCTTTGGATGCGATCAGGGAGTTGGTTGGAGCTGTCATTTCTCTAGATAAGCCGGTGTACCAGTTCCGTATGAACGATGCTTGCCAAGCTACGGCGGAGCCAACAGAGCTGGAGCGCCATTTCCGAACCCCCTTGGTCTGGTGCAGGCATTATAGAGTAGGCACTGGGACATGCGCTTACCTCGATGCTTTCTGGGTCGCATATGACGAGGTCGGTGTCGAGTCAAGCCCTATTGGAGTAGTCAGCTATAACGAAAACTTGGATCGGTATTTCTCCACCGAGGAGACATTCAACAAGTTAGTGGTGAGCATACGAAAGCGGTTAGTTGATTCTCGTGTGCTTGAGTTTGCAGTTGATCAGTCTGCTGTGTTATTCAAACTATCGGCAAGTATCCCGGTCCTGGGCTCGGTTATTGCCGCTGTGCTATCGGCCCAGGCACAAAAAGCGCATGGTACATGTGAGCATGCAGAGCGGCCAAGATAAAGCTCGGTTAGATTTTGGTATGGGATACCGAGGTCGGGGTAATCTGAAACGGCTCTCTATCTATATGAAATATAAAAGAAAAAGTCGGTTTGAATTTGGCGTGGAATACCATTTGGAACACTGGCCGACCGAATGTGGTCTGACGAGCCTGTCGGGTGGCCGGCCGTGCTCTATGGTTCAGCCCCGTATTTGACTCAGGCTGACCTGGAGATCATCAGTTCAAGCTTAGCTACTTCAGCACGGGCGTCCTGAATCTCACGCAGGCGAGGATCTTCGAGTGTCTGCGAGGATTGCTACGGTTCATCCTCGGTAGGATTGATAGCTACTGAAATGCCTGCGTCTGATGATGGGCCGGATTCCCTGGCGCGGTCGCCTGTGTTGACCAGTGCTGGCTTTGTGGTTCGAGGAACGGCATAAGTCCGCTTTCTCAGGACTAGATTACTTATGTTCTCGTTTACCTTTGCGACGCTCCTGCTGAGTTCAAGCTGCGTTGGGGCAATCCCTTGAAAAAATACTGACCCCTCTGTTCGGTTGGCTGCATTGGCTGACTGCTGCTTCTCCATGTCTTCCTGTGACGTGCGCTTTGGCTCTTCGGTAATCGCTATGGGCGCTGGTGTGTCCAGGAACGGGGTAGGGAGAATTTTGTGTTCCGCTGGCGTAGGAACCTTGCCCTCGATGGGCGACGTCGTTAGCGAGGAAACGTCTTGGCGATCACCTTGTAGGAATTGCTTTGAGGGTTTCTGGTGTTTTCGCTGGTGAGCCTTGTAAGCCTTCACAATCAGCTTTTCCAGCAAAGCTGTAGCGTCCGTATCTAGCTCTTTGGCCATTCTCTGCAGGTTGTCTTTGGTGCTGCCTTTTAGGGTAAATAGACATGGTCGGTAGCCTTCTGCCTTTTTTTTGTTCCTGCTTTTCTCCTGGCGCCAGGCGTCCTTCATGTCGCGGAATAACTCGCGTGCTCCCTTCTCTTCCTCGATTTCCTTGCCAATTCTGATTAAGTCATTCCAATAGGGCGGGCCAAGGGGGGAGATCCGGGAATCGAAAAGATTCTGATACCCCTTGAGCCGTAAGTAATCTCGAGCCCAAAGGTGTTGATTCGCATCTTTAGAGTCCAGCCATTCAAGGCCAGGGGTTCTTGGGCGTCCCATCGCATCTCTCTCTTCAAGCTCCGGTTCATCGTAGCTAGGCAGCGTGTCGCTAGCAATAATTAATCACGTTATTTAATTCCGTATAATAAACGCTATATAGTCACAGTATTGTCGTATAGTAGGGTGGTTTTTCGATATAAAATAAGTGGTCTGCGTATGCATATGCGGCTCTTGCGGTATAAAGCGGAGACTATTGGTCCTGAGGAAAGGCTGTTCCTCGCGTCATTCGCGATGTGCTTTCAGGATGGCGGGGCAGCGTCTTTGACGGTGCGAGAGCTCGCAGAATCTGTGGGTATGCCAACCCGCGTGGTGATGCGAGCCGTCTCCAGATTGTCGGTGGCTAATGCATACTTGGTCGTGCAAAAGGTAGCTGTGGGCCGAGGGCGACCCTCGCGCTGCTATGAAATCTCGCCTGAGATCCGCGCTCGCTTGAAAGGCTGTTCTATGGCCAGCTGCCCATCGGTATGTGCGCAGGTCATCAACCACTTGCTATCTCCGTCCGCTCGCTTGTTGGCCGACAAAGGCGGCGAAGAGAGGGTGGCTAAGAAGACTGGCTACAAGCAGCCTCCGGTCAGAATTAAAAGCAGCCAGCTGAGCCTTGCTAACCGGTGGTTAGTTGCCGTTCTGGTCAGTCATGCAAACAAGCTTGGTGCTGTGCGGGAGCTTGGGATGGCTGCCCTTCGGCAACTGACGGGCATGAGTGAGCCCCGGTTGAAGGCTCAACTGCTTCGACTGGTCGAGCTTGGGGTAATCCGAAGTTATGCACGGCGGCCGCAAAAACTGAGTGCAACACCTGACCTTTCCGGTACGGTGTTGCCCC
>ERZ1673962.552-NODE-552-length-24666-cov-3.121694_pt1 | contig 24666 bp, 22 predicted proteins | sample MGYA00580188_ERZ1673962 | MGnify/ENA primary metagenome ERZ1673962 (study PRJEB41334, sample SAMN05608104) | rock metagenome | biome: terrestrial subsurface; feature: shale formation; material: shale | place: USA: Pennsylvania ... | reverse complement strand
TGTAGTGAAAGTTCTTCAGCGCCTGGAAAACGAGATCGCTCTGCCCGCCGGTCTGCGCTTCGCCCGCCGGCCCGTTATAAGCAAGAACGCCTTCGCCTTCCGCTTTGAGCTTGCCTTCCTTGACGAGCACCTTGCCCTCCTCGATAACGACCGGCACATAGCCGCTTACCCGGCCCGTACCGCTTGCCCCGTCGAGCGCCAGAAGATCCAGCAACTTATCCAGCGCCACCTGGCGCACGCGCAGCGTGAATTCCTGCGACGGGGCGGCCGGCTCGATCGTGCCTTCATCAAGCGAAATCGTACCGCCTGCAAAAGGCCATGATGCTTCTTGAACCTGAACCGCGCCTGAAGGCTCGAGCTCGAATTGCACCTGCCCGTCCAGAAGCTCGATCCCGGCGGAAAGGCGCCCCACCTCAAGCCGCTGCGGCCCGGCCGTCACAGGCGGCATGAGCGAGGCCAGCGCGACGGTGCCATCGATCCCTTCGATCCGCGCGGCGGCCGTCGAAAATCCGAACCCGCGCAGCGCCGCCTCGCCTTTGCTCGTGAGCGTGCCGCCCTGCCAGAAAAGCCGCGCCTCGCCGGAAAGCTCTCCTGCCGCCCGCGTGATATGCCCCCTGAGAAGCGGCACGAGGCGCGCGAGCTCAAGCTGCCCCGGCGCGAATGTCGTAAGCGGCAGAGTAAGCGTGAGCCCGCCGCGCTCGTTTGAAAAATCGTGCCGGGCGCTCAGCCGCGTTTCAAGCCGCCGCTGCGGCGCGCCTGCCGCGCTTTTCACCATGCCGGTCCAGGTGAGCATATCTTTCTCCACCGCGCCTTGCCCTGAGAGCTGCAAGGGCGCGAAGCGGGGAACGGGCGCGCTGTCTTTCACCGCAAGACTGGAAAGCGTGAAGGCAGACGTCAGCGCGCGCTCACCGGCCCCGGCTGCAAGCGATGCCGTCCCGTCCATCTCGATCCCGCTTAAAGTCAGCGCATAATCAATGAGCGCGATCTGCCCGCCCTTAGCGCGCCACGCAAGACGGGCCCCCTCCGCGCCGTTTTCGACCTTCACTTCAAGCGCCGGCATCTGCCCTTTGGCGAAAGCCCGGCGCGCGCCTTCCCGGTGCACTTCAAAGGGAAAAGAGGGAAGCGTCAAAGACGCCTCGCCCGCGCCGGTGCCGGGCGTAAAGGTCAGCGCGCCGCCTTCGCCGGGGCAAAGCTGCAGCGCCCGGACCCGCGCGGCATAAGGCACGCCTTCCCATGCAAGCCCCGGCGGCAGTTCGAGCTGCGCGCAGTCTTCCAACACAAGGGACAGCGTGCCGTCCTGCCAGCGCACATCGCCGCTCGCCCCGAGCCTTGCATCGCCGAGCGGCGTTTGCGCCTCGAAGACCGCATTTTTAAAAAAGAACGGCGGCAGGAGCCCCATCCCCTCTTGCGTTTCACCTTCCCGGCCCCCGTCAAGAAGGGGCGCAAGCGCGCCGAAGCCGATCCCGTTTTCTTCGTCATATGAAAGACGCAAGTAAGGAGAAACGACCTCGATGCCGGAAAGCCCGGCCATGCCGGCAAAAAGCGAGGTAATACGCACGCGCACCCGCTCGGCGCTGAAAGTGGGATTTTCCGCCGGGCCGATGCGCAAGGCAGCGATATCGACGCCGCCGAAACCCGCCTCCTCGACCTTGAAAGAAAAATCCTCCACCCCCTGCCCGGCCAGATAATCGCGGGCAAAGGCTTCCAGCAGGCCGGCCCGGTTCTGCCAGCTCCAGAAAAGCCCGGCTCCAAGCACCGCCAGAAGCAGAAGGATGAACAGGGCAAGCCGGCGCCCTTTTCTGCGCCCGCGCCGTTTCCCGCCCGCAGGTCCGGAGGCTAAGGCCGCCTGCGATGGACCGGTATCGTCTTTATCCAGGCTCAATTTGTCCCCCACAAGGTGCCGCGGGCAGCTGACCCCGCGCTCCTTCTGAAGATGGCGGCCATATGGGCCAAAAAATAGGCAAAAAGCGCAAATTTCAGGATTTTTCCCCCAGAAACCAGCTGGCCCCGTTGCTGCCATGTTTCGCAGGCACAAAAACGGCTCGCTTTCGTTATTTTGCCGTTTTACCGGGCGAGGATGTGTGCGAATACGGCACAGTGCCGGGTTTCAGAACGGGTAGCGCACCCGCCTCCAGGAAAATCGCGAAGGCAATTTCCGGGGGGCCTTGCAGAAAAGGATAGTGGAATGCCGCGTTTGAAAACATTTGCCGTCTTGGGGATGCTGAGCCTGGGAACGCTGGGGATCGCCGCCCTTGCCGCGCCTGCGGCCAAAGCCGCAGAGCCGAACGAGCCCGCCCCCAACGTCGAAAGCCGCAATGAAGGCAAGACCTTTTCCGAGGACGAGGTTTTCCAAGCCGCCAGCAATTTCCTGGGGGAAACCGCCGAGGGGCTCGCCGAAGTTATCCACGCGGTCTTCGCTGAATATGGTGAACCCAATGCCTATATAGCCGGGCAGGAAGGCAGCGGCGCCATCGGCGTCGGCCTGCGCTACGGCTCCGGGCAGCTGGTCATGAAGGACGGCCCGCGCACCGAAGTCTTCTGGCAGGGGCCCTCCGCCGGCTGGGATTTCGGCGGCAATGCGTCGAAAGTCTTCACGTTGGTCTATAACTTGCCTGACACCGGGCAGATCTACCAGCGGTTCCCTGGCGTGGAAGGCAGTGCCTACTATGTCGGCGGCGTTGGCGTGAACTATCAGCAGCGGGGCGATATTGTCCTCGCACCCATCCGGGCAGGCGTCGGCCTGCGCCTCGGGGCGAATGTCGGATATTTGAAATATACGCGCGAGCGTGAGTGGCTGCCCTTCTGAAGCAGCGGTAAAAACGAGGGAGAGGGGAAAAGATATGATTGAAGGGCTGATGATCTTCGCCCTGGGATTTTTCCTGGCGACCCTCTTTGCCATCATGAGCGCGCAGTTCATCTGGCGCCGCGCCGTGGCCGCAACGACAAAGCGGCTTGCGGCGGGCGAGCCCGGTGAAGAAGGCGAGACGGAAGGCGGCCCCTCGGCCCGTATCGGCGCCTTACAAGCACAAGTCAGCGCGCTGGAGGAAGAACTGGCCGCCAAAACCTCCGAAATCGCTGCCCTTTCCTCCCGCAACCGGAAGATCGGCACCCACCAGGCCGAAGAAAATGCGGCCCTCACCCGTGAAGTGAGCGGGCTGCAGGAAGCGCTTGCAGGCGCCAGAGCCGACCATGAAGCGGCCAATGCGGAGCTTGCCGAACAGCGCGCCCGCATCGCCTCTCTTGAAATCGCGCTCAAGGAAGCCGAAGCCCGGCGCAAGGAAACCGGACGCCAAGCGCGCGATGTCGCCGAAAGCGCCCGCAAACTTGCTGCGCTTCTGCAGGAGCCCGAAGAAGCCCCCGCTTCTGCCCGGCCTCACAGCCGCCCGCAAACCGCGGCCCGCCCTGCCGAACCCGAAGCGCCCAAAGCAAGGGAAGAACGCCCCGCGCCGATCAAAGCACAGCCGCCCGCCTGGGCGAATGTCGTTCCAGCGGCAGGCGCCGCCGCGTCTGCCGGCATTGCAAGCGCGCGCCATGCCGAGAAGGCGGCGGAGGGAGAAAACACCGCCGCCCTTTCCAGCGAGGAATATGAAGAAATCAGAGAATCGCTTCTCTCCTTCTCCGACGGCGTGAAAGAAGAATTCGGCGACCGGCAGGACGAAAGCGAAGAGGAAGAGCACAGCCCTCACACGCCCGCCTCGCTCGAACAGAATCTCGAAGACCGCATCAAGGCGCTGCAAGAAGGCTCACCCATCGCTTAAGCATTAATAGAACGTAGCCACAGCTCTCTTTCGTCTGGCGCCTTTTGCAACTCACCATCTGTTGCCACGCTAAAACAAATGCCGCATCCTTCCTGAGGTGCGGCATTTTGCGTAAGGACTGTGCGCCCGTGTCGCGTTGCCCGGTCATTGATAAAGACCGACAAGACGATCTGATGGATGCGACTTCTGGGGGTGGCAGATATCGTTGCCGGAGGGGCACATACGCAAGTCAAGGGGAGAGAACCGGCGCCAGCCGCCCTTCCACTTGATCTATGCCAAAGCGTGCCTCTCTGCCCCGCCCTAAAAGAAGCCGCAGAGGCAATATTCAGGAGATTCCGATGGCGGCTTCCAAAGAAGCAGGCGCGGGCACATTCGGCGCGGCGACGCTGGGCGTCGGCGCCGCATTTGTACTGGGCGCGTTCCTAAGCATTTATATCGCAGCAAAAACGCATGAAGCGGCGATGGCCACCCATGCGACCTTCTTCCTGCTGTTCTTCGTTTTCGGGCTCTTTGCCTTGGGCAAACGCCATTTCGATGCGCTGGAGCGCGGCCCCGACCCGCAGGCCCAGGACGGCGTGCAATATAGCGACGGCGTCATCCGCGCCGGCGTCATCGCGACGCTCTTCTGGGGTATTGCCGGCTTTGCCGTCGGCGTGCTCATCGCCTTCCAGCTCGCCTTTCCGGTGCTCAATTTCGACGTTTCCTGGCTGTCCTTCGGCCGGCTGCGTCCGCTGCACACCTCAGCGGTGATTTTCGCTTTCGGCGGCAACGCGCTGATCGCGACATCTTTTTATGCCGTGCAGCGCACCTGCAAGACGCGCCTTGCCGGCGACATCGCCCCCTGGTTCGTCTTCTGGGGCTACCAGCTCTTCATCGTGCTGGCCGCCACGGGTTACCTGATGGGCGTCACCCAATCGAAAGAATATGCGGAGCCCGAATGGTATGTGGACCTCTGGCTGACCATCGTCTGGGTTGTCTATCTTTTGGTCTTCCTCGTGACGCTCGCCAAGCGGCGCGAGCCTCACATCTATGTGGCCAACTGGTTCTACCTCGCTTTCATCGTCACCATTGCGATGCTGCATATCGGCAATAACCTGTCGATCCCGGTCTCGCTGCTTTCCGTCAAGAGCTACACGTTCTTCGGCGGCGTGCAGGACGCGCTCATTCAGTGGTGGTACGGCCATAATGCGGTGGGCTTCTTCCTGACCGCCGGCTTCCTCGGCATGATGTATTACTTCGTGCCGAAGCGTGCCGAGCGGCCGGTTTATTCCTACCGTCTGTCGATCATCCACTTCTGGGCGCTGATCTTCCTTTATATCTGGGCAGGTCCGCACCACCTTCACTTCACCGCGCTGCCCGACTGGGCGCAGACCCTCGGCATGACCTTCTCCATCATGCTCTGGATGCCGTCCTGGGGCGGTATGATCAACGGTCTGATGACGCTGTCCGGCGCCTGGGACAAGCTGCGCACCGACCCCGTCATCCGCATGCTCGTCGTCTCCATCGCCTTCTACGGCATGTCCACCTTCGAAGGCCCGGTCATGTCCATCAAGGCGGTGAACTCGCTCAGCCATTACACGGACTGGACGATCGGCCATGTGCATTCCGGCGCGCTCGGCTGGGTGGGCTTCGTTTCCTTCGGCGCGATCTACTGCCTCGTGCCCTGGCTTTGGCGGCGCAAGGAGCTTTACTCCCTTGCCCTCGTCTCCTGGCACTTCTGGGTCGCGACGCTCGGGATCGTGCTCTACATCACCTCCATGTGGGTCTCCGGCATCATGCAGGGCCTGATGTGGCGGGCGTATAACGACCTCGGCCTCCTCGAATATTCCTTCGTGGAAACCGTGGAAGCGATGCATCCCTTCTACATCATCCGCGGGCTGGGCGGCGTGCTGTTCCTGCTTGGCGCGCTGATCATGGTCTACAACGTCTACCGGACCATCCGCGGCGATGTGCGCCAGGGCGAAAAGCTCGACGCAGCACCCGCAGGCTCCGGCCAGATCATCGCAACACCGGCCGAGTAAGGAGGCTCTCACGATGGCTAGATTCAAGCATGAAACCATCGAGAAGAATTCGATCCTTCTTCTCGTGCTTACCCTGATCACGGTGGCGATCGGCGGTATCGTCGAAATCGTCCCCACCTTCCTCATCAACACCACGATCGAGGATGTGGAGGGCGTGCGCCCCTATACCCCGCTCGAGCTCAAGGGCCGCAACATCTATATCCGTGAAGGGTGCTACACCTGCCACAGCCAGATGGTGCGCTCGCTGCGCTCGGAAGTGGAACGCTACGGGCATTATTCGCTGGCCGCGGAAAGTAAATACGACCACCCCTTCCAATGGGGCTCGAAGCGGACAGGGCCCGACCTTGCGCGTGTCGGCGGCAAATATTCGGACGAATGGCACCGCATTCATATGCAAAACCCGCGTGCGGTGGTGCCCGAATCCATCATGCCCGGCTACGGCTTCCTTGCCGAAACGCCGCTCGAATACCGCGACATCGAGAACGATCTGAAAGCCATGCGCCTGACGATCAGCCAGGCCTATAGCGACGAGCAGATCGCCAATGCCCGGGCCGACCTTGAAGCGCAAGCCAACCCCGACTCCGATTATGACGGGCTGCAGGAACGCTATGCCAAGGCCGTGGTGCGCGATTTCGACGGCAATCCGAACGAGATCACCGAGCTCGATGCGCTCATCGCCTATCTGCAAATGCTCGGCACGCTCGTCGATTTCAGCGCTTACGAAGACGCCGTCTTCGAACAGCAATAGGAGGTGCCAGTGACCTATGAAGATTTTTCACACTTTGCCGGCACCTGGGGTCTCGTTTTCCTCTTCGTCTTGTTCATCGGCGCGATCGCTTACGCTTTCTGGCCGTCCAACAAGAAGAAGTTCGAAAAAGCCTCCCGCCTGCCTCTGAACGATGAAGAGCCCCTCAACGATGAAGAGAATGGGGAAGAGAAGAAATGAGCACCCCGCATAAAGACGAAATCACCGGCGTCGAAACCACGGGTCACGAGTGGGACGACATCCGCGAACTTAACAATCCGCTGCCCAAATGGTGGGTCTACACTTTCTATGCCACCATCGTCTGGTCGCTTGCCTATTTCGTTTTCATGCCGTCCTGGCCCGTCTTCTGGAACGGCGAATGGACGGCGCTGGAAGGCGTTCTGGGCTACAGCCAGCGCGGCGCCGTGACGGAAGAACTGGCCGCCATCGAAGAAGGCCGGGCCGATTACATGCAGGCCATTGCAGCGACGGATATTTCCAAAATTCAGGCAAACCCGGAATTGATGGAACTGGCCGTTGCCGGCGGCAAGGCGCTTTTCGGTGACAATTGCGCACCCTGCCACGGTTCGGGCGCCCAAGGCTTCAAGGGCTACCCCAACCTCAATGACGACAACTGGATTTGGGGCGGCACGCTCGAGGCCATCCAGACCACGATCACCCACGGCATCCGTTGGGAGCTAGACGATGACACCCGCTTCAACATGATGCCGCGCTTTCTCACCGACGGTATTCTAAGCCGCGAGGAAGTGGGCAATGTCACCGATTACGTCTTAGCCATTTCCGGCCAGGGCGAGATGACCGAGAGTGCGCAGGCGGGCGCTGAAATTTTCGCCCAGCAATGCGCCGCCTGCCACGGCGAGAGCGGCGCAGGCAATCAGGAACTGGGCGCGCCCAACCTGACCGACGCCATCTGGCTTTATGGCGGCAACCGCTCCGACATTTACGAAAGCATCGCCAAGGCACGGGCGGGCGTGATGCCGGCCTGGGGCGGGCGTCTGACGGATGCGGAGATCAAGGAACTGACGCTTTACGTGCACACGCTGGGCGGCGGCCAATAAGGCCCCGCGCAAGCGGATAAGACGATCCGGCAAGGCCCTGCCCTGAAGGTCGGGGCCTTGCTCTTTTAAAGACGGCAGAAAGGCGAACTTTCGCTGGTGACAAAATGGCGCAGCGTCAAATCGCCGGATCGTTCACCTTTCAGCCCTCTTTATAAGAGCAAGAGAAGGTCCATTCTTGCCACCCGGAGAGTTTTATGGCGAGCGATGTCTTGAATGCCTCCCCTGCCGACAAACTGGCTGGCCTTGCCCGCCAGGCCGCCGATTTTGACGCTGCCCATGGTACGGACGGTGAAACGATCACGGCGGTCAACGCCGAGCAGAACCGGCCGCTTTTCGCCAGCCGCGTCAAAGTCTACCCGAAGCTCGTGCACGGCACCTTCCGGCGGCTGAAATGGGCCGTCATGGCCATCACACTCGCCATCTATTACATCACGCCCTGGCTGCGCTGGGACCGGGGACCGAACGCGCCCGACCAGGCGGTGCTGCTCGACCTGCCCGCGCGGCGTTTCTATTTCTTCTTCATCGAAATCTGGCCGCAGGAAATCTATTACCTGACGGGCCTGCTCATTCTGGCATCGCTGCTGCTCTTCCTCGTCACCTCCCTCGCCGGGCGCGTCTGGTGCGGCTATACCTGCCCGCAAACGGTCTGGACGGATCTCTTCATTTATGTGGAGCGGCTCTTCGAAGGCGAGCGCGCAGCGCGCATCCGCCTCGACAAAAGCCCCTGGTCGCTGGGCAAACTTGCCCGCAAGACCGGCAAGCACATTGTCTGGCTCCTCATCGCCATTGCCACGGGCGGGGCCTGGGTCTTCTATTTCGCCGATGCCCCCACGCTTGCAAGCGATCTCGTCACGCTCGAGGCGCCGCTCATCGCTTATATCTTTATCGGCCTTTTCACCGGCACGACCTATCTGCTGGGCGGCATCGCCCGCGAACAGGTCTGCACTTACATGTGCCCCTGGCCGCGCATTCAGGGCGCCATGTTCGACGATGATTCTCTGCTCGTCTCCTATAAACCCGACCGGGGCGAACCGCGCGGCCCGCACAAAAAGGGCACGAGCTGGGACGGGCGCGGGGATTGCATCGATTGCGGCCAATGCGTTGCCGCCTGCCCCATGGGTATCGACATTCGCGACGGCATGCAGCTTGAGTGCATCCAATGCGCGCTTTGCATCGATGCCTGCAATGAGATCATGGACAAGGTGGACCGCCCGCGGAACCTGATCGGCTACGATACGCCGGCCAACAAGGAAGCCCGCCGCCTCGGGATGAAGGAAAAAGTGCGCCTCATCCGTCCGCGCACCGTCATCTATTCCGGCCTTTTGCTGCTGGTCACCGCCATCATGGTCAACACCTTCGCCACCCGCGCCCAGCTCGAGGTGAACGTGCTGCGCGACCGCAACCCGCTTTTCGTCCAGCTCTCCGATGGCAGCATCCGCAATGGTTATCAGGTCAAGATCCTGAATATGGACCATGAAGCGGCCGATTTCCGTGTCGCCATCGAAGGCCTGCCCGACGGCGTCTTGACCGTCCAGGGCCGCGACACCCAAGGCCCGCAAATCGTGGCGGCGGAGGCCGACAGCCTGAAATCCATCAAAATGTATGTCATTCTGCCGGTGGACGCGCTCGGCCGCCTGGACGACGGGGAAGCCGAATTCGCCTTCACCGTCGAAAATCTGCGCACCGGCGAAGCCGTAGAAAACGCCACGGTTTTCAGAGGACCGCAAAAATGAGCCAGCATCCGGATTTCAAACCGGCCACCTGGGCGGGCGTCCTCACGGGCCGCAAGTTTCTGCTCTATCTCGGCGCTTTCTTTTTCGTCGTCATCGGCGCCAACATCATCATGTCCTACTACGCCCTTTCCACCTTCGACGGAGTGGAAACCGAGAACGCTTACAAAAGAGGCCGCGCCTATAACGACGTGCTGGCCGCGGCCAAGGCGCAGGAAGAGCGCGGCTGGTCGCTCGATATCAGCCACAGCGTGGCTGGCGCCCTCGACACAACATTTCTTTTGACCATGCAGGACAGAAACGGCGCGCCCGTCAGCGGGCTCGATCTCTCGCTGGCGCTGCGCCGCCCGGTTGCCGAAGGTAAGGACCAAGCGCTTTCGGCGGTTGAAACCCGCCCCGGCACGTATGAAGCTGTTCTGACGCTGCCCGCCCCCGGCAATTGGCTGCTCGATATTTCGGCCCGCCGGCAGGGCGAGCTTCTATATGCCGAAGAAAAAAGAGTGTTCCTGACGGCAGAGAGCGCATCTCCCGCCGGAACGGACGAGGCGAAAGCGCAGTAACGTCATGGCCCAGGCCCTTGCCGATCATTATGTGCGCCCCCACGGGGAAGACGAGGCCGAACTCGACCTGATCGTCGACGGCATGCATTGCGCCGGCTGCATGAACAAGATCGAAAAGGGCCTCGGCGCGCTCGACGGCATTACCTATGTGCGCGCCAATCTTTCCACCAAACGCGTCGCCGTGCGCTGGCAGCGCCGCGCGCATATTCCCCCCATCACCGAAAAGCTGAGCGAGCTCGGCTTTGAAGCCGTGCCCTACGACCCGCAAATCATGGGCGCGCTCGATGAGGAACAGGGCCGCGATCTTTTGCGCGCCACGGGCGTTGCCGGTTTTGCAGCCGCCAATGTCATGCTGCTTTCCGTCTCCGTCTGGTCCGGCCTTGTCAGCGACATGGAAGTGGAAACGCGCGCGCTTTTTCACTGGATCTCAGCGCTGATCGCTCTGCCCGCCGTGGCCTATGCGGGCCAGCCCTTTTTCAAATCCGCCTTCAAGGCCTTGAAAGCCGGGCACACCAATATGGATGTGCCGATTTCCCTTGCCGTCATTCTTTCGGCGGGCATGAGCCTCGTTCAAACCATCACCCATGCCGAGCACGCCTATTTCGATGCGAGCGTCAGCCTCCTCTTCTTCTTGCTGATCGGGCGCTATCTCGATGTCAAAGCGCGCAGCAAAGCCTGCTCGGTGGCGCAGAACCTTTTGGCGCTGCGGGCCGTTGCGGCCAATGTCATCATGCCGGACGGCACCATCAGCGCCGTGCCCGTGGATAGGCTCGATCCGGGGATGAAAATTTCCGTGGCAAGCGGCATGCGCCTTCCCGCCGACGGGGTGGTGCTGGAAGGTGTGAGCGATATCGACAAATCGCTCGTCACCGGCGAGACGGTGCCGGAAACGGCGGCTCCCGGCACAAAGGTCTTCGCGGGAACGATGAACCTCGGCGCCGCGCTTACCGTGCGCGTCACCGCGCGTAACGATGAAACCCTGCTTGCCGAAATCGTGCGTCTGATGGAAGCGGCCGAGCAGGGCCGCGCGGGCTATGTGCGCCTTGCCGACCGGGTCTCGCGCTATTATGCGCCCGCCGTGCACGCGCTCGCCGCCGCCACGCTGCTTCTCTGGCTGGCGCTTGGCGCAGGCTGGCAGACGGGGCTCATTAACGCCGTCGCCGTGCTCATCATCACCTGCCCCTGCGCCCTTGCCCTTGCCGTGCCCATCGTGCAGGTCGTGGCGACGGGCCGCCTTCTCCAGCGCGGCATTCTCGTCAAATCTTCCGACGGGCTGGAAAAACTCGCCGATATCGACACCGTCTTTTTCGACAAGACCGGCACGCTGACCGAAGGCAAGCCCGAGCTTTGCAACCGCGAAGAAATTTTGGACGCCGACCTGTCGCTCGCCGGCGCGCTTGCCGCCCGCTCCAAGCACCCGCTCTCCGAAGCCATGACGCGCGCTGCCGCGGGCATGCCGCTTGCCGAGATAAGCGATCTGCAAGAACATCCCGGCCTCGGTCTCTCCGCCACTTGGCGGGGGCAGGAAATCCGTCTCGGCAAAAAAGCCTTCGCGCTGGAAGGCTTGGCCGAAGCGGAAAATGCGCAGCCCGCGCACAGCACAAATGCCTCCGAATTCTGGCTGTCAGGCCACGGTGCGCCTTGCCGTTTCCTGTTCACCGACCGCCTGCGCCCCGATGCCGAGGCGATTATCCATGCGCTGCAGGCGCGCGGCCTGCCTGTCAAATTGCTTTCCGGCGACAGAGAGGAAATCGTTGCCGCCACCGCAAAGCGCCTTGCCATCACCGACTGGCAGGGCGAGTGCACGCCCCAGCAAAAGATCGCGGCGCTGAAGGCAGCGGAAGCGGACGGCAAACGTGTGCTGATGATCGGGGACGGGCTGAACGATGCGCCCTGCCTGAAAGCGGCTTACGTTTCCATGTCGCCCGCAAGCGCGGCGGATATTTCCCAAACGGCGGCGGATTTCATTTTCCAGGGCCAGAAACTTGCCCCGGTTCTCGAGGCGGTACGCATTGCGCGCATTTCCCGCCGCCTCGTGTTGCAGAATTTCGGCCTTTCCTTCGCTTACAACGCTGTGGCCATCCCGCTCGCCGTGATGGGTTTCGTGACGCCGCTCATCGCCGCCGTGGCGATGTCCGCTTCTTCGCTCTCGGTGATCGGCAATGCGCTCAGGCTCAACCTGACCCGCTTTCAGGAACGCTGAGCCATGGAAGCGCTGCTCTTCCTCATCCCCATCGCTCTCGGCCTCGGCCTTCTGGGACTTGTCGCCTTTCTCTGGTCGCTCAAGACCGGCCAATATGACGATCTCGACGGGGCGGCCGAGCGCATTCTCTTCGAAGATGACAACGAAGAGGCGCCCGAAGAGCCCAAAGAAAAATAGAAGACGCCGCTAGTTTTTCTGCGCGGTGATATCCCGGTAGGCATGCCAGTTCGCATGGCCGATCAGCGGGAAGGCGATAATCATCCCCACCAGCAAAGTGGCAAGGCCGGCTGCCATGATGACGGCAATGAGCCAGGCCCAAAGCAAAAGCTCTTTGGGGTGGCGCAACACGGCCAGCGCGCTTTCGCCCATGGCACTCACCGCATCCATATCCCGCTCCATCAGCATGGGAACGGAGATCGCCGAGATCGCGAACACGAAAGCGGCAAGCACCGCACCGACCGCCGTGCCCACAACCATCAGGCCGAGCCCGTGGCTGGTGAAGAACAATGTTTGCAGGAAATTGGAAAGCGGCGGAAAGCCTTCGCCGCCGAAAAAGAGCGCAAAAAGCAGCGTGGCAAGGCGCATCCAGATAAGCAGCACCAGCATCAGCGCGCCGCCCAAGAGGGCAAGCTGCGAGGGGGATTTCGTGGCGACGAAAAAGATATCGCGCAAATGCAGCGGTTCGCCCGCTTCAAGCCGGCGGCTTGCCTCGTAAAGGCCGACGGCCAGCATCGGGCCGACCAGCATGAACCCCGCCGCCATGGCCAGCGCCACCGCGCTCCAGCTGAGCACGGCAAGTCCGGCGACGATCGCCGCCGAGACACCGAAAAAGACCAGTCCATAAGTCAGGCTGATGCCCGGCACGGCCCACATGTCCCGCCAGCCAAGCGCCAGCCAGCGCCAAGGCGAATCCATTGAAAGCGGTGCCCCGGATGCCCGTTCTCTTGCCTGTCCCCCGGCCTGTCCCCCGGTCTGTCCCATCACCATGCTCACGCTCATTCCTCCCGCGCAAAACCAGCCCCTGCCTCAGGCTGTTTCACGACCACCCGCCATGAGCATAGCGGGGAAAATGCGCCCGGCAATCCCGCTGCATCTCCGGCCCGAAAGAAAGCGCGCCAGGAGCGCCAAAAGCCCGTCTCCGAAATCGGCAAAAAAGCGGCCGCAGTTTTCCGCCGATTTTGCTTGCGTCATTTGGGCGCAGAGCGGAGCAGCGCACAACTTGACCCTGCGTCATATGGAAGAAAACAGGAAAACCTCTGCAGTTACAAAGTGTTAACCAGCGCTTAAAGAATTAAACAATGTGCTGCAATGCAAAAAATTGGAATTGACAGGATGTCAGAAATGGCCGATAAAAAGCTCACCAAGCCCGGCAGCCAACCTCCTCCCTGGCTAAGGGCTTCGAAAAAAGAACCGCCTGCGCTCTCCTCCTCCTCCCCCCGCGCAGGCGGTTTCTTTTTGCCTGAACGGCAAATACCGCCTGCCGGAGCGCGCACCCGGTTTCCCGTCCCGGATCTATTCGAATCGCGTGGCGCTCAGCGCGTGCCGCGGATCACTTCGATCTGGCGGACCACCGTGCCGGTCTTCGCATCGACTACGCGGATTTCCTCGCCCTTATCGGTATGAAGATAAAGCACCAGCCGTTCCTCATCCCCGCCAAGCGAGAGAAGCCGCTCGCCGGCTTTCAGATGAATGCGGCCATCCGGGCCCGCCTCTTCTGCCGGCCCCTCATCGGCGCGCGGCGCGGCAATCTCGCCGGTGTCCTCGCGGGCAAGGCCGCGCGGGTCTTCTTCATCGCTTTTCGAGGCGCGCAGCGCCATAACGACGACGACGAAAACAAAACCGAGCAGCAGTACCAGACCCATGGCAATGACGATGGCAAGCTGCACCATCTGCCGGGTGGACAGCGCCGAGCGGCCCGCTTCGGCCGCGCCTGCGCTTTCTGCTTCATTCGTTTCCATCTCACTCCCTTCAGGGATATTGTCAGGCATGATGTCCTCTCACGATTCTTCACCCGGTTCTTCTTCCCCGCCCGCGCCTGATGCCGCATCGGGCGGCACCACCATAACCATCTGCGTGGAAGAAGACGACAAAGGCGTCCGGCTGGACAAACTTTTGACCGACCGGCTGGCGCATCTGCCCGAGCCGCCGAGCCGCTCGCGCATCCGCGTGCTCATCGAAACAGGTCAGGTCAGGGAAGCGGCGGGCGGAACGAGCGGCATGATCGTCGAGCCATCGGCCAAGGTAAAACCGGGCGCGGCCTTCACCGTCACCCTGCCGCCGCCCGCCCCCGCCGAGCCGCAAGCCCAGGACATCCCGCTCACGATCGTTTATGAGGACGAGACGCTCATCGTCATCGACAAGCCTGCCGGGCTCGTCGTCCACCCCGCTCCCGGCAATCCGGACATGACGCTCGTCAACGCGCTGCTCGCCCATTGCCCGGACGGCTTTACCGGCATAGGCGGGGAAATACGCCCCGGCATCGTTCACCGCATCGACAAGGACACGAGCGGCCTTCTCGTCGTCGCCAAGACAGAAGGGGCGCTGAAGGCCCTACAGGCCCAATTCGCCGCCCATGGGCGCGACGGGCGCCTCTCACGCGCCTATATCGCCTTTGTCTGGGGCAAGCCCGGCACGTTCCGCGGCACGATCGACGCGCCCCTCGGCCGCTCCGCCCAGAACCGGCGCAAAATGGCCGTACGCAAGGACGGGCGCGAGGCGATCACGCATTTTCAAGTTGCCGAAAGCTATGGCGAGCCGGAGGCGCTGGTAAGCCGCCTCGTCTGCCGCCTTGAAACTGGCCGCACCCACCAGATCCGTGTGCATTTGACCCATAAGGGCCACCCGCTGCTCGGCGATCCCATCTATGGCGGCAGCCATGCCACCCGCAAGGTGAAGCTGAGCCCGGACGCTCAGGCCTGCCTTGCCGCCCTTGGCCGCCAGGCGCTGCACGCCTGTGAACTGGGCTTTGAACACCCGGTAACGGGCGAGCAAATGCTCTTCGAAAGCCCGCTTCCTGCGGACCTTGCCGCCCTTGAGGCTGCCCTAAGGCAAATCTAACGCTGGGGCGTCAAGGCCCTTTAAGCCAGTTTAGAATTGCTATAGAATTGAAAATACAAACCCTTTTATCCGGTGACAGGCTGCTTATATAGGCCTGACGCCAGACGGCGCTGTTGTCCTGACCGGGCGACACCGCTGCTTTTACCGATCAGCCAAACGAGGGGGCTCCATGGCGACGAAATCGATTCCATCGCTGACGCCCGAAGGCTCGCTCTCCCGCTATCTGCAGGAGATCCGCAAATTTCCCATGCTCGAGCCGCAGGAAGAATACATGCTCGCCAAGCGCTGGAAGGAGCATGACGATTCGGAGGCCGCGCATAAGCTGGTCACGAGCCATCTGCGCCTCGTGGCGAAAATCGCCATGGGCTACCGCGGCTACGGCCTGCCCACCGCCGAGGTGATCTCGGAGGGCAATGTCGGCCTCATGCAGGCGGTCAAACGCTTCGACCCGGAAAAGGGCTTCCGCCTTTCCACCTATGCGATGTGGTGGATCCGCGCCTCCATTCAAGAATATATCCTGCGCTCTTGGTCGCTGGTGAAAATCGGCACCACGGCGGCACAAAAGAAGCTGTTCTTCAATCTGCGCAAAATGAAAGGCCAGCTCAAAGCCTTCGAGGAAGGCGATCTGAACCCGGAAACCGTGACGACCATTGCCGACCGGCTCGGCGTGACGACGGATGACGTCATCTCCATGAACCGGCGCCTTGCTGGCCCCGACAATTCCCTGAACGCGCCTTTGCGCCAGGACGGCGAACAGTCGGGCGAGTGGCAGGACTGGCTCGTGGACGAGGAAGCCGACCAGGAAGTGCGCCTTGGCGACAGTGAAGAGCTGGAACAGCGCCGCTCCATGCTGCAAATGGCGATGCAGAGCCTCAACGAGCGCGAAATGCACATCCTCACCGAGCGCCGGCTGAAGGACGAGCCGGCAACGCTGGAGGAACTGAGCCAGGAATATGGCATCAGCCGCGAGCGTGTGCGCCAGATCGAGGTGCGCGCCTTTGAAAAGCTGCAAAAGGCCATGCGCGATTCCATGAAAGAGCAAGTGCAGGCCCAGCGCGAGGCGGCCCGCGCCGAGTAAGCGCGGATATCCGGGTCTTTTGCCCGCCGGAACATTGAAAACCGGAACCGGAGTGTTTGAGCACCGGTTCCGGTTTTTTCTTGTCCCCGCTTAGGCTCATAATGGAAAGGGGTGAGCCCCCAGCGGGAGAGACGAATGCACGGCGCCAAAACAGCACTGAGAGCAGCGGACACGCGGCAAGCCGGAAACCTGCCCGGAGAGGAAGACATCCGCCAGCTTTTCTACCGCGCCATAGAGCAGCGCGACGGAAGCTATGACGGGCTCTTTTATACAGGTGTCCTCACCACCGGCATTTACTGCGAACCCTCCTGCCCGGCCCGCACACCAAAGCTGGAAAATATCCGCTTCTTCCCCACTCCCGCCGCTGCCGAAAAAGCGGGCCTGCGCGCCTGCCTGCGCTGCAAACCGCGCGCGCCCTTCGCAAAAGAAAAAAGCTGGGAAAAAGTCCGCGCCATGTGCGCGCTTTTCGAGGAAGCAGAAGAAACGCCCTCTCTCGGCGCCCTTGCAAAAGCCGCCGGGCTTTCCGAAGGTCATGCGCAAAAGCTCTTCCGCAAAACCCTGGGCGTCACACCGAAACAATATGGCGGCGCCATGAAGCTCGAGCGATTCCGCGAGGCCTCCCGCGCCGGGCATTCCGTCACCCGCGCCATCTACGAAGCCGGATACGGTTCCTCCAGCCGCTTTTACGAAAAAGAATCCGCCGCGCTCGGTATGCGCCCGACCGACTATGGCAAGAAGGGTGAAGGGCAGACGATCTTCTGGACCTGCCGCAAAACCGCGCTCGGAACCCTGCTGATCGCAGGCACCGCAAAAGGGCTCTGCACCGTGCGCTTCGGCGAGAGTGAAAAGAAACTCGCGGCAAGCCTCGCCGAGGAATTCTCCAACGCCGCGCTTTTGAACGCGGAAAAAGCGGCAAAGAAAAGCGAGGCCGACACCCTCGGGACATGGGCGGATGCGCTCACCCGTTATGCGGAAGGGCTGGAGGCCTGGCCCGAGCTGCCGCTCGACATCAAGGCCACGGCCTTTCAAGCGAAAGTCTGGGCGGCCCTGCGCGCCGTGCCCGCCGGAAAAACGGCCACCTATGGCCAGATCGCCGCTGCCATCGGCCTGCCTCAAAGCCAGCGCGCCGTTGCCCGCGCCTGCGCCATGAACCCTGTGGCGCTGGCCATTCCCTGCCACCGCATTCTGCCGAAATCGGGCGGCATTGGCGGCTATCACTGGGGACCGGAGCGCAAGGAAAAGCTGCTCGATCTGGAAAAAGGGCCACCTTCGGAAAACTGACCCCCGCATCCCCCGCTTTGCAAAAGGGGAACCTGCCTCCAGCGCCTGCGTTCTTCTGCCAGACCCTTCTTAAAGACCGGGAACGCGGACCGTGCAGGACAACGATACGAACAACATCCCCGGCGCAGAGGGGACAGAGGGGGCAGGCCGGATCGCCCTTGGCGGATTGATGCTGCCCGGCACGGCGCTCAGCTTCCTCTCCATCCTGGCGCTTTTCTATACGCTTTACCTTGCCCAAGCGCTGATCGCCCCGGTCTTCACCGCCATCGTCGTCTCGTTTCTCTTCACACCGCTCCTGCGCCTTTCCCCGCTCAAACATCTGCCCGATCCTGCAGCCGCCGCGATGATCGTCTTCACACTACTCGGGCTTTGCGGCGGCGGGCTGTACCTTCTCGCCGACCCGGTCAGCGAATGGGCCGAACGCATTCCCAGCGCCATAGAAGAATTTCAAGAACGCACCCGCAAGATCACGGTGCCGATGGAAGAAATGCGCGCGGCATCGGAAAAGATGCGCGAGGCAGCAGGTTCCTTTGCCAATGGCGAAGGGAAGCCTGCCGGCCAGGAAGTCGTCGTTCAGGAGGCAAGCGTTGCCAACCGCGCGCTCACGCTGATCGGCGAGGTCGGTACCTCGCTGCTAATCTTTTTCGTCTTTCTTTATTTCGTGCTGGCGACAACGCATCTCATGCGCGACAGGATCGTGCGCATCGCGCCGCGCATTTCAGACAAGGAAAAAGCCCGGCGCATCATCCGCGATATCGAGCGGGAGATTTCCGGCTATCTCGTCTCCGTCACGCTGATCAATATCGGCCTCGGCATCGCCATCGGTCTTTGCATGTGGGCGATCGGCCTGCCCAATCCGGTGCTCTGGGGCGCGGCCGGCATGATCCTGAACTACATCCCCTATCTCGGCCCCGCCATCGGCATGGCGCTGACGGGCATTGCCGGGCTCCTCACCATGCCCGACCCGGCCATGGCGCTTTTGCCGCCCGCCTTCTATTTCCTCTGCAACCTCATTGAATCGCAGCTCGTGCTGCCCACCGTCATCGGCCGGCGCCATACGATCAACGCAGCGATGGTATTTCTGTCCATCGTCTTCTGGGGCTGGATGTGGGGCGTTATCGGCGCGGTGCTCGCCGTGCCCATTCTCGTCATCATCAAAGCGACGTTCTCGCATCTCGACAGGTTGCAGAAATTTTCCGTCTTCATCGCGGCGGAAGAACGCAAAACCCGCCCCCTGCCCGATTGACCCCTGCCAGATTGAGAAAAGACAAGAGGAACGGGCGGCGCGCCCGCGCGTTCATGAAGAAGAGAAGAACAAGACCGAAAGGAGACTTCCCATGAGTCACGTTTATGGCACCAGCGAGATTGTCGGTTCTTCCACCAAAAGCATCGACGATGCGATCAACCAGGCCGTGGAAACCGCCGCCAAATCCATCAAGAACCTGGAATGGTTCGAGGTAACGGAACAGCGCGGCCATATTGAAAACGGCAAGGTCGCTCATTTCCAGATCATGATCAAAGTGGGCTTCCGCTACGAACCGAAATAAGCGGCAAGCCTTCAACAAAAAACGCCCCGGTCCTGCCGGGGCGTTTTGTCTTTTCAAGGCGCGGCTCTTAATCGGCCGCGATGCCCGTGCCGATCGGGCAGCTCACGCCCGTGCCGCCCAGCCCGCAATAGCCATGCGGGTTCTTAGCAAGATATTGCTGGTGATAATCCTCGGCATAATAAAATTCAGGCGCGTCTTTGATCTCCGTCGTGATCGGCGGGAAACCCTGCGCGCCAAGCGCCTTTTCGTAAGCCCGCTTGCTCGCCTCCGCCGCCTCGCGCTGAGCGGGCGAGGTAACATAAATGCCGGAGCGGTACTGCGTGCCCACATCGTTTCCCTGGCGCATGCCCTGCGTCGGGTCATGGGCCTCCCAGAATGTCTTGAGCAATGTGTCGAAGGAGACAACTTTGGGGTCATAAACCACCAGCACGACTTCATTGTGCCCGGTGCGCCCGCTGCACACTTCCTCGTAAGTCGGATTGGGCGTGAAGCCTGCCGCATAACCCACCGCCGTGACCCAGACGCCGTCCAGCTCCCAGAACTTGCGCTCCGCGCCCCAGAAACAGCCAAGGCCGAAAATTACCTGTTCCATGCCTTCCGGGAACGGCCCTTTCAGCGCCCGGCCGGACACGAAATGGCTCTGCGCCGTCGGGATCGGCATTTCCCGTCCCGGCAGCGCGCTCTCTGCGCTCGGCATTTCGGATTTCTTGCGGAATAGCATGGCAGGCCTCCCATCTTTGAGGGCAATATCGTCTCTCGTGCCTAATGTAGGGCGCGGGCGCGCAAACGGAAATGGCTTCACGGCGAAATGATGTGCGGCCTCACTCCGCTTTAGGCTGCACCACCCCGTAAACCAGAATATCGGCAACGGCGCGCGCGCCCTCTTCGACGGTCGGCGGACGGCGGTTGCCTTCCTTCACCAGCCGCTCCGCGAGCGCGCGCATGGTAAAAGGCGTGCCGATGGCGCCCAAAAGAATGATATGGCCGACGCCGGGCGGCATCGCCCGCGCTTCCCCGCGCGCATGGGCCCGCTCGAAAAAGGTCTGCACCGTTTCCGTCGTCGCCTTCATGTAATTTTCGTAGATGTAATCGAAGCGCGCCCCCCCTTGCGAGGACTCGTCCATCAGCACCTTGAAATAGTCCGGATGCGTCGCCGCCATCAGCGCGATGCGGTAGCTTGCCTCGTGAATGCGCTCGATCTCCTCACCCTCCGGCGCGTCCGGCGAGAGCAAATCGTTGATCCCTTCGGGCAATTTGCGCACCGCGTGATCGACGGCAGCTTTCCAAAGCCCCTCCTTGGAGCCGAAATGATGGTGAATGAGATTGTGGCTGACATCCCATTGCCGCGTCAGCTCGCGCACCGAGACCCCCTCATAGCCCCGCTCGGCAAAGGCTTTAAGCGCGGCTTCCAGAAGCTCCTCGCGCGAGATCGCCTCATCGCCCTTGGCCGGCCGGCCCGGGCGGCGCCTTTGCGTGTCCTCTTTATGCTGTTCCTCGAGCGCCATCGCGTGGGTTCTTCTTGTTGTTGTACTGCCCGCCCATTCTTTGCTCGTCATGCTCGGGCTTGACCCGAGCATCCATGAAGCGGCCCGCCAAGCAGGGATTCCGCATGGACCCTCGGGTCAAGCCCGAGGGTGACGAAAGACAAGGCAACTACCGAAACTTGACAAAGACTCACAAAAAACTTGACGGCTGTCCAGATTTTTCCGGGCAGCCGTCAAATCGTAAGGCAAACGCAAGGTCCGGTCAGCCCAGCGCTTTATTGCTGCGCTTCAGCGCCGCCACATCGCCTTCTTCCATGTAAAGTTTCGAGCCGGAATTGCGGAACTCGCTCGCCATCTCCGCCATGCCGCTTTCGGCATATTCGCGCACTTCCTGCGTGATCTTCATGGAGCAGAATTTCGGTCCGCACATGGAGCAGAAATGCGCCACCTTATGGGCTTCCTTCGGCAGGGTCTGATCGTGGAATTCCTTCGCCCGCTCCGGGTCGAGCGCAAGGTTGAACTGATCTTCCCAGCGGAATTCGAAACGCGCCCGTGAAAGCGCATCATCGCGCATCTGCGCAGCCGGATGGCCCTTGGCCAGATCCGCCGCATGAGCGGCGATCTTGTAGGTGATCACGCCCTCTTTCACATCGTCCCTATTGGGCAGGCCGAGATGCTCCTTCGGCGTCACGTAGCAAAGCATGGCGCAGCCGAACCAGCCGATCATCGCCGCGCCTATACCGGACGTGATGTGGTCATAGCCCGGCGCAATGTCGGTGGTGAGCGGGCCAAGCGTATAGAAGGGCGCGCCGCCGCATTCTTTGAGCTGCTTGTCCATATTGACCTTGATCTTGTGCATGGGCACATGGCCCGGCCCTTCGATCATGACCTGGCAGCCCTTAGCCCAAGCAATCTGCGTTAGCTCGCCCAATGTTTCGAGCTCGGCGAATTGCGCCTCGTCATTGGCATCGGCAATGGAGCCGGGGCGCAGCCCGTCGCCGAGCGAGAAGGAGACGTCATAAGCGCGCATGATGTCGCAAATGTCTTCAAAATGCTCGTAAAGGAAACTTTCCTTGTGATGGGCAAGGCACCATTTGGCCATGATGGACCCGCCGCGCGAGACGATGCCCGTCACGCGCTTTGCCGTCATCGGCACGTAAGCCAGCCGCACGCCCGCATGGATGGTGAAATAATCCACCCCCTGCTCGGCCTGCTCGATCAGCGTGTCCCGGTAAATCTCCCAGGTCAGGTCTTCGGCGACACCGTCCACTTTTTCCAGCGCCTGATAGATCGGCACCGTGCCGATCGGCACCGGCGAATTGCGGATGATCCATTCGCGCGTGTTGTGAATGTTGCGGCCCGTGGAAAGGTCCATGACATTGTCCGCGCCCCAGCGCGTCGCCCAGACCATCTTGTCCACTTCCTCAGCAACCGAAGACGTCACGGCGGAATTGCCGATATTGGCGTTGATCTTCACCAGGAAATTGCGCCCGATGATCATCGGCTCAAGCTCGGGGTGATTGATATTGGCCGGAATGATGGCGCGGCCCGCGGCCACTTCATCGCGCACGAATTCCGGCGTGATGAATTCGGGGATATTGGCGCCGAAGCTTTCCCCTTCCGCCACTTTATGCGCCGCGCTTTCCAGCGCCTCTGCCCGGCCCATATTCTCGCGCGCCGCGATATAGCGCATTTCTTCGGTGATGATCCCGGCGCGGGCAAATTCGAACTGGGTGAGCGGCCCGTCGCCCGTGCCGCGCAGCGGCTTGTGGCGAATGGGAAAAGCCTCGGCCAGATGCGTGCCGGAGACATTGCCATTGTCCTCCGGGCGCACATCCCGGCCTTCATATTCTTCCACATTGCCGCGGCGCTTGACCCATGCGGTGCGCGTGCGCGGCAGGCCCTTTTCAAGATCGATCACCGCGTCGGGATCGGAATAAGGACCGGACGTGTCATAGACGCGTACGGGCGGCTCATTGGCGCTTTCATGCAGCGAAATTTCCCGGAAAGGAACTTTCAGCTCTTCGGCGCCCGGCGCACCGGTATAGACCTTGCGCGAGGCAGGCAGAGGGCCGGTCGTGACTTGCGGTTTGACGTGGACGTTCATCGTGGATCTCCTGAGTGCCTGAAAGACATCTGTGACTCGGAAATCCGGGAAAGCGAGCGGGGGCGACCTTTGTATTCCGTCCCTTCGCCGGTATGACCCGGATCAGGTTCGAAGGGTTCGGCCTCGGCCATCTCAGTCTGCCTGTTCAGTCTACCTGCGCAAACACCCCTCGGAACAGGGGCAGTGTGACTCTCCCCGCCGGCCCCGTAAAGGGCCGATCGTGCTTTGAGGTTGCGGATTGGCCGGAAAGGTCTATTGCGCGACCTTAATATCCATGATCCGCTTGAGGCGATTGCCCTGATAGAAAATCTCGATCTGCTCGTAAGGCGCGCCCGCGCCGCGTGCCGCCTCTTCCTCATAGCGCACAAGCCGCCATTCCAGCGCCTGGGTGCCTGGGACCTTGAGCGGCTCCAGCACGAGATCGAGCATCAGAACCTTGGGATTGATGCCCTGGGGTACGCGCTTGACGAGCCGGGCCTCATAATTGCTGGCGGGCAGCTCCACCTCGCCCGTGACATAAAAGCTTGCGGGACCCGGCCCCGGCATCAGATTGAGAATGGCGATCCAGTTCTGCAGCTTCACCTCGGCAGGCAGGCCCGTCTCTTCGGCCGCGCTTTCCTCAGAAGCTTCCCCGCATCCTGCAAGGCCTGTGAAGAGCAGAAGAGCCCCTGCCAGAAACGGAGCGGCCAATACCGCTTTGACCTTCCTCATCGCGCACCTCCCTTTGTGCCGGACCACCAAAATCACCTTACGCGGCAACTTGGTGAAATCATGGCAGAGCGGAGCACATAAAAGACAAAGAAAAACCGGCCCCTGAAATAAAGGGCCGGTTTCCAAACTGCGCCGGAAAAAGCTTATTCGGCAGCTTTCGCGTCGCCTTCTTCCGTAGACGCTTCCATTTCAGCATCGGCCTCGGCTTCCATCTCGCCGGCGCCTTCTTCCATGGCAGCCTCGCCCTCAGCAGCGGCTTCTTCACCCGCTTCCTCGGTCGCTTCCATCGCATCGGAAGCGGCATCCATCGTCGCATCCGCCGCATCTTCCATCATCGCGCCGGCTTCTTCCGCCGCAGCGCCCATGGCTTCGCCCGTTTCTTCAGCGGCGGTGCCCATAGCCTCGCCCGCTTCGTTCATCTCTTCGGAAACGGACGTGTCTTCGCTGGTTTGCTCTTCCTGTTTGTCTTCGCCGCAACCGGCCAGAACGAAGGCACTTGCGAAGAGAATCGGCAACGCACCTTTTACGAGAATATTTTTCATGACGTAAAACCCCCTATGTCAGCAGCACTTACCTGCTTGCGAGCTCAGACATTCTCTCAAACTCATGGCGAAACTGTGGCAGATCGCCGCGCTAAAAGAAAGTTTTCAGTTGGCAGAACAATCTGTCTCATGCGCAAAAAAATGGCGGCCATGATGGCCGCCATTGATCCGTTCACGTCCGTGAAAAAGATCAGTCCTCGTAAGGGTTCTGCATCAGGATCGTGTCGTCCCGCTCCGGCGAAGTGGAAAGCAGCGCCACCGGCGCTTCGATCAGCTCTTCCACATGACGCACATATTTCACCGCCTGCGCGGGCAGATCGACCCAAGAGCGCGCGCCATAGGTGCTTTCCTTCCAGCCTTCCAGCGTTTCATAAACCGGTTTGACCCGCGCCTGCAGCGTGGCGGAAGCGGGAAGATACTTGATGAGCTCACCGTCGAGCTCATAGCCCGTGCAGATTTTGATTTCGTCGAACCCGTCCAGCACATCGAGCTTGGTGAGCGCGATGCCCGTCATGCCGTTCGTCTTGATGGCCTGGCGCACCAGCACCGCATCGAACCAGCCGCAGCGCCGCTTGCGCCCCGTCACCGTGCCGAACTCGCGCCCGCGCTCGCCGAGCCGCTGGCCCATCTCATCGTCAAGCTCGGTCGGGAACGGCCCCTCGCCCACCCGCGTCGTATAGGCCTTGGTGATGCCGAGCACATAATCGATCGCGCCGGGACCCATGCCCGAGCCCGTGGCCGCCTGCCCCGCCACCGTGTTGGA
>ERZ1673962.550-NODE-550-length-24689-cov-4.308314_pt1 | contig 24689 bp, 19 predicted proteins | sample MGYA00580188_ERZ1673962 | MGnify/ENA primary metagenome ERZ1673962 (study PRJEB41334, sample SAMN05608104) | rock metagenome | biome: terrestrial subsurface; feature: shale formation; material: shale | place: USA: Pennsylvania ... | reverse complement strand
GAGTTCAGACGTGTGCTCTTCCGATCTTCGTTGGCAGAGCCGTTGCCGACTTCCCCCCCCCTCATCCACAGTAAGAAAAGCTTTAAACCTTTTAAACGGGGAAACTCTATCTTATGATATCGCCTTTTTATGGTTCGATCGGTTGGCGGTCGCAGAATTTTCATTTCATAAGACCGCTGTCCCTGACAGGTATCACGCCGTGTTGGAGGCGCGAACCGTGGGGGTGGCTGCATGGTTGACAGGTAATCGTGTGCAGCGTTACACATCGGTATTGCACCTTGCGGACGATGGCAGTTTGCGTCCTCTCAGCCACCATGCCGATATGTACAAAAGTCGGGGGGATACGGTCAAAACCCGTTTGAAAAAGTGGGAATACGATTATTCTCGACGCGTCATCGTCGAAAAAGTCGTTCGCAACGGCAGGCCTCGTAAACCCACGACCTATAGCATGGGTAACGGTCCCTTGCCCTACGACATTCTCGGTGCTTTTTATAATTTTCGTACCGAAAAATACGGACCGATCCGCGGCGGCGCGGCTTATCATGTGCCTACCTTTGCCAAGGGGGTTCCCTCCGCTATAGATATCGCAGTGTTTTCCGATGATCGCAGACCCGGAGAGTCGTTTTTCCCGTCCGAAGGACTGGTAGTCAAGGTGGTACTTGATCCCGAGGTGTTTGATACAGGTAACGGTAACCTGTATATATGGTTCGATAATAACTTGCGTCCCGGCAAGGTTCTTGTGAAGGATGTGGTCGGCCTCGGCGACGTTCGCGCAAGCCTGCGCTCCGATAGAGAGGAACAGTGATGAAAGAGACGATCTTTGTTGTGGGGCATCGGAATCCCGATACCGACTCCGTATGCAGTGCCATGTGCTATGCCCGGTTGCGGCGTATTCAGGGCATGGAAAATGTGGTGCCCGCACGCGCAGGGTATCTGAACCGGCAAACGGAATTCGTGCTTGAGCAGCTTGGTGTCGAACCGCCCAGGCTGCTTTCCGATGTGGTGCCCAGGGTTCGGGATGTCGTCAAACAGCCGGCCGTGACCATTCATGCCGATGCCCCTTTGGCCTGGGCCCTGGATCTGCTTCATCGTCACGATATCGGCATGCTTCCGGTCGTTGATCGGGAGGGTCAGGCGCTGGGGCTGCTGTTTCTCCGCCAGGTGGCGGAACGTTTTCTGGTGGCAGGACAGGAGGGGCGCATCCGACGTATCCAGACATCGCCATGGACCCTGGCGCGTTGTCTGGATGCGGAAGTGCTCAGCGAGGGACCGTTCCAAGAGGTGGAGGATTTCGAACTATATGTCGGAGCCATGGCTTTCGAGAGTTTTTGCGATCGCCTGGAAGGGCTGGATCCACAGCGGCTTCTGGTGATTACCGGTGATCGCGACGATATCCAGCTTCATGCAACGCAACTCGGTGTGCGCATTCTGGTGGTGACGGGAGGAAAGCCGATCAATACCGATGTACTCGAAACCGCTCGAAGCAAAGGCGTCACCGTTTTGGCCAGCGGTTACGACACGGCGACGACCACCTCCCTTGCGAGACTCTCAACGCCTGTCGAAAGCCTCATGACATCCGAATTCTCCACCGCTTGGATGGATGAGTCTCTGGAAACCCTGCGGTACCGGTTTCTGGATGCGGCGCAGCCCGGCGTCCTGGTGCTGGACGCTTCTCGGCGAGTCACGGCGGTAGCCACCAAAAGTACCTTGCTGGCACCACTGCCGTTCAAGCTCATGCTGGTCGATCACAATGAGCTGAGTCAGGCCGTGCCGGGAGCGGACCGTGTCGAGATTCTGGAAATTATCGACCACCACCGGTTGGGAAATATGCATACCGATGCACCCATCCGTTTCGTAAATCAGCCTCTGGGCAGCACCTGCTCCGTCGTTGCCGGTCTATACCGAAGTGCCGGTATCACCCCCGATGCCAAGACTGCCGGATTGCTGCTGGCCGGTCTGCTTTCCGATACGGTCCTGCTTCGTTCGCCGACCGCTACCGATAGTGACCGGGAGTTGAGCCAGTGGCTTGCGGATCTTGCCGGGCTCGACCCCCAGGATTTTGGCGGACGCATGTTTGCAGCAGGTTCCGCTCTGGCTGCCTATGGCAGCATGGAAGAATTGATCCTCGCCGACTTCAAGGAATATACCCAGGATAACCGACAATTCGGCATTGGACAGGTCGAGGTGGTCAACTTCGATGAATTTCAGGAACGAAAGGAGGATATTGCGCGTAGTCTGGAAGAGGTCTGCGAAAAACGGGGGTTGGATTTATGTGGTCTGCTGGTGACCGATATCGTCAGGGCGACGAGTCTGTTATTGCTTGCCGGACGCACTGAATTGATTGCTCGTATAGGATATCCACGGCTTGACGCAGGACTGTTTGAACTCAAAGGTGTTCTGTCCAGAAAGAAACAGCTTCTGCCTCATTTCCTGAAGATACTCAAAACCTGATGGAGCTTGTTTGGGATTCTCCAGCGTCGAGCACCAAACGCGACGGGGATGTGATTTATTTATAAAAAACACTTGCCAGATAGGTGTGAACTGCATTATATGAATATATGAATTGCTTGTCCGTCAGCGATCGTATGCAACCACATCAAAACCGTTGTTTCGTTTGCCGTCAAACTCTTTTCAAGGAGGCATATGATGCAGGAAAAGAAACGAATCGTCGTTATCGGTGGTTCGGCCGCAGGCCCCAAGGCTGCCGCCCGGGCCAAACGTCTCGATCCCGATGCTGAGGTTACCATCATTCAGAAAGCTCCGGAAATGTCCATGGCTTCCTGCGGTTATCCATATTATGTCGGGGGAGTGTTTGATAAACGTAGTGCTCTGCTCAGCACCCCTTATGGTGAAGTGCGCGATCCACATTTCTTCGTCCATACCAAGGGTGTGCAGGCGCGGACGGAAACCGAGGCCGTCGCCATCGATCGACAGAATCACACGATTCGTTGCCGCGATCTCAATACCGGCGACATGGATTACGTTTCTTATGACAAGCTCATCATTGCTACCGGAGCCAGACCGCGCAAGCCACCCGTTCCGGGCGTCGATTTTGAAGGAGTCACCACTCTCCAGTCAATGAAAGATGCCGACTTCCTCAGAAAAATCAGGGACGACAAGACGATAACCAAAGCCGTGGTTATCGGAGGGGGTCTGATCGGTATCGAAACCTGCGAAGCCTTGCAACTGTCGGGTATCGATATCACCGTGATCGAGATGCTGCCGCAGATCCTCATGTTTCTTGATTGGGAACTGGCCAAAGTCCTCGAAAATCACGTTCGCAGCAAGGCGGCCAACGTCATCACGGATGTTAAAGTCGCAGGGTTCACCGGGGATGACGGCCGTTTGAGCGGGGTTAAACTGGAAAACGGCACGGAGTTGCCTTGCCAGTTGGCTGTGCTTGCCATCGGCGTCGTGCCGAACGTCGACCTCGCTCGGGACGCAGGATTGGAAATCGGTCAGACCGGCGGCATTGCCGTGGATGAATACATGCAGACTTCCGACCCCGATGTTTATGCTGTCGGAGATTGCGTTGAGCTGGTACATCGCATTACCGGGAAAAAGACCCGCGCCCCGTTTGGTGATTTGGCCAATCTCGAGGGGAGAGTAGCCGGCGAAAATGCCGTTCTGGGCAATCGCACAACTTTTCCCGGGACGATTCACACCGGTATCTGCAAAGTCTTCGATTTTTCAGCCGGCTCCACCGGCCTCTCCGAAACCCGCGCCCGGCAGGAAGGTTACGATAATCTCGTGACCGTCATCAATGCCAGTCTCGACAAGCCGGAATTCATGGGCGCCAAGCTGCTTATATCCAAAATGGTTGCTGACGGGGACACGGGAAAAATACTCGGTGTCCAGTGCGTAGGGCCTGGCGATGTCGGAAAGCAGATCGCCACCGCGGCCATGGCCATTCTTGGAAAACTGACCGTTGCCGATCTGGTAAATGCCGATTTGCCTTATGCCCCTCCGTTTTCATTGCCGATCGATCACTTCATTGCCACCGCGCACTTGATGGAAAACAAACTTCAGGACCGTTTAAAAGGAATTTCGGCTGTTGAACTCAAGAAAAAGCTCGAAGCTGATGATAAACCTTTCATTCTGGATGTTCGTACGCCCGAGGAATTTGAAACCATGCGCCTGGGGATCGGGGAAACCCTTATCCCGATAGGGGATCTTCGGGGCCGCCTGGAGGATCTGCCCGAGGATAAAAACCATGAAATCATCTGCTATTGCAAAATTTCTCTACGAGGATACGAGGCGGCGCGGGTGTTGGAGTCGGTAGGTTGGAAAAACGTTAAGGTGCTTGAAGGCGGCGTGATGGCGTGGCCTTACGAAAGAGAAAAATAAGTTGATTGCGGGCAACGATCGGCTAACTCATCGGTCGTTGTCCGCAACTGTTTCGAATAGAAGGATACGCACTATTCCACCGAACCGGAAAAAATCCAGTCATTGTTCTGCACGGCCCGATGGCATTCGATATACTCCTTTACTTTGCCTTCCTCCAGAATGAGCCGGTTAGGTGAAATTTTCAGCCAGAACCAGTCCCCTCCCGTCGGATTATATCCTTCCAGTCGATACATAACGGTCGTCGATAGCAGCTTTTTTTGTCGGCTGTAATTTTCCTTGATTAAAATAGCTCCATCGGGCAATCGTCCTGTGCGGTTCCGCAAGGCTTTCAACGTGTTCGGAGAGACATAGGTGATAAGGAGCGAACCGTGGGGGTGTCTTCCCGGCGAGAGTACGATTTTTCCGGGATATAACGGCCATTGCCGGTAATCGTCCCGTTTCGAGATGAATTCCAGAACGGCGGACCCGGTTGGCTCCGGACGGTCCAATGCAGCTTCTCCGGCTGAGGGCAGGTTTTCAGAAGATTCGTTTTTACAGGCAAGCTGGCCCATCGTCAAAATGGCTGCCAGAAATAAAACCATCCATTTTTTCATGCCTAACTCCAAAGGCCAAAAACTAGATTCTCTTATCGAAAGTGACTTTAACAGCCTCGGGAAGGCAGTCAAGCCTTTAGCAAAGGAAATTTTACTGAAGAATTTCGCATTTAGTAGGGCGGAAGGGGAATCATCCATTTTTTTTGGCAAATGACCATAACTGAATTCAGCGGTGTTGCGTCACGAGGTGATTGCAGGGTATGGTATTGAACGAAAAAATCGTCTGCTGTTATTTAGCTTGTGTCAATCCGGAAACTCCGGATGGACACAGCGTTGTTTTCATATGGGAAACGAGCAATTTTTCCCAAGGTCAAGGAAATCAAGCGCTTGCGCGGAGGCGTAGCTGTCTACGCCGCACAAGCAAGTGAGCAGATTGACGCATAGATTGGGGAAAAGGGCCGTTTCCGGATGAAAACTAGCTTGAAGATGAAGACGTTTGCGATTTCAATCAGAAACGGCCATTTCCACAACAGGTGTATCCATTGAAAATATTCAAAAAACTTCGCTACTGTCTTTTGGCCGTTCTTATTCTGGCGGCTGTTACCGGTTCCTGGGCCGGCTTATCCTCAAAGAACGATACGGAAGACCTTTCGCAACTGCGAATCCGACTGCTGACGCATCTGGTCCGGCAGCAGATGACCGTAAATCATTTCAGTCATAAACCCCTGGACGACACCTTGTCTGCCGCAGCTTTTGATCTTTATGTGCAGCAGCTCGATTTTCAAAAGCGGTTTCTTACTTGGTCGGACATCCAACAGTTGAACCGATACCGGAATCAGATCGATGACGCCATCATTCAGGGCGAACTCGAACTGCCCAAGGTTGCGGCACGCCTGTTGCGACTACGGATCGAATCCGTATCCGACATGGTAAGTGAAATTCTTGACCGGGGTTTCGCGTTCGATGAACAGCAGGTTATAGAAACCGATCCGGAAAAACTCGACTATGTCGAGGATGCTGATGGTCTGAGGGATCGATGGCAACGCATTCTCAAATATCAGGTGTTGATGCATTATGTGCAGTTGCTTGACGAACAGGGTGGCCTAGATTCCAATTCTGCACGACAAAGGGCCGATGCCACTGCTGTGGATCAAGCGTTGCTTAGGGATTCCATCGACAAAGTCCGACGCAGTACGGAACACTTGCTCAGACGCCTGAAAGAGCAGACCGAAGAAGACCACCTCGAGCGGTTCCTCAACGCTTTCGTCAGGGCTTACGACCCGCATTCAGCCTATCTGGCTCCGGATGCCCTTGAAGATTTTGAAATATACATGAAGGGATCTCTTGAAGGGATCGGCGCCACTTTGCGGGAAGACGACGGCTTCATACGGGTTGTGGAGGTGATTCCGGGAAGCCCGGCAGCAAAACAGGGACAGCTGGCTGCGGAAGACATCATTCTCAAGGTAGGGGAGGGCACGCAGGAACCCGTCGATGTTACCGAGACGCGCTTGCGCGATGCGGTGCGTTTGATAAGAGGGAAAAAGGGGACGGAAGTGCGGCTGACCGTTCGGAAACCTACCGGAAACGAAATGATCATATCCATTACGCGGGATGTTGTTGAAATCGAGGAAGGATTTGCCAGCAGTGTAACGGTTCCGATTCCCGGTGAGCAGGATAAGGCGTTCGGATATTTGCGGATACCTTCATTTTACCGTGATTTCGAAGGCAGTCGTGAAGGTCGTCAGGCCAGAAACGTTACAGACGATGTGCGTCGGGAGCTGGCTTCACTAAATAAACAGAACATTGCCGGCCTGGTGTTGGATTTGCGGGACAATGGGGGCGGGTCCTTGTCAGATGCCATTGGGGTTGCCGGACTTTTTATTGCCACCGGCCCCATCGTCCAGGTCAAGAACAGTGATGGGAATATCAGCGTGTTCGAGGACGAAGATCCGGCCATCACCTACGACGGTCCCCTTGTGGTTTTGGTCAATCGTTTCAGCGCATCCGCTTCGGAAATACTTGCCGGTGCCATCCAGGATTACGGGCGCGGCGTCATTCTCGGGGGGGAAGGGACTCATGGTAAGGGAACGGTACAGGCCATTTTCGATATGGATCAGCCCCTGACATACAGTCCCCTGGCAAAGTTCAAGCCTCTCGGCGCATTGAAGGTAACGGTACAGAAATTTTATCGCATCAATGGCGGATCAACGCAGGTGAAGGGCGTGGAGCCCGATATCCAGTTGCCGGATCGTTTATCCTTTCTGGAATCCGGGGAAAAATTTACGGAATACGCCTTGCCCTGGGATACTGTTACGAACGTTCCGTATCATCGTTGGGAAGAGAACCTGAATATCGAACAACTCCGTCATTTAAGCCGGCAAAGGGTCGCAAAAGGGCACCGTTTTGATAATCTTATTGCCGAAATACAACATAATGTCAAAAGAAGTCGAAAGACGTTACGTTCACTCAAATTGACTGATGCTCTCAAACAGCGTGAAGCTCTGCATGCATCCGGCATTGAAGGAACGAAGGATGAAGTGCTGTCCCAAAATAAAGATCATGGGAGCCTTCGCGACCGTATCTCCGACGATGTCTATGTTGAGGAAGCTTTTGCGGTACTGGGCGACATGCGTCGACAATACGAGGATTCAGAACCTCGTGTCGCTGGACAGGTCTCCCCGGCCAGGTAAATTCCCCGATTCGAGACTTGTTCAATGGTTGTGTTAATCTTATAAATATGGCCTGATTGTTGCTCTTTAACTTTCCGGTCCGATGAAGGTCATTTCTTTTTCGGACGGTGCAGAACCTTTTTGGCCTGGGGGATCTCCAGGTAAATTTCGGCGGGGGAATAGAATTTTATATTACCGAGGATATCGCCATGAGAGCCGATATCCGTCCAACTCTCGATATCAACGTGGGTGATGACGGCCACCCCCCTGACACTTATTGGAATCTGGTCTGCTCCACCGGGGGTGTTTTTCAACTCGGGACACCCGAGGAAACCAGAGCTTTTCTCGATACGGATGAAGACGGAGTGCTGGACGCCGTGGATGAATGCCTTGAGACTCCGCCGGATGTACCGGCAAACGCTATCGGGAGTCCCTTTGGAAAATAACGACAAAACCGGCTCTCTTGAGGGAAAGGGGGCGCTGGCCTTTTGTGCCAGGAGGTTAGTGGAAATGCCAGTAATATCTGGTTAACTTCATCATAAGTGAAAACTTGAAGGAGACATGCATGAGAAAAATAGGTCTTTTCCTTGTGTTGGCTGTTCTGGTTCTGGCACTTTCCGGTTGCTGTTCCTGCAACAGGGCCGATTGGCCCAAGGCACCTGTTTTGGGACATATGTCCATTCCCCAGAAGAAAATCTATCTGGAAAATGTTCAGGAGAACCTCAGGGTGTTTCGCCTGACCGCCGGCGAGTTGGCCGTACACCAGCGCATGACGCCGGAAGAAGCTCAAAAACCATGTGCCGGGCAGGGTTTCCGGTGCGAAGTCCTGAAGTATATTGAGCTCTATGCCATGCCCATCATCAATGATACGGAAGCTCTGGAAAATGTCGAAACGCGCCTTGAGGTTGCCAAAGTCAATCTCTTGAGCGCTTACGTTTTCGAAGAAACCGGGCAGGACAATCGTGCCAGAAAGCTTCTTAAACTGTTTAAAAAGCACTATAAAAATGACGCTTCCATTCAAAATGCGGTCGTCGATCCGGCGGAAATGGGCTTCAGCCGTCTCGCAGAAGGTGCAGCCACGTTGGAAGCTAAACTGTTCACTCCCTGACCGAATGCGGTCCGGACCCAAACGTAATTCATTCAGAGGTGGTGTATATGCCCGAGCAAGAGAGTGTTTTTAACGTACTATCAAACGGCATCATTGATGTTCTGACCTACATTATCAACAGTTACTCAGGGCTGTTGCAGCTTATCGTCTATTTGATTATGGCCTGTATTTTCGGTTTCGCCCTCATAAAGTCCTTTCAATCTTTGAGGGCCCTGGCTTTTTACGATTTCACCCAACTGAAAAATCGGCGGTCGCTGTATAATCTGTCAGCCGACATCAAAGTGCCTCTTGCGCTGATATCCGCCTCTTTTTTCGCCCGTACCAAGTTACATTACGAACAGGAGCAGCAACGTGGGACGGCAGACAAGGTTATCCCCCCCGATGCCTTTATTCGGGATGCGGCCTTTCAGTTCAGCGAAAGATATTTCGAAGAAAAGTTCCTTGACCCCGTAGGCATGATGGCCAATCTAATGCCGCCCATGGGGTTTATCGGAACGATTATCGGCATGGTGGTGCACTTTCTCGCCAATTCGGGAACCCTCAACAGCGAAATCACCGTGGCCGGTATCGCTACCGCTCTTTATACGACCTTTATCGCACTCATCTGTTTTACCTTTCTTGAGTTCTTGCGCAAAGTATTTTACGCACTTGCCCACAAACGAATCGATGAAGGGTTGGCTGCCATGGCGCAACCGGCTCATGACGGCGCGGACGAATAGGGTAGGTGAGCACTATGAAGATGAAGAATGGTCAAACCTGGCTTTTCTCTTTTACCGATCTGGCGTTTTTGCTCCTCATAAGCCTGAGCCTGATTCCCAGTGCGCCGGATAACATAACCATCAAATTGGCGGAAATGGATGTTCCGGTGGTCCCGGAACACGGCCGGATGGACCCGCTTGCCAAGGTCAGGGAGACTTGGGAACTGCAAGTTTATGCGCTATCCGAAAAGCATCCCACGCCTTATCGTCTGATAAGGGTAGGTGTCGGTAAAAACGTGGGCCAAGACGATGAGCGAATCCTTACCAAAGAGGAGCTTCTGCCCGCCCTTGTCGATCTTAAAAAGCGAAACATCCGCCCGATGCTTTTGCCGGAGAAAAAATCCCTAAGCCAGGATTTTTTATATGCTGCCGGCGTCCTTGCGAAAGTCTGGACGGATGGCACCCGCGCCGTCGTGCAAACCGAAACTGAGGGTGGGGAGCCTGTACCATGATTTTTCTGAAGGAAAGCTTATATGGTTGGGGGGTATGCAACATCCCTCAACCACGCGTCACGCGAGATGTGTTCGCCGACCGAAGAATGCGTCATGTGCCCGTTGAGGAAGAGCGGCGCCTTCGTCGGGCCGGCATCGGACTCCTTGCTCTGTGCAGACTTCTTCTAAGGCGTGACCTCCGTGTTTTGCAGACCTTGTCGGTCGTGGCTCTTTCCCTGAGCATGATTATACTGTTCGGGCTTGCCGGTCTGTTTCTGCCCCTGCCGGAGGAGGAGGAAAATCCACCTTTGGAAATTCTTGCCATGGTGATGGACGAACCCATTATCGAGCCGCCGCCGGTTGTTAGAGATGCGGAGCCCCAAACCGTCCAGCACCCCGAACCGAATAAAGCCGTTGTGCAAGAGCGAGCGAATCCGGCTCCAAAACCAGTTGAACCACCTCCGGCGGTGAAGCCTCTCCCGGTCGAAAAAGTCGAACCGACCTTACCGCCACGGGTTGTATCCCTGCCTGCGAAACCTGAGGATGCTATTTCCTTGCCGGGACCGCAAACTACGGTCCGTCAGTATCGCGAGTCGATTCCGGCACCCGGACCCATGCCTGCCGGCAAGCCTGACGCAGGTTTTGATGCCTCGGCGACAAAAGAGCCGGTGATCGCCTCGGCTAGAGTCGGCAATCGTTATCAAAATACTCCCGAAACCTCTGTTCAATCTCTCCCGAAACGCAGGCAGACCCGATTCTCCACCGGAACAGCAACCGAGGTCGACTTGCCCTCAAGCGGCGGCCTCGGGAAAAATTTTACCATGGCGCATGCTGCACAAAGTCTCAGGGGTACGGGTAATGCCAGGCTTTTTGTCCCTGGCAACAATAACTCGGACGTCGAGATTCGTGGTGCGGTCGGCATCCCGGGAGGTGTCGAGGACGTTGCTGGAGATGCCGCAATCACCGTTGCTCCGTCCCAACATGATAAACGCGGTGTCGGGGAGAGAGTCGGCATGGTCGGCGGAACCGAAGACGTCGATATTCCGGTTCTGGTTGGGACCGGCAGTGCATCCGGTTCTCTGGGCGGTCGCGATCCGATAAGCGCAAATCCTGCCGGAGATGGCTCGGTATCCGGAAAAGTCGTTTTCAATGGTGTGGAAGACGGGCATTACGATCCTGCGAAAATGATCAGCCTGAATCAGCTCAAAGCCTGCATCGACCCCAATGCCGAAAATCCGTTGAAGGAATCCCTGGCCGCAGGATTGGACGCTGATGAAAAATGCTCGGTTCGTAATATGGTTTTCTTTTTCATACATCCCGAAAATGCTTACACCCTGCAAGTCGATATCTACAATCCGGAAAATTTTATCGACCGGTGCGATGCTCTTCGTACGGCTTTACAATGCATTAATCCCTAGAAGTGAGGCTAGTTCAATGAAATCAATCAAATTGGCAATCATTTTTGGAGTGCTGTTGGTTCTGCCTGCTTTTGCCGGCGCGGCCCAGTGGGACGGCCTGCTGGATGTCGCTTATCGATTCAGTTGGTATCCCAAAAAAGACGTGCAAAGCCTGTTGCAGGAGAAAGGCGAAGAGTATGGGATCAGCCTCGAGGACTACCGTGCCGGTCTCATGGATACTCTCACCTCCGGGATGGCTCCCGATGGACGGTTGCAGCGGGCCGACCTGCTTGCGGGCAAGCCTTTGGCAAATTATTACCGTCTTGCTCTGGCTGAATTCTGCTTGTATCTGAGCAACGATGATACCGTTCACCTGGATAACGCGGAAACGGTTCTCTCGGTATTCAGCGACAAGGAGCCGCGGGGGGATGTGGATTTCTGGAGGCACCTTTTTACGGCGTATAGGAACATGGCCGAAAGAAACAGCCCCCGCTTCATAGACTCCGTTTTCGCACTGTGGGAGAATGTCGTGCTGAAACAGGAAGTCGATGACATCCTGATGAATGGTGAGCGCGCCAAGGTCGGGTTCGTCAAAGAGCTGCCCCATCTGTATGAAAATATGGCCCACCTGGTTATTCGCAGAGCCATTATTGAACAAGAGATGGCGAATCTTGCTCCACTGGGTACGATCATCTTGTCGATCGAGGATAAGCTTACCCTCGAAAACGGCTATAAAAACCTGGTAAAAGCTATCTCCGAGCGGATGGAAGGAGTGTCCTCCGATAATTACAACCTTAATTTCGCCGTCGCTTTTCTCGAGGCAACTGCGAATCGCAACGATTTCGAGGCGGCAACCGAGTCGGATCAGCTGGTTGCCAAATTCAATGCAGCCCGCAAGTTCTATCAATTGGCCTATTATTGGGCCGATACCAATAAAGGCAGGGCGACGATTATGGGACAGTACATGGGGTTTTTGACCTATGTAACCCGACGTATGGTTGATCCTGATGACGCCGTCGCCACCACCCGGTTCTTCGAAAAACTGCCCGGCATGGCCGTTGCCTACCTCGACAAGGGAATTGAACTGTATGATGTGATCGCTCGGCAATCCGATGATTTTGCGACTGACGGTTATCGCAAACGTGGCAATTACCTTATTTCCATGCACCGTCTGTGGGATGCGACCGGGAAACTATCCATCATGCTCGCCGATTACTACAAATCCCGTCGCAAACCTCATGAAATAGAAACACTGTTCCCCGTAGAGAGTCCGCTGTTGAAATACTGTGCTCTTTTTCAACGTTATGCGCGGGTCGATCAGGATATCGTGCCGGACAATGCATATTTTCTGGCGGCGTATGCGGCACGAGAACTGGCCGACCTTTATCAACAACTATCCGAGTACAGCACCGGCGTCGAGGCAAGCTCACTCTTTTTCGTCTATCAGCTTCAGGCGGTGGAGTTATTTCCTTCCGATGTAACGTCTATTCTGCAATTGGCTTATCAGTCCAATCTCGATGGTCGTGTTGAGGAATATTTTCAATATATTACCCCGATCGCCCGGCGTTTGGACCAATCCAAAGTGGTAAAATCGTGGCTGGACAATCATGATACCCGTTTTGATGCCATTGTGTCCCATGTCGGAAAAGAGATTCCCGGTATTATGTTGAATGCCTATACCCACCTGAACGTGATCAGAGAATCAGAAGGAACCGAGGACGGGTTCTATCGCAAGGCTATCGTTCTTGAAAAGGTATTCGACGTGCGTAGCGATGACAATGATGCTGTCGATCGCATTATGACAGCCCTGGGCAAAGAAGATTTCTCAGGATCCCGGCCTGTGGCTCTGCTTTCAGGAGAACCGCTGTCGCAACCGCTCGCAGGCAAAGTCGGCACTGTTCTCGGCAATGGGGAGAGCTTCCCTTTTTCAAGACTGAAAAATAAACTCTACGGATCGCTGGACGGCCCCGAGCATCGCTTCTTACGCGCTTTGTTCTACGAAGTTCCTTTCGAACAGCATCCGTATGTCCAGCTTATGCGTCGTGTGCGGGAACCTTGAGAGATTTCAAGCATATGAAAAAAGATAATCCTTTTTTCCGCTTGACACTCGGGGGGACGATCTGATATCAATATCGGGCTTTTGAGAGATGGGGCCCCGTCGCCAAGTGGTAAGGCAGAGGTCTGCAAAACCTCCATCACCAGTTCGAATCTGGTCGGGGCCTCCACAAATATTCAAAGAGCCGGCGAATATATCGCCGGCTCTTTTTTTTAGCGCGAATATGCGGTGAAATCGGTATGGGACTTATCTGCCCCGTTTCCCTGATTGCCAAAAATATCATGCGTGATAAAGTGAAACGGCTGCGACGACCATGCCGGTTGCTGAATTCGACAGCTGGCCGGCTGGTCTGCAAAACAGGTTCATAAGGTTACAGGAGGTTCCAATGCGTCGTATGCCAGCTGTTGCAGGACAGTTTTATCCTGCTGATGCGAATAGTCTGCGAACCATGGTGGAAGGTTTTCTGGGTAAGGCTTCCAGGTCAAATCCTGCCCTCGGACTCATGGTACCTCATGCCGGGTACATTTTTTCCGGGGCTTTCGCCGGGCAGACTTTCGGTTCTGTCGATATCCCCACGAAAGTTGTCATTATCGGGCCGAACCATACCGGGTATGGCGAATCTCTGGCGCTCTTTGCCAAGGGAAGCTGGGTAACCCCTTTAGGGGAAGTGCCTGTCGAAGAAGATCTTGCCGACAAGATTCTTAAGGCCTTTCCGCGACTGGTTGCCGATGATCTTGCACATCGCTTCGAACACTCGCTGGAAGTGCAGGTCCCGTTTCTTCAGGTGAAGGCACCGCAGGTTCAGATTGTACCGTTGTGTCTCGCACCCGTCCCTCTTGCAGAGCTGCTGGCCCTGGGGGAGGCCGTGGGAAAAGTGTTGGCTTCTGAAAAAGAGCGGGTTCTTCTCGTTGCCAGTTCCGATATGACCCATTACGAGCCCGGTATCGCCGCTCGGAAAAAAGACCAGATGGCTTTGAAACATGTTTGCGCTCTCGATCCGGAAGGCCTTTATCGAACCGTTTCGTCCGAACAGATCAGCATGTGCGGGGTCGTCTCAACCGTTGTCATGTTGTCCGCAGCCAAGTATCTGGGGGCTCGAAAGGGTCACCTGATCTGCTACGGAAATTCCGGTGACGTTACGGGGGATCAGTCAGAAGTTGTGGGCTATGCCGGTGTAGTCGTCGATTAGTTTCATCCGGCGGGTCAGGCTGGACATTGGTTAAGTCAGGGCAGGGCCTGCGGCGCATAATAAATTCTTGTCAAGATAATGCCTTTGCAGTATAAAAGGGTGGGCTGTCAAATCGACAGCCCATTTTTGTTTTTTCGTTCACAGGAGACAATAACGATGTCCAATTTGCGCGTGAGGTTCGCTCCCAGCCCAACGGGCTATCTTCATATCGGTGGTGCCAGAACGGCCCTGTTCAATTTCCTTTTGGCTCGCAAACAGCAGGGTACTTTCGTTTTGAGGATTGAGGATACGGATGTGGCTCGTTCCACCCAGGAGTCGGTCAATGCTATTTTGCAGGCCATGGATTGGCTGGGCATGGATTGCGACGAAGGCCCTCTTTACCAATCGGACCGGTTCGATCTTTATCGCCAAAAGGTCGATCAGCTTTTAGCCGAGGGGAAAGCCTACCGCTGTTATTGCACGGCGGATGAACTTGAAAAAAAACGCGAAGATGCACTGAAAGAGGGGCGCAAGCCCAAATATGATGGCACATGCCGGGAGAGGGGAGAAGTCTCCCGGGACCTGCCCTGCGTGGTGCGTTTCAAGGCCCCGCAGGGAGGGGCGACGACATTTCACGATCGTATCAAGGGGAGCATAAGCTTTCAGAACGACGAACTCGATGATCTTATCATCCAGCGCACCGATGGCACACCGACCTATAACTTCGTCGTGGTGATCGACGATGCGGAAATGGGGATCAATCTGGTTCTCAGGGGGGACGATCATATCAACAATACCCCCCGTCAGATCATGCTTTATGAGGCTCTCGGATATCCGGTCCCCGATTTTGCTCATGTGCCGATGATTCTCGGTGCCGACAAGAGTCGTCTCTCCAAGCGTCATGGGGCAACCTCGGTTATGGCCTACAAGGATATGGGTTACCTTCCGGAGGCGCTGGTCAATTACCTCGTTCGGCTCGGCTGGTCTCATGGCGATCAGGAGATCTTTTCCATGAAGGAATTGATTGAACTGTTCAGTCTGGACAATGTCGGGAAATCGGCCAGCGTTTTCAATCCGGAAAAACTATTGTGGCTTAACAGCCACTATATAAAGACAGGCGATCCTGCCAGGTTGAGTGAACTGCTGGCGGAACATCTGCAAAGTGAGGGTGTCGATGTCTCGACCGGCCCCGCACTGGAGGCCATCGTGGCGGCGCTCCAGGATCGCAGCAAAACCCTGGTCGAAATGGCTCAGCAGGCTCTTTGTTTCTTGTGCGAAAAAGTGGACGTCGACGAAAAGGCCGCGGCTAAATTTCTGGTTGATAAAAATCGTCAGCCGCTGGAAGCTTTGGTGCGGACCCTGGAAACCTGGAAAGAATGGGACGAAAAGTCTCTCGACACCGCCTTCAAAAATGTTCTCGAAACGAATGATTTGAAGTTCGGGAAACTCGCCCAACCAACAAGGGTTGCGTTGATGGGCGATACCAAGGGGCCGGGCATTTGTCTTATCATGCAGATTCTCGGGCGGGAAAAAACCATTGACCGGTTGAAAGAGGCCATCGGCCGGATATCCGGGTGATTTTTCAACATCGCTGGTGGTCGCAGTCTCGCAAGTCTGGGTGAGAGTGTATCCGGATACGGAATAGGGACAACCACAGACCCGATGGTTTATTTCGGTTTCGATGAGGAATATATTGCAGTACAGGGTGCTTCCCGGTTTATTGATTGAGCCGGCTGCACCCTGTTTCGTTTCTGCTGTCGAAAAGGAGAACGGGAAATTATGCAAGAGAGCCGTAATAGGACCGTACGATTGAAAGACTACAGGCCACCGCCGTTTCTGGTGGATGAAGTCTCTTTGCAGTTTGACCTTACTGAAGAGAATGTCTGTGTCATCAACCGCATGATTTTGCGGCGCAACACGGATAGTCCGGGTAACCAGGACGCCTTGCGTTTGGATGGTGCGGGATTGGATCTGAAAAAGGTGAAACTTGATGGCCGGGCACTTCAGAAACATGCCTATTGCGTCGACGACAGCCATCTCCTTGTTCCTCAGGTTCCTGATGTTTTCTGTTTGGAAACGGAAGTTCATATCCGCCCAGGGGATAACACTCTGCTGGAAGGTTTGTACCGGTCCGGAGGAATCTTCTGCACCCAGTGTGAGGCTGAAGGGTTCCGGCGTATCACCTTCTTTCCCGACCGCCCCGATGTCATGACCACCTTCACGACCACCATTGTTGCGGATCGGTCCAAGTATCCGGTATTGCTTTCCAATGGTAATCTCGTCGAGGCGGAAGTGTTGGAAAACGGTCGGCATCGTGTCGTATGGCACGACCCTTTTCCCAAACCGAGCTACCTTTTTGCCTTGGTAGCAGGGGACCTTGCCGTCGAAGAGGATTTTTTCATTACGCGTTCGGGGCGGGAAGTTAAACTGCAGGTTTATCTCGAAAGGCACAACCACGGACGCGGAGCTCATGCTCTGCGGGCTCTGAAAAAAGCCATGCGGTGGGAGGAGGAAGTATTCGGGTTGGAGTATGATCTCGGTCTTTACATGATTGTGGCCGTCGACGATTTCAATATGGGGGCCATGGAAAACAAAGGCCTCAATATCTTCAATTCCAAATATGTTCTGGCCGACTTCGAAACGGCAACGGACGCCGACTTTCAGGCTATCGAAGAGGTGGTTGCCCATGAATATTTTCATAATTGGACCGGCAACCGTGTTACCTGTCGGGATTGGTTTCAGTTAAGCCTTAAGGAAGGGCTGACAGTTTTCAGGGATCAGGAGTTTTCTGCAGATATGGTTGCGAAATCCCTGAAACGCATTCATGACGTACGGATGCTGAGAACCATGCAGTTTGCCGAAGATGCTGGTCCTTTAGCACATCCCGTTCGCCCGGAAGAGTATCAGGAGATCAACAACTTCTATACCGTCACCGTTTATGAAAAAGGCGCCGAGATTGTTCGCATGTTGCAAAACCTGGTCGGTGCGGAGCGTTTTCGTGAAGGCCTGAAGCTTTATTTCGAACGATTCGATGGCCAGGCCGTCACCATCGAAGATTTCGTAAAAGTTATGGAAGACGTCGCTCATATCGACCTGACCCAGTTCCGGCTCTGGTACAGTCAAGCCGGAACACCATGCATAACCGCCTCCGGAACGTATGATTCCCAGACCAAAGAATACATTTTGAAACTCAGCCAGGAATGTTCCCCGACGCCGGGACAGGCGGAAAAACTGCCCTTTCACATCCCCGTGTCTGTTGGATTGCTTGATGCCTCAGCTAAAGAGATTCCTTTTTGTCAGGAAGGGCAAACGAAAAATCCTCCACGGACAACGACGGTGTTGTCCTTACGGGAAAAAGAGCAGGAATTCCGTTTTTCAAATATCCCCAGTCAACCGGTGCCATCTTTGCTTCGAGGGTTTTCTGCTCCGGTCAGGCTGAAATACGCTTATTCAGATGCGGAACTCAGGTTTTTGATGGTGCACGATAGAGATTCTTTCAATCGATGGGATGCCGCCCAGCAATTGGTGACCAGGATCATACTGCGCGGTGTCGATCTGTTGAAAGACGGAGAAGACTTGCAACTTGATCCCCTGTTGCTGAAGGCTTTTCGTGAGACACTTGAGGCCAGCGCTTCTGATCGCGGTCTGGCCGCTCAGATGTTATCGTTGCCAAGCGAAAACTATCTCTGCGATCAACGGCGTCGAATCGATATCGACGGTATCTGTCTGGTTCGACAAAAAGTACGACAGTCGCTCGGACTGCAGTTGCAGGAACTGTGGCACTCCGTATGGTGTGATTGCAGTGCGGGCGATACTAGTGGCCGTTTCAAACTCACATCGGAAGAAATCGCCCGCCGGTCCCTGAAAAATACATGCCTCGGTTATCTCTCCGCAGCCTCGGGAGAGGATTTTCTACCGACAGCCGGAAAACTCCTCGCAGAGGCGCCCAACATGACCGACCGTCTCGCTCTTGCGGCTATCATGGCAGAATATGAAACGGAAGAGAGCCGTGCCGGGCTGATGGCCTTTTATCGCCAGGCGGCGGGCAATTCCCTCGTACTGGACAAATGGTTTGCATTACAGGCTTCCGCACGGCACCCATCGATTGTGCAAAAAGTGCAGAGCCTTCTAGAGCATAAAGATTTCAATCTGCGCAATCCCAATCGTGTTCGTGCCGTATTGCATACCTTCGCCCGCGGCAATCCTGGCGGATTTCATGCACTTGATGGCAGCGGATATCGACTTGTGGCCGATTATGTCGTCATGCTTGACAAACTCAATCCGCAGGTTTCCGCTTCTTTGGCCGGGGCCTTCAGTGCATGGCGGCGGTTCGACGATGTCAGGCGTCATCTGATGGAGGAACAACTGCAAAAAATATCCGGCCTCGATGGGATTTCCATCGATTTGAGAGAGATTGTAAGTCGCTGTCTGCAGTCTGGCGAACAACGGAGTATTTGATGCGGAAAGAGGCCTCGCAAACAATTTGAAAAAAACATTTTTTTCTGCTTGACACCTCAAGCCAGCTTTGTTAAAAAATCACTCGCTTTTGGGAGATCGTCTAGCGGCAGGACTACGGACTCTGACTCCGTCAACCTAGGTTCGAATCCTAGTCTCCCAGCCAAACACCAACACGCGACAAGGCGTGTGCATATAAGATCGGGGCTGTCCTGAGGGGCGGCCGACAGGTGGAGCAATGCTCCACCTTTTTTTTTGCGATCGTCACCAGGCCGGTTAATTCAAGAAGACTTCTTCTGCAACCGGTAATTCCCCCTCACGTCAACCGGGCCGGGGCTTTGCGTCTCTTCGTACTGCCAGCATGTCTGCAGGGCAGATCGCTGCGCCCGGCCTGATGCTCTGCACACTTACCGGTTTCGTGACGCCCCTCTGGCATAAACCGGGCAAAGTTTGCAAATGTCGAATTCGGATCGGTTGACCTCGTCCCTGATACGGTGTAAAAATTGAGCATCGGGAGAACGATCATGCCAGGCGAATCAGCTTTCATCTATTCCAACCGTTTCGGGGAATTTTCCTTCGGTGGGAACCATCCATTCAAGGTGGAACGGTTCGTTCTGACCTACCGGCTTCTCGAATCCCTTCATTTGCTTAAAAGCCCAGAAATTCGAATCGTCGAAGCTTCTCCTGCTTCGGATACCGATCTTCTGTCTTTTCACAGACAGGATTATCTGCATATTCTCAAAGAGTTCAGTCGTGAAGAATCTCGCAGGGCGGATTTCAGGTTCGGTCTTGGAGATTTGGAAAACCCGGTTTTCAAGGGGTTGTTCGATTGGACAAGTCTGTGTTGCGGGGGCACCATCGAGGCTGTCCGGCAGGTTATGGATTTAAAATGCCGTGCCGCCTTCAACATGGCGGGAGGCTGGCATCATGCACATGCCGCCAGAGCTTCGGGCTTCAGCTATCTAAACGATGCCGTGATCGCCATAAACAACCTTTTAAAGCACGGTATCAAGGTCGCCTATGTCGATCTCGACGCCCATCATGGCGACGGTGTTCAGGAGGCTTTTTATAGTTCCGCTCAGGTCCTTACCATGTCTCTGCACGAGACGGGCAAGGATTTTTTTCCTTATTCCGGTTTTGCCAGGGAAATGGGCATTGGCGAAGGATATGGATATGCGGTCAATATCCCTTTGGCATCCCATTCCGACGATCTGATATTCGAGCAGGCTTTTCAACGAATCATCCTGCCGATGCTTTCCGCTTTTGCCCCCGATATTCTTATCACCCAGATGGGGATGGATATCCTGCGTACCGATCCTCTTACGCGTCTTGAGATGACCACCGGTGCCGTCGAATTCGCTGCTCGCGCTTTTTTGAACACAGGACTGCCCTGGGTGGCGCTGGGGGGTGGGGGATATGATAAGCTTAATACTGCTCGGGGATGGGCCTTGCTTTGGGCGGTCATGTCGGGCCAGAGAGTTGGGGACGCTTTCCCGGAGACGACCCGTACCTTGCTTGAAGCTCATGGTTATGAACAGATGCTGTTGCGCGATAGACCGCATCTGGCGCAACCGGACGATTTTTGTCGGGCCCAGGATCAATTGGATCGGACTGTGTCTCTTTTTGAAAGACGTCTTTTTCCGTTACATGGCATCTGAACTCGGCAAGCTGTTGAAAAGCGACCTGCGTAATCCGGAATGGACAACCGGAGTCATGGGCTGTTTTGTAAATATTTTATTTTGCAGGCAAGGCAGATACCTGTTTTCGTCCTGTATTGTTAATCAGTCCCTGCTATTTCTTTTTTAAACATACTGACAGGAAGGCCAGCGGCTTGAACCATACGGTGAAACATACCGGGACTTTCGGCTCTCTGAAGCATCTCAACCGTTTGCCGCAGGCGAAAAAGGAGCAGATTTACCGGGCGTTGGTGCCTGACGCGATTATCGATGATAAAAGGTGGCGTGCAGAAGGTCGAAAAGAACCGTTCATTCACTACGTTTGCCCTGTGGATCTGGGGCTGGTCAGAATAAAAGTACAGCGATTGCTCTCTGACCGGGACAGTATCTTTTTCCTGCAGGCTGCCGATACGCCTTACGGTCAGTTGGAATTGACCCTTTGTATGATCAACGATATCGACAGCAGGAGGTTCGATGTCGATGTTGATCCCGGGGGCAGGGACAATTGCCTGGCAACGCTGACCCGCAATATGCCTGAGGAAATCCGGGCCATGAAAGCCGGCCTCTGTCCGCATCAGGTACGTTCCGGTCTCGGCCTGTTCAGCGATTTTTTCTCGCGATTTGACCGGTTCGCAGCATGGTTGGGCGTCGATACCATCGTGGCGGAGCCTTTGTCTTATAATACGGCTATTCTTTACGAACAGCTTGGATTCGGTTATTTGACGGGATATCATTTCATGCAATGGATTGATCGCGAGTTTCGTCGAGGAGGGATGTTGGCCAAACGCCTGGATGGCTCCACGCCGTTTCGCCAACCGGACATGGGGCGCACGGTGCGAGGCCGAAGCTGGGCCATTCATGATGGCATACTGCAGAGATCCTGGGACGGGATAAGGATTTACAAAGTGATCGGGAGGTCAGCAGATATCAACACATTTCCCGACCAGATGTGGTAGGCATTTCCGTAGGTTTGGCAGATCAGATAGGTTGCGGGAGGAGCCTTTGTCATCTTGGTGATCTGTTCCGTCATGGTCGGGAATTTGTGGTCACAGTAATGTGGCGACATCGGAGTCAGACGGTCCGTTTATCAATTAAACATTTCCGTTGAAAAAAACGTTCATTCTTGTTTTAATGCGCACCGCCGGTATTCAGAGATCAGCCAGAAACTTATATATTTTGGGGAGGAAACACCGTGAATCCGTTGGCGATCGCCTTGAACAAGCAGTTGGAAGAGGATAATCCCGCTGCTTTAGAGTTGCTTTCTCGGCTTGGAAAAAATCTCTATTTTCCCAAGGGCATTTTGACACAATCCGCGGAAGCTAAAACCAAGGCCCATAAATTTAACGCCACCATCGGTATCGCCACCGAGAAGGGCGAGCCTATGTATTTGCCCTGCATACATCAACATCTCAGCGCCTTCAAACCGGCTGATTTATACAGTTATGCGCCACCTGCCGGTAAGCCGGAATTGCGTAAATTGTGGCGGGAAAAGATGCTCAGGGACAATCCGAGTCTTGAGGGCAAACATTTTGGAACGCCGATCGTAACCAGCGCTTTGACCCATGGCCTCTCTATTGTGGCCGACCTTTTTGTCGACAAGGGCGATCAGGTTGTCATGGCCGACATGATGTGGGGGAATTACAACCTTACCTTCGGAGTCCGTCGCGAAGGGGATATCCGTAAATATCAGACTTTTACCGATACCGGCAGCTACAATGTTGAAGCCTTTCGTCAGGTTTTGCAGGATGTATCGCAAAACAAAGGCAAGGCTGTTGTTGTTTTGAACTTTCCCAACAATCCAAGCGGCTATACGCCGAGCGTTGAGGAAGGAGATGCCATTGTAGAGGTGTTGCGCCAGGAAGCTGAAAAAGGCTGCAATATCGTCGTTATTACGGACGATGCATATTTCGGATTGTTTTATCGGGAATGTCTCAAGGAATCGCTGTTTGGCCGTCTGGTCGACCTGCACCCGCGGATACTTGCTGTCAAGGTGGATGGTTCGACCAAAGAAGACTTTGTCTGGGGGTTCAGGACCGGCTTCGTCACCTTCGGCGGAGGCGGTGCCACACCGGAGTCGAATCTGTTGAACGTCTTCGAGACCAAGACTCTTGGAATTATTCGGGGGACTATTTCCAACTGCGCCCATCCGTCGCAGACCTTTATCATCGAAGGCTTGAAATCGCCTGAATATGCCGCCCAGAAACGTCAGAAGTTTGAGATCATGAAAGGGCGCGCCCTGAAAACCCGTGAGATCCTCGACAGCGGCGCATATGACGATGCCTGGCAAATTTATCCCTTCAATTCCGGATATTTCATGTGTCTCAAATTGAAAACGGTCGATGCGGAGGAACTGAGGGTGCATCTGCTGGATAAATACGGTATCGGTACCATCGCCATTAACCAAACGGACCTGCGTATTGCATTCAGCTGCATAGAAGAAGGGGATCTTCCCGAATTGTTCCGTCTTATTTATCAGGGAGTGCAAGACCTGTCCCGATAAAGGTTGCTCAGAGGCCCGCTTAAGCGGGCCTTTGCATTTTATCCGCGCGGCGTCGGAGGGTAGTATGCGTTCTCTCCAGCACCTTTGCGATGATCTGAATGATCATCCTTTTATCCGACGATTGGCAGACCTCTTGTCTTCCGATGCCGAATGTTATCTGGTCGGTGGAGCCATCCGCGACCTTCTTCTCGACAGACCCTGCAACGATTTTGATTTCGTTACGCCCTTCGACCCTTCCTTCCTCGCTCAAACGCTTGCACGTCAACTGCGCGGAACGTGGTTTTATCTGGATCGGAAAAGATGCCAGAGCCGTTTGTTGATTGCTCTCGATGGTCAAAAAATCTGTTGTGATTTTGGTATGTTTCGGGCAACAAGCCTGACATCCGATCTGCTTTTGCGTGATTTTAAAATCAACGCCATGGCCATGAGGATTCGGAAACGTATGCGGACAGACGGCTTCTGGGATCCCTTGTCGGGCTTCGCCGATCTGCGTGCCTCCAGACTGACGATCTGCTCCGAAAACGTTCTGCAAAACGATCCGCTGCGAATTCTGAAGGGACTGCGACACTGTCATGCCCTGCATCTTCACCCTGCCTGCGAGACGGTTCGAAGAATGCGTGAAGCTGTTATGCGCCTAGGGCAGGTTGCTGCGGAGCGAAAACGGAAGGAGTTGGGTTTGCTTTTCGGACACGGTTCGCCTGCAGAAGCTCTGACTCGGCTGATAAAGATCGAGGCGGCAGGAAAAATATTCGGTTCCTGGATTCAAGAAGAGGAATACGCTACGGTGGTCTCGAATCTTGAAAAATTCGACAGGGCCGTCCGTGCCGTTTGTGCTGGAGGCGATACGCCTTTTTTCCGTAAAGTGCTGCAGGAAAAGTATGAAGAATACATGTCGAGGAGAGCAGTGCTTCATCTGGCTGTTGTTTTGAGGCGTGGTCCGTATCCGGAGGCGGATGCGGAGCGTCTGATAAACGATCTGAAGCTGGCTCGAAATACTGCAAGGGCTTTGCGGTCTTATCTGCGAATCAGCTCTTGCCGGTTAATGGAAGCGGCCGGTCTGACCTGCGGATTTCGCGGCCGATACTGGTGGGTTTCGAGTCTTGGACCGGATCCTGTGGGAGGTTTGGTTTTTTTGGCATGTCTTGCCTGGGAGCGCTGTCGAAAAGTGGCTTTGGATGTTCTGGCGCTGCTAGAGGAATATGTCTGCTCCGAGCCGCTCAGGGACCTGGTGGATGGGCATTGGATTACCCGGAGCCTTGGTATCGAGGCCGGGCCACGGGTTGGCGAGGTTTTACGGGTTTTGCGGCAAGAAGAAATCGCAGGCAGGGTTTGTTCGAAAGAAGAGGCGAAAGCGTTTCTGTTAACCAGATATCAAAAAACCGATTGACATCGACGGTCCGCACTCCTATAATTCGTCCCGCACTGTGCGGGAATAACTCAGTGGTAGAGTGTCAGCTTCCCAAGCTGAAGGTCGCGGGTTCGAATCCCGTTTCCCGCTCCAAAGAACTCAATAGGCCAGCGAGTAACTCGCTGGCCTTTTTTAGTTTGCCCAGCGGAGCTGGCAAACCCGGCCTGTTGCAAGAAACAGGCG
>ERZ1673962.549-NODE-549-length-24773-cov-3.752609_pt1 | contig 24773 bp, 26 predicted proteins | sample MGYA00580188_ERZ1673962 | MGnify/ENA primary metagenome ERZ1673962 (study PRJEB41334, sample SAMN05608104) | rock metagenome | biome: terrestrial subsurface; feature: shale formation; material: shale | place: USA: Pennsylvania ... | reverse complement strand
CGAGTGTCTGGGGCTGCTCCGGACAACGGAGAACCGCTGAATTTCCGACTAATCTCAGGGGATGACTCGGAGCCGATCTTGCTATACTGTCAACCTATCTTGACAGTAAGGCAGGTAAACGAACTTGACAGTCGCGGCTTCGCATGTTCCTGGTAGTGATCAAGGTCGAGGCAAGGCCCATGCGGTCGTCATCGGCAGTGGTTTCGGTGGTCTGGCGGCGGCGGTCCGTCTGGCCGCGCGCGGTTTCCGGGTGACGGTACTCGAAAAGCTCGACGCCCCTGGCGGGCGAGCCTATGTCCATCGGCGCGATGGCTTCTCGTTCGACGCCGGTCCGACCATCATCACCGCGCCCTTCCTCCTGGAAGAGCTGTGGAATCTCGGTGGCCGGCGCTTCGAAGACGATGTCGATCTGCGTCTGATGGATCCCTTCTATCGGATTCGTTTCGACGACGGTCGGGTCTTCGACTACAGCGGCGACGCCGACAAGGTCAAGGCGCAGATCGCCGAGTATTCGCCCGCTGATGTCGAAGGCTATGATCGCTTCATGGCCATGAGCGAGAAGGTGTTCAAAGTCGGATTCGAGGATCTGGCCCATGTACCCTTCACGAACCTCACCGACATGCTGCGCATCGTGCCCGACATGGCGATGCTTCAGAGCTATCGCACCGTCTATGGGATGGTGTCGAGCTATATCAAGGATCCCTTCATCCGTCAGGTGCTGTCCTTCCATCCGTTGCTGATCGGCGGCAATCCCTTCACCGTGACCTCGATCTATGTCCTCATCTCCTTCCTGGAGCGTAAATGGGGCGTGCATTCGGCGATGGGCGGCACCGGCGCCGTGGTCAAGGGGCTGGTGAATCTGGTCGAAGGGCAGGGTACCGAGATCCGTTACAACGCCGAGGTCGAGCGCATCCTGACCAAGAACGGCAAGGCCACAGGCGTGCGTCTGGCTTCGGGCGAGGAGATCGCGGCCGATGTGGTCGTCTCCGACGTCGATCCGGCGACCACCTACGGCAAGCTACTGGCCGAGCATCCGCGCAAGCGCTGGACGGACGGCAAGATCGAGCGTTCCAAGTTCTCCAATGGGCTCTTCGTCTGGTACTTCGGCACCAAGCGCCAGTACCCGGACGTCAAGCACCATACCATCCTGCTCGGCCCGCGCTACAAGGAACTGATCCAGGACATCTTCAAGCACAAGACGCTCGCCGAGGATTTCAGCCTCTATCTGTACCGTCCGACGGCGACCGATCCGAGTCTGGCGCCCGAGGGCTGCGATACCTTCTACGCCCTGGCGCCGGTGCCGCATCTCGGCGGCGATGCCGACTGGGAGACCCAGGCCGAACCCTATCGCGCCCGGGTAGCCAAGTATCTGAGCGATACGATCCTGCCCGGACTGGAGGATCAGATCGCGACCTCGCTCGTCACGACGCCCCTGGACTTCAAACATCGCCTGAGCTCCCATCTGGGCGCCGGCTTCAGTCTCGAACCCACCTTGATGCAGAGTGCGTGGTTCCGCCCGCACAACAAGAGCGAAGAGGTGGAACATCTTTATCTGGTCGGCGCGGGGACGCATCCGGGCGCGGGTGTGCCTGGTGTCATCTCTTCCGCGCGAGTCCTCGACAGGGTGGTGCCCGATGCCTCAACTTTCGTCTGATCATAACAACACCAAAAAGACGCATGCGACGGCGGCCGACATCGCCGCCTGTCGCGAGCTGTTGCGCTGCGGCTCGCGGTCATTTTATGCCGCCTCTTTCCTGCTGCCGGCGCGCTTCCGCGATCCGGCGATCGCGCTCTATGCCTTCTGCCGCATCGCCGACGACGCCATCGACTGCGTCGGCGACGATCCGGTGCTCCAGGCCGAGGCACTGGAGATGCTCAACGACCGGCTCGACCGGCTCTATGCCGGCAGGCCGATCGACGATCCGATCGACCGTGCGCTCGCCGACGTGGTGCGCGACTTCGCCATCCCCAAGCGCTTGCTGGAGGCGCTGTTCGAGGGCTTCGAATGGGATGCCGAGGGGCGGCGCTACGAGGATCTGTCCGGGGTCTACGACTATTCGGCGCGCGTCGCCGGTACGGTCGGGGCCATGATGGCAGCGCTGATGGGCGCGCGTTCGGAGGAGATGGTCGCGCGCGCCTGTGATCTGGGTGTGGCGATGCAGATCACCAACATCTGCCGCGACGTCGGCGAGGACGCGCGCAACGGGCGTATCTATCTGCCGTTGTCCTGGGTGCGCGAGGCGGGTGTCGATCCCGACGAGTGGCTGAAGAATCCGGTCTTCAACGAAGCCATTGCCTCGGTGGTGCGGCGTCTGCTCCAGACGGCCGACGAGCTCTATCAGCGCTCGGATGCCGGGATCGCCGGTCTGCCGCTCGGCTGTCGCGCCGGGATCAATGCCGCGCGCTATCTCTATGCCGAGATCGGGCGTCAGGTCGAACGCCAAGGGCTGGACTCGATCTCGCAACGGGCCGTGGTACCGGCGCCGCGCAAGCTGCAACTGCTCGCGCCCATCCTGGGCCGCGCGGTCATGAGTGCGCGTCCTGTCGAGGCGCCCGCGCTGGAGGAAACACGTTTCCTCGTCGAAGCCGTCGTCGCCGAGACGCCGCAACGCACTCCGGCAGGCGTCGGCGAGCGTGTGATTTGGGTACTAGAATTGTTTCAGCAACTCGAGGAGCGCGAGCGCGCCTTGGGTGTCCGCTGATCCCTGAGTCTGCGCGAACCGCACCTGATCAGAGTCTCATTCGACTCCCGATTCGGTCGCATCCTGATCGTTCACGAAGCGAGATAAAGGTTTCCGTGCTGGGGAAACCTGGGAGTCGATATGTGGCTACCGACGCCACTCTATGAGGCGCTGCCATACTCGGTCGTCGTCATCGGCAGCGCCTGCATCGTCGGAGCGATCAACGCTCTGATGGTCGTCTCCGGAGTGTTGCTGGTGCTCTGTGGCGGGGTGATCTTGAAACGGCGTCACGACTACCGGGCCGCGAACCGGTTGATCGAGATCCAGCGTGCCAGGTCGCCCGTGCGGCGTCGGCGTTCGCGTCGAGTCGTGCCGCTAGACTTGGAGGCCGATGGCCTCTGAGGCTATTGGCGGCCGAGTGGGCCTTGAATCGTCCACTCAGGCCGCTTCTTATGGACTGTCGTGCACTGTCTCAGCGCTTGACCCGAGGCATCCGGAACGGCAGCAACACCTTCACCCATTGCGCGCTGAAGCGGTCCAGACACAGGCTCTCATGGACTGCCGTGGCGCGTCGCCCCAGAAGACGTGTTTCGACGACTGAGCGCGCGTAGAAGGGGGTGTCCTCCAGCGTCGCAACTACCCGTGGCTCATCGCCTGCCTCGCACTGAATCCCACGCTCGATGCGCCAGACGCTGGTCGTCGGTAGCGGCGCGCGTGGCGGTAAAGCGAATTCATCGACCTCGGCATTGGCATCGAAGCGCAGCGCCAGATGCGCGCCCTGATCGTCCCGTGCGCGGGTGTCATAGAGGATCGCTGCCTCGTGCTTCAGTTCGGCGCGCGACCAGTCCCAGCCCTGAAAGGCCCGTTCCACAGGTTCCGAACCCCGGTTGGAATCCAGATAGCCCGTGCCCTTCCAGCTCAGGTCGGGGTTCGTGAAGTCGACCTCCACCCGCGCCAGCGGCGCGATCGGCCACCAGCGATGACGCCCGGCGGCATCGAGCGCGAAGTCACGCCCATTGATCCCGCTCGGATGGACGCGCACTCTGCCGCGCAGACGCGAGGGAATGGGCGCGCTGATCTCATCAATGTCGATCACCAGGGCATCGCCTTCCCAATGCACATGGCTGGGGCCGATGACCAGATTGGTGCGGTCGCGTTGCAGCGCGGCGCGTCCGCGCTCGGTCATCGCCCAGCGCTTGCCCCGGCGTCCGTAGAGGGCGACGTTGAGCGCGCAATGATCGAGCGGATCGGCGTTGCCGCGCTGACGCGACCAAGCATAGTAGGGCGAGAAAACGCTGCCGAGCATGGCGATCAGCGTCAATCCATACTGCTCGTCATCGCTCAGGGCATCGACGTACCACCAGACATAGCCGTCGTTGTCGACGGTCAGGTCGAACGCCGGTCCGCGAGTAGCGCTTCCGCCGCCAGTCGGCCCGACATCGCCGCCATGGGAATGCCCGCGCCCGGATGCGTGCTCCCGCCCGCCAGATAGAGGCCCGGAATCTTGGTGCGCGAGGCCGGACGCGAGAACGACGCCTTCCAGCCGTGGGTCGCCTGACCATAGAGCGCGCCGCCCGTGGCCGGAAAGCGCCGTTCGAACTCCACGGGCGTGGTCATCACCATCCGTTCGGGGTCGCGACGGACCCTCAGACCACAGTGCTCCAGGCGTGAGAATACCCGTTGCTCGCATTGCTCGATCTCCACAGCATCGAAGTCGTTTCGGTCGCCCCGTGGCGGGGCGTTCAAAAGTAAAAAGAGCCGCTCAGGACCGTGCGGCGCTCCGTTGCCGTCGGTGCCGCGATCCTGGGCGCAGACATAGACGGTGCCGTCGCGCGGCAGGCGTCCCTGGCCGAAGATGTCGGCGAACTCGGAGGCATAGTCGCGTCCGAAGAAGACATTGTGCCGGGCCAGCGGAAAACCCTCCGTCTCGGCGCTCAGACACCAGGTCAGGGCCGAGAGCGAACGGCGTTCGGGCGCCAGGGGCGGCAGTGCGCGGCGGACATCGGCGCCCAGCCGACCGCTGGTCAGGGCCGCCGGATCGGCGTTGACTACGACCGAATCGGCCGCGATCTGCTCGCCATCGGCCAGACTCACGCCACGCACACCGCCAGACCGGGTGATGATGCCCGTGACATCGCGTCCGTATTCGATGGTCGCGCCCAGTCCCTCGGCGAGCCGGGCCAGCGCCTGCGCAACCCGATGCATTCCGCCGACCACCGACCACACGCCTTCCTGCTCGACATGGGCGATCAGCATCAGCGTGGCCGGCGCCATGAAGGGCGAGGAGCCGCAATAGGTCGAGTAGCGCCCGAAGAGCTGACGTAGACGCTCGTCCTTGAAATAGGTTCCGAGCATGTCCCAGAGGCTGTCGTAGGGACGCACGCCGCGCAGATTCCCCAGCCCGCTCAGTCCGCACCGCCCCATGAGTCCCATCAGGCTCGGGCGCGAGGCACGGATGAAGGTCGGGTCCAGGGTCGTGTAGATGGTGCGCGCCTGTTCGCAGAAGGCGCGATAGCCGCGCGCCTCGGCTGCGCCGGCGAAGTCGCCGATGGCCTCGACGCTGCGCTCGTGGTCGGCGTGGAGATCCAGCCGCTCCTGCTCGCTCCAGGCATGGCGTGCTATGATCGACAGCGGTTCCAGTTCGAGATGCGCGTCGAGCCGCGCGCCGGCCGCTTCGAAGATGTCCTCGAAGATCCAGCGCATGGTGAAGACGGTCGGACCCGCGTCGATGTGGTGCGGGCCGACGGCGACCTCGCGCATCTTGCCGCCGGGCGCCTCGGCACGTTCGAGCACCCGGACCTGGAGGCCGCGCGCGGCGAGTTGGATGGCTGTCACCAGTCCGCCAACGCCCGCGCCAATGACAATCACTTGTTTATCCGGCATCAGAACCATGACTCCCACGATTCGCGTTGACGTGTCGGGTATTGATGTCTATTGTACATGACACTTCTGAGTGTCAACTCAAATTTACATATTGACCACTGATCGAGGTTTGCCGGGGGATCACTGATGGATGCCACAACGAGAATCGAGCAGGCGTTGGCCGCTGCCATAGACACCGTGGCCGTCCCCGGCTGTCCGCCGCGTCTGGCCGAGGCGGTACGTCACGCCGTCTTTCCCGGCGGCGCGCGGGTGCGTCCGCGGCTGTGTCTGGCCGTTGCCGCGGCCTGTGGCAGCCGGGATTATGCGGCCGCCGATGCGGCCGGCGTGGCCATCGAGTTGCTGCATTGCGCCTCGCTGGTGCACGACGACCTGCCCTGTTTCGACGACTCGCCGCTGCGCCGTGGCGTGCCCTCGGTGCATCGCGCCTTCGGTGAGCCGCTGGCGGTGCTGGCCGGCGATGCGCTCATCATCCTTGCCTTCGAGCATCTGGCGCGCGTCCTGGCCGATTCGCCCGAGCGACTGGCGCCGCTGCTGCTGACCATCAGCCGTTCGGTCGGAATGCCGCACGGCATCACCGCCGGACAGGCCTGGGAATGCGAGCCGCAGGTCACGGTCGAGGAATATCACCGCGCCAAGACCGGCTCGCTGTTCACGGCGGCCACCGCAGCCGGTGCCCTGGTCGCGGGTGCGGATGCCGAAGCCTGGAGCATCGTCGGCGACAAGATCGGCGAGGCCTATCAGGTGGCTGACGATCTGCGCGACGTGGCCGCCAGCGCCCAGGAAGTCGGCAAGCCGGTCGGACGCGATGCCGTGCTCAACCGACCCAGCGCGGCGGGTGAGCTGGGCATCGACGGAGCCATCGCGCGTCTGCGCGGTCTGGTGACAGGCGCCATCGACGCGATTCCGGCCTGTCCGGGGCGCGATCAGTTCGCCGAGGTGCTGATGGCCGAGTCGCGCCGCATCATGCCCAAGGATCTGGCCCAGCGCGCCGCCTGAGCGTGCGTTCCCCACACTGACCCGGGCCGCCGTGATCGGCGGCGGTCCGCTCGGCTCCATCGGTAGTGACATCCGTGCGGCTTCCCGAACCCCTGCTGGCCCTGCGTAATCGTGTGCTCTCCAAGCCCGAGTTTCAACGTTGGGCCTCGATCTTTCCGTTGACCCGTCCGCGCGCGCAGCGTCGGGCGCGTGAGCTGTTTGATATCGTTGCCGGTTTCGTCTACTCGCAGATTCTGCAAGCCTGCGTGCAGGTGCGGCTGTTCGATCCTGGCCGAAGGCACGCAATCGGTCGATGAATGGCGCCGCGTCTCGGGTTGCCGGTCGAGGGTGCGCGGCGGCTGCTGCGCGCGGCGGCGAGTCTGGAACTGGCCGAGGCGCGCGGCGGCGATCGCTATGCGCTCGGCGAGCTGGGGGCGGCCATGGTCGGCAATCCGGGCATCGCGGCCATGGTCGAGCATCACGCCATGGCCTATGCCGATCTGAAAGATCCGGTGGCCCTGTTACGCGGCGAGTTTCCCCAGCGCGCATTGCAGGGCTATTGGGCCTATGTCGGCACCGAGGCGCCGGCGGCGGCGGGTGAGCAGGCGGTCAGCGGCTACAGCGAGCTGATGGCCCAGTCACAACGTCTGATCGCCGACGACGTGCTCGATGCCTATTCGCTCCAGGAGCATCGCTGTCTGCTCGACGTGGCCGGCGGCGACGGCACCTTCCTGGTCACAGCCGCCAAGCGCTGGCCGCATCTGCGCGTGATCCTGTTCGACCTGCCGGCGGTGGCTGAGCGGGCGCGGGCGCGTTTCCAGCGCGAAGGGCTGGGCGATCGGGCGACGGCGATCGGCGGCGACGTGCGGCGAGATCCGCTGCCCCAGGGTGCGGATGTCGTCTCGCTGGTGCGGGTGCTGCACGATCATGACGATCATGATGCGCCGAACTTTGCGCGCGCGGCCTGTCAGGCGCTGCCCGACGGCGGGCGGTTACTGGTCGCCGAACCTATGTCGGGCACGCCGGGGGCCGAGCCGATCGGGGATGCCTATTTCGGGTTCTATCTGCTCGCCATGGGCAGCGGTCGACCGCGCACGCCGGCTGAGTTGACCGAGATGCTGTTCGGGGTCGGCTTCGACCGGGTGCGTCAGATCCGCACCATCCGGCCCATGCTGACACAGTTGCTGATGGCTCAACGCGCCTGAACGCCTGAAAAACCCTGCTGATTCCGTCTATTGCTCGCTGCCGTCCCACGGTATTTTTCGACTCGCGCCCAACTTCCGCTAAACTGTCGGATCTTTCAGATTCAACCCGTCCGAGAGATCGCCTTGAACCCAGATATGCCGAATCTCGAAGCCCTGGCCGTCGTCCTCGAAGCGCCTGAACGGCTGGCGCTGCAACGCTTGCCGCTCACCCCGCCCGAGGCCGGCGATGTCGTCGTCGATATGGAATGGAGCGGGATCAGCACCGGAACCGAGCGCCTGCTGTGGTCGGGCGCCATGCCGCCTTTCCCCGGCATGGGTTATCCGCTGGTTCCCGGTTATGAATCCGTCGGTCGCGTCAGCTATGCCGGGCCGGACTCCGGGCTGACGGTCGGTCAGCGCGTCTTCGTGCCCGGCGCGCGTTGTTACGGCGAGGTGCGCGGACTGTTCGGCGGCGCGGCCTCGCGTGTCGTCGCGCCGGGTGCGCGCCTGCTGCCGGTGCCCGAGTCGCTCGGTGAGCAGGGCGTGCTGCTGGCGCTGGCGGCGACCGCCTATCATGCCATCGCGGCACCGGCGGCCAGCACACCGGCTCATGCTGCGCTGCGGGCCGAGTCTGCGGCGAGCGCCACGGCTTCCGGTGCGTCCGCGAGTTCCGTGGCGACGGCTGACGTCGGCACCGCGCCTGCCCCCCATGTCGAGCTGATCGTCGGTCATGGCGTGCTCGGGCGGTTGCTGGCGCGCATCGCGGCGCTGGGCGAGGGCACCCGCCCGGTGGTGTGGGAGACCAACCCGGTGCGTCACAGCGGCGCCGAGGGCTATGGCTACGATGTGATGCTCCCCGACGACGACCCGCGTCGCGACTATCGCACCATCTGCGACATGAGCGGCGACGCCAAAATTCTCGACAGCCTGGTCGCGCGGCTGGCGCGCGGCGGCGAGATCGTGCTCGGCGGTTTCTATCACGAGCCGGTCAGCTTCACCTTCCCACCGGCCTTCATGCGCGAGGCGCGCTTCCGCATCGCCGCCGAGTTCCAGCCGTCCGATCTGGCGGCGGTGCGCGACCTGCTCGACTCGGGCCGACTCTCGCTCGACGGGCTCATCACCCATTGCGTCCCCGCGACCGAGGCGGACTCCGCCTATCGCACCGCCTTCGGTGATCCGAGCTGCCTGAAGATGATCCTCGATTGGAGAACGCTTTCGTGACTGTATCCGTCAACATCCCCGCGCCGAGCGCGCCCTCGCTCAAGCAGACACAGATCATCGCCATCTATGGCAAGGGCGGAATCGGCAAGAGCTTCACGCTCGCCAATCTGTCCTACATGATGGCGCAGCAGGGCAAGAAGGTGCTCCTGATCGGCTGCGATCCGAAGAGCGACACCGCCACGCTGCTGTTCGGCGGTCGCAACTGTCCGACCATTCTCGGCGTTTCCAGCGAGAAGAAGAAGGCCGGCGAGCAGGTCACGATCAGCGACATCTGTTTCAAGCGCGACGGCGTGTTTGCGATGGAACTCGGCGGACCCGAGGTCGGGCGCGGCTGTGGCGGGCGCGGCATCATCCACGGCTTCGAGCTGCTGGAAGGGCTGGGCTTCCATGAGTGGGACTTCGACTATGTGCTGCTCGACTTCCTGGGCGACGTGGTGTGCGGCGGCTTCGGGCTGCCGATCGCACGCGATCTGTGCCAGAAGGTCATCATCGTCGGCTCCAACGATCTCCAGTCGCTCTATGTCGCCAACAATGTCTGTTCGGCGGTCGAATACTTCCGCGGACTGGGCGGCAATGTCGGCGTGGCCGGCATGGTGATCAACAAGGATGACGGCACCGGCGAGGCGCAGGCGTTCGCCGCCGCCGCCGAGATCCCGATCCTGGCGACCATTCCGGCGCATGAGGAGATCCGGCGCAAGAGTGCCAACTACGAGATCATCGGGCGTCCGGACGGTCCCTGGGGGCCGCTGTTCGAATCCCTGGCCACCCATGTCGCCGAGGCGCCGCCGGTGCGTCCCAAGCCGCTGGCGCACGAGGCGCTGCTGGATCTGTTCAAGGGCGATCAGGTCGGGCGGCATGTGGTGCTGGAGCCGGCGCGTCCCGAGGATATGTGCGACATCTCGGCGAGCGTCAAGCCGTCGCTCGAAGTCGTCTACGACGACGCTTGAGTCGGGAGGAACATTTGATGGTTCAGGAATCTTCCTCCGGGTGCGCCAACGCCGGTGAGCGGGCGCGCGGGCCGCACGATCAGCCGCAGACCATGTGTCCGGCGTTTGGGGCGCTGCGTGTGGGCTTGCGGATGCGCCGCACCGCGATGGTGCTGGTCGGCTCGGGCTGCTGTGTCTATGGGTTGAGTTTCACCGCGCACTTCTATGGCGCGCGACGCTCGATCGGCTATGTGCCCTTCGACTCCGAGTCGCTGGTCTCAGGACGGCTGTTCGAGGAGGCGCGTGAGGCGGTGCTCAAGCTCGCCGATCCCGACAAGCTCGATACGATCGTCGCGATCAATCTGTGCGTGCCGACGGCCTCGGGCGTGCCGTTGCGGCTGCTGCCCAAGGAGCTGAACGGGGTGCGGATTCTGGGCATTGATGTGCCTGGGTTCGGGACGCCGACCCATGCGGAGGCCAAGGATGTGCTGGCTGGGGCGATGCTTCAGTATGCGCGTCTGGAGGCGGAGCAGGGGCCGGTGCAGGCACCGCGCGGGGGGCGCAGTGAGCGTCCGACCGTGACCTTGCTGGGTGAGATGTTCCCGGCCGATCCGGTCGGCATCGGCATGATGCTCGATCCGTTGGGGCTGGCTGTCGGGCCTGTGGTGCCGACGCGCGAATGGCGTGAGCTGTATGCGGCGCTCGATTGCGCGGCGGCGGCGGCGATCCATCCGCAGTATCAGGCCAGTGCGCGTGAGTTCGTGGCGGCTGGGCGGCCGGTGGTCGGTTCGGCGCCGGTCGGGCGCGATGGGACGGCGGCCTGGCTGGATGCGATCGGGCAGGCGTGCGGGATCGCGCAGGACAAGGTCGATGCGGCGAAGAACAAGTTCTTGCCGGCGATCGGCGGGGCGCTGGCGGCGATGCCGATCAAGGGACGGGTGATCGTGTCGGGCTATGAGGGATCGGAGTTGCTGGTGGCGCGGTTGCTGATCGAGTCGGGGGCGACGGTGCCCTATGTGGGGACGGCCTGTCCGCGCACGCTCTGGAATGAGGCGGATCTGGCGTGGTTGGAGGAGCGTGGGGTGCCGGTGCAGTTCCGGGCGTCGCTGGAGCAGGATCTGGCGGCAGTCGAGTCGCTGGAGCCGGATTTGGCCATTGGCACCACGCCCGTGGTTCAGGCGGCCAAGGAACGACAGATCCCGGCTCTCTATTTCACTAACCTCATTTCGGCGCGTCCGCTGATGGGACCGGCAGGAGCGGGTTCGCTGGCACAGGTCATCAATGCGGCGCTGGCCAATAAGGAGCGGTTTGCCACCATGCGGGCCTTCTTCGAGGGAGTGGGGGAGGGCGAGACCAGCGGAGTTTGGCCGGTGATGCCGGTCAAGCGTGGCATGCGCCGAGCGGCGGCTTGAATCGAGAGGAAATCCCCGAATGCTGATCAACGACCTCGACCGCGCGGGCGGTTACTGGGGCTCCGTCTATGTCTTCACCGCCATCAAAGGCTTGCAGGTGATCATCGACGGGCCGGTGGGCTGCGAAAACCTGCCCGTGACGGCCGTGCTGCACTACACCGACGGCCTGCCGCCGCACGAACTGCCGGTCGTCGTCACCGGCTCGATCGCTGAAATGATCGGCGGCGGCGTCACGCCCGAAGGCACCGGCATCGTGCGCTTCCTGCCGCGCACCATCGACGAAGACCAGTGGCAGAGCGCCAACCGCGCCATGTACTGGCTCTGGACCCAGTACGGCCAGAAGAAGGGCGCCGCCAAAAGCAAACCCAAACCGCGCACCGCCGGCGACAAACCGCGCGTCAACATCATCGGCCCCATGTACGGCACCTTCAACATGCCCTCGGATCTGGCCGAGATCCGACGCCTGGTCGAAGGCATCGGCGCCGAAGTCAACCTGAGCTTCCCGCTTGGCAGTCATCTCGACGACGTGCCCCGGCTCGCCGACGCCGACGCCAACATCTGTCTCTATCGCGAGTTTGGCCGCACCCTGTGCGAGGCCCTGGACAAACCCTATCTCCAGGCCCCGATCGGACTGCATAGCACTACCAAGTTCCTGCGCGCCCTCGGCGAGATCCTCGGCCTCGACCCCGAACCCTTCATCGAGCGTGAAAAGCACACCACCATCAAACCGATCTGGGATCTGTGGCGCTCGGTGACGCAGGACTTCTTCGGCACCGCCAGCTTCGGCGTCTCCGCGAGCGAGACCTACAGCCGCGGCCTGCGCCATTTCCTCGAAGACGAGCTGGGCCTGCCCTGCAACTTCGCCTTCGCCCGTCGCCCCGGCGTCAAGATCGACAACGACGCCATCCGCGCCGCCGTCCATGAAAAACCCCCGCTGATCCTCTTCGGCAGCTACAACGAGCGCATGTATCTAACGGAAAAGGGCGCTCGCGCGACCTACATTCCGGCCTCCTTCCCCGGCACCGTGATCCGCCGCCACACCGGCACACCCTTCATGGGCTACGCCGGCGCGACCTATCTGGTGCAGGAAGTCTGCAACGCTCTGTTCGACGCGCTCTTCCACATCATCCCGCTCGGCACCGAGCTGGATAAGGTCGAGGCCACGCCCGCGCGCATGCACCGCGAGCTGCCCTGGGACGAGGACGCCCGCGCGCGCTTCGATGCCATCGTCGAGTCTCAGCCGGTGCTGGTGCGCATCTCCGCCGCCAAGCGGTTGCGCGACGCCGCCGAGCGTGCCGCACGCACCGCCGGCGAGGAGCGGGTGACGGTCGAGCGGGTCGAGAACACGCAGTCGACCTTGATTTAGTTGATCCAGCGCAATTGGGGTGTAAATGTAGATTGACATTCGTGTCAGTCAAGCTAGACTGACACCTCGAATCCAGTCACCCCCGGCAGCGAGCCGACGACCAGACACAGCGGTCAGGATCGTGACGGAGGATGGTCAGGCTTCAGAGATTGAGACTCAGCACCGGCAATCCGCTCCAGGCGCACACCGGGGCTGAATCGAGCAGAATTTGACGGATTCCCGGCACGGAATCCGGTCGATGAGAACACGCCCGTGTGATTCGGGTGGCTTCTCGGTCGTGGATGTCGCGATCCACGGCGCCCCCAGGCCGCACGGGCGAGTGCGGCACAAACCAAGGCTTATCTCCAAGATTCGGAGGATTACACAATGGCTAACAGCAGCATGACCGGTCTGACCGAGCAAGAAGCACAAGAGTTCCATGGCATCTTCGTGCAGAGCATGACGGCCTTCTTCGGCATCGTCGTCATCGCGCACATCCTCGCTTGGCTGTGGCGCCCCTGGCTGTAATTTCGAGTCGAGTTCAGGCCGTTCCGGCTACTTGACGACTGATCGAACCCATTCGAATTCACTCTAGGAGAAACTGACGATGTCACCCGATCTTTGGAAAATCTGGCTGCTGGTCGATCCCCGCCGCATTCTGATCGCTGTCTTCGCTTTCCTGATCGTTCTGGGTCTCGCGATCCACATGATCCTGCTGAGCACCGCCGAATTCAACTGGCTCGAAGACGGCGTTCCGGCCGCTACGGTCCAGCAAGTGACGCCTGTCGTTCCCCAACGGTAATCGCGTCCTTGACGGGGGTGGCGGGTCAGTGGGGTTCGTCCGCCAGGTGACCCCCGCCCGCCACCGACAGTGCTCAGAGGAGGCGGCCGACTCGAGGGTGCCTCCCCAGCAGAGGATATTACGATGGCCATGCTCAGTTTTGAGAGAAAATACCGCGTCCGTGGCGGGACGCTGATAGGGGGAGACCTATTCGACTTCTGGGTGGGGCCGTTCTATGTCGGCTTCTTCGGGGTCGCGGGCTTCTTCTTTGCATTGTTGGGTGTGCTCCTGATCGTCTGGGGTGCAACCATCGGTCCAAACGCCGAACTCCAAACCTATAACATCTGGCAGATCAGCATTGCTCCCCCGGATCTGAGTTACGGTTTGGGAATGGCCCCGATGACTGAAGGCGGTCTGTGGCAGATCATCACGATCTGTGCCATCGGCGCGTTCGTCTCCTGGGCACTCCGTGAGGTCGAGATCTGCCGCAAGCTCGGTATCGGCTTCCATATTCCGTTTGCGTTCGCGTTCGCGATCGGCGCCTACTTGGTGCTCGTCGTGGTGCGTCCGATTCTGATGGGCGCCTGGGGTCATGGCTTCCCCTATGGCATCCTCAGCCATCTGGACTGGGTGTCGAATGTGGGGTACCAGTTCCTGCATTTCCACTACAACCCGGCGCACATGCTCGCCATCACCTTCTTCTTCACCAACTGCTTGGCGCTGTCGATGCACGGCTCGCTGATCCTGTCGGTGACCAACCCGCAGAAGGGCGAAGAAGTCAAGACCAGCGAGCACGAGAACACCTTCTTCCGCGATATCGTGGGCTACTCCATCGGCGCACTGGCCATCCATCGTCTGGGGCTGTTCCTGGCCCTGAGCGCGGTGTTCTGGAGCGCGGTCTGTATCGTGATCAGTGGCCCCTTCTGGACCCGCGGTTGGCCGGAATGGTGGAACTGGTGGCTTGAGCTCCCGCTCTGGTAGGATCTAGGAGACTACAATGCCCGAATATCAAAATATCTTCACGACCGTGCAGGTGCGCGCCCCGGCTTATCCTGGGGTGCCGTTGCCGAAGGGCAGCCTGCCGCGCATCGGTAAGCCGATCTTCTCCTACTGGGCCGGCAAGATCGGTGATGCACAGATCGGTCCGATCTATCTCGGCTTCACCGGCACGCTGTCGATCATCTTCGGCTTTTTCGCGCTGTTCATCATCGGCTTCAATATGCTGGCTTCGGTGGACTGGAACATCATCCAGTTCGTCAAGCATTTCTTCTGGCTGGGTCTGGAACCGCCGGCGCCGCAGTATGGCCTGAGCATTCCGCCGTTGTCCGAGGGTGGCTGGTGGCTGATGGCGGGATTCTTCCTGACCATGTCGATCCTGCTCTGGTGGGTGCGCACCTACAAGCGTGCTGAAGCCCTGGGCATGAGCCAGCATCTGTCCTGGGCCTTCGCTGCCGCGATCTTCTTCTATCTGAGCCTGGGCTTCATCCGTCCGGTGATGATGGGGAGCTGGGCGGAAGCCGTGCCCTTCGGCATCTTCCCGCACCTGGACTGGACGGCCGCTTTCTCGATCCGGTACGGCAACCTGTACTACAACCCGTTCCACATGCTCTCGATCGCCTTCCTGTATGGCTCGGCTCTGCTGTTCGCCATGCACGGTGCGACCATCTTGGCGGTGAGCCGCTTCGGTGGTGATCGTGAGATCGATCAGATCACCGATCGTGGTACGGCCGCCGAGCGTGCTGCCATCTTCTGGCGCTGGACCATGGGCTTCAACGCCTCCATGGAATCCATCCATCGCTGGGCCTGGTGGTGTGCGGTCCTGACCGTGATCACGGCGGGTATCGGTATCCTTCTGACCGGAACGGTCGTCGAGAACTGGTATCTCTGGGCTGTCAAGCATGGCGTGGCTCCGAGCTATCCAGAGGTCGTGACCGCTGTAGACCCATATGCCACGGCCGCGGGGGTGACGCAATGAATCTCGCAAAGCAACTGACCCTGCCCGCCGTCGCCGTCGTTGCCTCCGTGGTACTGCTCGGCTGCGAGCGTCCGCCAGCGGAAGTAGTGCAAAAAGGCTATCGCGGCGTGGCCATGGAGCAGAACTACAATCCGCGTCTGCTCGAAGCCAGTATCAAGGCCAATCTGCCGGTCGAGTCGCTGCCGGCGGCTGCTCCGGGCGGCCCCAGTGTCTCGGACGTCTATCAGAACGTCCAGGTGCTGAAGGATCTGAGCGTCGCTGAGTTCACCCGGACCATGGTCGCCGTGACCACCTGGGTGGCGCCGAAGGAAGGCTGTAATTACTGCCACGTCCCCGGCAACTGGGCCTCCGACGACATCTACACCAAAGTGGTGTCGCGCCGGATGTTCGAGCTGGTTCGGGCAACCAACAGCAACTGGAAGGACCATGTTGCCGCGACGGGTGTGACCTGCTACACCTGTCACCGTGGCAACCCGGTGCCGAAATATGTGTGGGTGACGGATCCGGGTCCGAATCAGCCTTCGGGCGTGACGCCGACCGGCCAGAACTATGCCTCCTCGACGGTCGCCTACTCGGCACTGCCGCTGGATCCCTACACGCCGTTCCTGGATCAGGCCAACGAGATCCGGGTGATCGGTCAGACGGCGCTGCCAGCAGGCAACACGACCTCGCTCAAGCAGGCAGAGTGGACCTATGGCCTGATGATGCAGATCTCCGACTCGCTCGGCGTCAACTGCACCTTCTGCCACAACAGCCGCTCCTTCTACGACTGGAAGCAGAGCACGCCGCAGCGCACGACGGCCTGGTACGCCATCCGTCACGTCCGCGACATCAACCAGAACTACATCTGGCCGCTCAACGACACACTGCCCGCGTCGCGCAAGGGTCCCTATGGCGACCCCTTCAAGGTCGGCTGCATGACCTGCCACCAGGGCGCCTACAAGCCGCTCTATGGCGCTCAGATGGCCAAGGACTACCCGGCGCTGTATGAGTCGGCTCCAGCCGAGGCTGCACCGGCCGCTGAGGCAGCTCCGGCTGCAGAAGCCGAGGCCGCTCCAGTGGAAGAGGCTGCGCCCGCTCCAGTCGAGCAGGCCGCCGCACCTGTCGAGGACGCCGCACCGGCTCCGCAACAGCTGTAAGGCCAGAGAGGATCGAACCGATGAGCAGGGACGCTCGCCAGGTGCCGGGTTAGGGAAGCCGGCACCCAATGCAAGACCCGCGGCGAGGCTCGCATCAGTCCAGTCCGCGGTCGTCCCGGATGGCTAGAGACCCAATCGTCGAAGCCGTCGCAGTGTTTGACCGAGGAATCATCCAATGGCTGACGAAAACCGTTCGATGTCTGGGCTGACCGAAGATGAGGCAAGGGAATTCCATGGTATCTTCGTATCCAGTTTCGTCGTGTTCACGGGGATCGTCGTCGTTGCACACATCCTCGTGTGGTTGTGGCGTCCTTGGCTGTAATAGCCTAGGGTATTAGTGTTCGTGAGCGAACGGGCGATTGTGACTCAAGCACCGCCCACCAGTAAGAGACCGGAGATATCAACATGCACAAGATCTGGCAGATTTTCGATCCCCGCAGAACCCTGGTTGCCCTGTTCGGCTTCCTGTTCGTCCTGGGCCTGCTGATCCACTTCATCCTGCTCAGCAGCCCAGCCTTCAACTGGCTGAGCGGCTCCTAAGTCCCAATTTGGGCAGCGGCAAGTTTCCGGGGATCTGGTTGAGAGCCGCCTCGGACTTGCCAATCGATCCTGGCCGCGGGGAAATTCGCGGTAATGGCCGACAGGCCCAACTTGATTCAAAGTGAGGATAATTCAATGGCTGATCAGAAGAGCATGACCGGGCTGACCGAAGAAGAGGCTAAGGAGTTCCACGGCATCTTCACCCAGAGCATGACCATGTTTTTTGGGATCGTGATCATTGCTCACATCCTGGCATGGCTGTGGCGCCCCTGGCTGTAATCGCCGGATTGCCGCCGCGTCGCGGATAATGACGGGAGGCGGGCGGCCCATGCCGCCGCGTCCCGTTTCATTCGTCAGGAGAACCCCCGATGATGCCCCAACTGTACAAGATTTGGCTGGCCTTCGATCCGCGCATGGCCCTGATCGGGCTTGGCGCCTTTTTGTTTGCGCTGGCTCTGTTCATTCATTACATGCTGCTGCGTTCGCCAGAATTCGACTGGCTGCTGGGTCCGGATTACGCTCCGGTCACCCTGTCGGCCGGAATGTCCGCTCTGCCGGCTGGTCGTTGATTCGAGCGGTCGAGGGCATGCGCGGGCGGGGAGAGTGTCGTTTCCTCCCTCGCCCGTTTTTTCGTTTGGATAGCCGCTGATTCGAGATGCACTTCCACGTCGAGCAGATTCAGCTGACCACCCAGGCTCCGATCGAGATCATCGACCTCTCGGAGCAGGTTCGGCAGGCGTTTGCGCGACACCCCGTCCGCCAGGGCTGGGTGACGATCACCTCGGCGCATACGACCGCCTTCGTGGCCCTGAACGAGCGTGAGCCCAAGCTCCAGCAGGACATGCTCGATTTCCTGACGCGACTCGCGCCGCCGGGTCAGACGCACTACCGGCACGACATCGATCCGATCGACGGTCGTCCCAACACACACTCGCATCTCATCGGGCTGTTCATGAACGCCTCCGAGACCATCCTGGTCGAAGATGGGCGGCTTCTGCTCGGCGAGTGGCAATCGGTCTTCTTCATCGAACTCGATGGGCCGCGTCCGCAACGTCAGGTGCGCGTGCAGATCGCCGGTTTCGTCTGACCGTCGCTGATGATCGCAAGGCCATCGATTCCCTTTCTTTGCACGCGGTTCGTTCCATGACAGCAAGCGATTGGGCCGGCTTCTTCGCCGATGAGGCGTCCCTGGATCGGGAAGCCTATCTGTTTCTCGACTACTATCTGGAATGCTCCGGTGATCCCGAGCTGGCCGCCGCGCACTTCTGCTCCGAGCAGTCGACCGCGCAATGGCGTCGTGTCGGCTCGGACGAGGATCTGCGCCCAAGATTCGGCGCGCGCGTGGTCGATCTCCAGATCCTGGATGGGGCGCGTCCGGAATTCAGCTATGGCGTGGGATCGGGTTCGGATGCACCTGTCACGGCCTGCCGCCTGCGTATCGCCCATCCGCACGGCAATTTCGGCCCGCGTCTGCCGAACCTGCTGAGCGCGATCTGTGGCGAGGGGACGTTCTTCTCGCCCGGCGCGCCCATCGTCAAGCTGCTCGACATCGAGTTTCCCGAGAGCTATCTGGCCTGCTTCCAAGGTCCGCAGTTCGGTGTCGCGGGCCTCCGCGAGCGGTTGCAGGTCCATGACCGGCCGATCTTCTTCGGCGTCATCAAGCCCAACATCGGTCTTCCGCCCGAGGCGTTCAGCGAGCTGGGGCACGAGAGCTGGCTCGGCGGTCTGGATATCGCCAAAGACGACGAGATGCTGGCCGACACCGACTGGTGCCCGCTGGACCGGCGTGCCGAACTCCTGGGCGAAGCCCGGCGACGGGCCGAGGCTGCGACCGGGGTGCCCAAGATCTATCTGGCCAATATCACCGATGAGGTCGATCGGCTGGTCGAGTTGCATGATCGTGCCGTCGAGCGGGGCGCCAATGCGCTGCTGATCAATGCCATGCCGACCGGGCTGAGTGCGGTGCGGATGCTGCGCAAGCACGCCCAGGTGCCGCTGATGGCGCATTTCCCCTTCATCGCGCCCTTTGCGCGGCTGGAGCGCTTCGGTGTCCACACCCGTGTCTTCACCAAGCTGCAACGCCTCGCGGGCTTCGATGTCATCATCATGCCGGGCTTCGGTCCGCGCATGCACATGACGGATGACGAGGTCCGGGCCTGTGCGATGGCCTGTCTCGAACCCATGGGGCCGATCAAGCCGAGTCTGCCGGTGCCGGGCGGCAGCGACTGGGCCGGTACCCTGCGTCCGCTCTATGAAAAGCTCGGTACGGTCGATTTCGGCTTCGTGCCGGGACGCGGTGTCTTCGGGCACCCGATGGGACCGCGCGCCGGGGCGGCCAGTATCCGTCAAGCGTGGGAGGCGATCGTCGCCGGCGAGACGCTGGAGGAACGTGCCACGCATCATCCCGAGCTGAGCGCGGCGATCGCCGCCTTCGGCAAGCCGGCACACGCGCAAGCCGCCTCGCTCCGGACATCTGATCAGGCAACCGAACCGAATCGTGCTGGAGGTGACAGTTGACGACTCACATCGTGCCCCTGCCGGCGGCGGATGATCTGGAGCGCGCCACTCAGCGCGACGCCGCCGAGCAACTGATCCTGGTCGACGACCAGGATCGCCCCATCGGTGTCGCCGGCAAGCTCGAACCGCACGAACTCGGCCAACTGCATCGCGCCTTTTCGATCCTGGTCTTCAATGCCGAGGGCGAGCTGCTGTTGCAGCGTCGCGCCGACAGCAAGTATCACTTCGCCTCACGCTGGTCGAATACCTGCTGCGGTCATCCGCGTCCAGGCGAGACCACGCCCATGGCGGCTGGGCGGCGGCTGAAGGAAGAGTTCGGCATTCGCGTGCCGCTGAACGAACGGGCGGAATTCGTCTACCGGGCCGAGGATCAGGCGAGCGGCCTGATCGAGCACGAATATCTGCACGTCTTCTACGGCGTCCACACCGAAGCCCCGCGTCCCGATCCGACCGAGATCGGGGCCTGGCGCTGGATGTCGGTGCCCGCGATCAAGCGCGCCCTGCGCCAACATCCCGAGTGGTTCACCCCCTGGTTCAAGCTGCTCGTCGAGCGTATGCTGAGCGACTGATTCGCTCAGTTTTTGCGGCTCCCCGCCGCTCGACCAGGACGCCATGTCAACGCCGGATACTCTGAACGCGCCTTCGCGCGCCACACCCGATACCCACCAGCGCGGCCAGGACAAGCTCGCGCGCATTCCGATCAAGGTCGAGACCAACGCCCCCGTGTTGCGCAAGCCGAGCTGGATTCGCGCACGCGCGCCGGTCGGCCCCGGCGTGGCGCGAATCAAGAAGCTACTGCGCGAAAGCAAGCTAGCGACGGTTTGCGAAGAGGCCCAGTGCCCGAATCTGGGCGAGTGCTTCGCGCATGGCACGGCGACCTTCATGATCCTGGGTGATGTCTGTACCCGTCGCTGTCCCTTCTGTGACGTTGCCCACGGTCGTCCCCAGCCGCCCGATCCGGACGAGCCGGCGCATCTGGCCGAATCGATCGCGCTCCTGGGATTGCGCTATGTGGTCATCACCTCGGTCGATCGCGACGATCTGCGCGATGGCGGGGCAGGGCACTTCGCCGACTGTCTGCGTGCCATTCGTGCGCGCCATCCCGATACCCGCCTCGAATGTCTGGTGCCGGATTTTCGCGGTCGCGAGTCGGTGGCGCTCGATCAGTTCGAAGGCGACGCCATGCCGGATGTCTTCAATCACAATCTGGAGACTGTGCCGCGTCTCTATCGCGAGGCGCGTCCGGGGGCCGATTACGCCGGTTCTCTAAAGCTGCTCCAGGCGTTCAAGGCCCGTCATCCTTCGGTTCCGACCAAGTCAGGGATCATGCTCGGACTCGGCGAGACCCAGGACGAGGTGCTCGATCTCATGCGCGATCTGCGCGCCCATGACTGCGATATGCTCACGCTCGGGCAGTATCTCCAGCCCTCGCGCGATCATCTGCCGGTGCGCCGCTACTGGACGCCGGACGAGTTCGACGCCCTGCGTCGGGCCGGCGAGGACATGGGTTTCTCCAATGTGGCCAGCGGCGCCATGGTGCGCTCGTCCTATCACGCCGACCAGCAGGCCGGCGATCTGGTGCGCTGAATCATCCGGCGCCGGGGGGCGCTCAAGCGGCCGCCGTCGGCGGCTGGCAGCGCTCCATCAGATAGCACAGACAGTCCTGGCGGATCACGGTCTCGTCGCGGGTGAGCATGGACGGCATGAGACAGCGCCGCAGACGCCATTCTCCATCCTCCAGCCGGAAATAGCGTGCGCTGACGTCACGTCCGCGTTCATCGATCACGTCCAGGGCCGTCACGGCGCCTGGGCGAACCCGTGCAAAGGGCGTTCCGACCGGCAGCTCGCGAAAGTTCATCCGCTCCAGCTCCGGGTCCAGCCACAGATCGACATCGCTCGGATCGAAGCCGAAACTGACCGTCTCCGGAATCCGGATCTGAGCCACGGTATGGAAGAGGTCGATCTCACGCGCCGGGAGCGGATGCGCCGGAATCTCGCTCAGATGCAGCACGGCCTCGACGAATTCACGCGCGTGACCGATCCCGGTCTGTTCACCGACCTTGCCGCATTCCAGGGTGACGGCCGGCGCCAGCTCGGCCATGGCCATGGACTGCACGCCGGTGGGACGGATGAAATAGACCACGGTGCGGCCGAAGAGCCGGGCCAGATGCAGAAAGCGCGCGTCGAGCCGGTTGACGCAGGCATAGTGCGGATTGAGGCCGGTGTTGTTGTGCAGATCCAGGCTGGCGAAGAGACCGCGCTGGGCCATGATGTCGACGACCTGTCGCATGAGCCGGTGTTCGAGCGTCTCGGGATCTTCAGATCCCGGCCAGACCCGGTTGTAGTCCGGCTGGCCGGGCAGCCGGCGTACTCCGCCGGCGGCGGCGCTGACGTTGCCGATGAACAGACTCAGCGCGCGCGGAAGCCTGAGTTCGCCGAAGCGTTCGAGCCGCTCGCGCAGGAGCGCGCGCACGGCCTCCCAGCCTACGGTCTCGTTGCCGTGCAGCAGCACCGAGACGAAGAGCGCCGGCCCGCGCGCGCCGGGCAGATGGATGAGGGTCGGCGCGCCGAGCCGTTCGGCGAGTCGCCGGCTGTCGGTCTCCAGAAGTCCGTCGGGCAGTGAGTCGAGTTCGCGTAGCATGGCTCAATCATAAGCTCCACTCATGCACGGGTCGACCGCTGGCCTGCTGTTCGAGATAGGCCTGAGTCAGTTCCGTCATATCCGCACCATGCCGCCGGACCCAATCGCGCTGCCAGCGTGCCCCCGTGCGTCGCGTTGCCAGACGCTGTTCGATGAGGCCGAGCCAGTGGTCGATCTCGGGCGGATCTATGCCCAGATCGCTCAGACCCTGGCGTGCGCGCGGGATCAGCGCTTCGGCGAGCACCTGGGTCACTGGATGCAGGCGACCATCCAGCCAGCCGATGTCGGCCGACAGCCCTTCGCGGGCGCAGGCATAGAAATTCCGCTTGGTGTGCGCGAACGCCAGCCTGGATTCGGGTGACGGTTGCTCGCGGCTCAGATGTGCGATCAGCCCCAGATAGAGCGCGGCATTGGCGATGAGATCCGCGACCGACGGTCCCGAGGGCAGCGTCCGATGTTCGAGCCGCAGATGCGGTCGGCCATCCGGATCGAAGCCGATCAGGGGACGATTCCAGCGCCAGATGGTGCCGTTGTGCAACCGCAGATGCGCCAGACGCTCGGGCGGCTCGTCCATCAACTGCGGGAGCAGCACCGGATAGTCGTCGCGATTGGACTGAAAGGTCTCCAGGAGCGAGTGCCGCGCATAGCGAAAGCCGAAGCCGACGCGCTCTTGCAGGATGGGGCCGCCGACCGAGACGGCCTGCTCGAACAGCGGGATGCGCGTCTCGTCCCAGAGGTCGCGGCCGAAGAGATAGGGTGAGTTGGCGCCGATGGCGACCAATGGACCGCTGATCAGCTTGGCGGCGTTGTAGACGCGGGCCGATTCCTGTGCCCCGATCCGGATGTGGATCTGAAACGAGGTCGCCGCCGACTCCAGCATGACATCGCACCATTCCAGATCGAGTCGTTCGCGTCCTTCGATCCGCAGTCGCAACGGGCGTCCGTGACGCAGGGTGAAGACCTGCTCGTTGAGCGCGCGATAACGCTCGCGCGGAGTCATGAAGTCGGGCGTCAGATCACTGGGCTGGACGCTGGGCAGAATGCCGATCAGGCCCAGACGACAGCCCTGGCACTCGGCCGCGAGCGCGGTACGGTCGAGCAGAGTGCACAGATCCTGGGCCAGCGTCGAGAGTGCCGAGCCGCTCAGCCGCGCGACCGCGCCATTGAACTCGATGTTGAAGGTGGCCAGCTCGGGGACGACCGACGAATCGTCCAGCGTCGCCAGCACGGATTCGATGCGTGGGGTGGGACGTCCAGCCGTGCCGACCAGCCAGGCTTCAAGCTCGAATCCGGCGCTGGGTTCGCCATCATCCAGCCGACCTTCCGCAAACCACTGTTCCAGAATGCGAGTCTCGTCACGGACTCGCCTGGAGAACTCGGCGAAATCCTGCTCGGTGAAGCGCGAAGACGCGATATCCTGCCCCATGCTCTGACCTCAGCGACTTGAACTCGTCCTGAGTATGGCAGAGGACTTCGAGGCTTGTAGTCCTCGCGGCTTGTCTAGCCTGCCTGGGTACGACCAGCACTCAGCCAGTCGTCGAGTGCGGCCAATCGTTCGGGCGTCCCGATGTCGAACCAGTGTCCGTCATGGCGCCGACCACTGACACGACCGTTGGCCATTGCCTGACGGAGCAGCGGCGCGAGCGGAAAAGCGCCCGCCCTCTGCCCGTCGAACAGTTGGGGTCGATAGAGACCGATGCCGCTGAAAGTCAGGCGCGGCCCTCCCTCGCTCCGGACGCGCCCGTCGACCAGCGTGAAGTCGCCCTCGGGATGGTGGGGCGGATTGTCGACCAGCACCAGATGCGCCAGATCCCCGGCATCGATCGTGAGTCCGGCGAGATCGACATCGGTCCAGACATCGCCGTTGACGACCAGAAATGGCTCGGGACCGAGCAGCGGCAGCGCGCGGAAGATCCCGCCGCCGGTCTCCAGCGCCTGCTCTTCGGGCGAATAACGGATTTCGACCCCAAACGCCGAGCCATCCCCCAGCGCCGCTTCGATCTGCGCCCCCAGATGCGCATGGTTGATGACCAGCTCGCGGATGCCGGCCGCCGCCAGCCGCTCGATGTGATGCAGGATCAGCGGCTTGCCGCCGGCGACCAGCAGCGGCTTGGGCGTGTGGTCGGTGAGCGGACGCATCCGCTCGCCACGGCCGGCGGCCAGGATCATCGCCTTCATCAGTTCCTCCGCGAGAAACCCCGTCCTTCAGGGCGGGGAGGGATAGCGGCTACGACAGTGCAGCCGCCGGAAACAGGTGCAGGCTTTCCACCTGCCGGGCCGTGAGGCTCTGCCCGTAAGGGCCTAGTGACGGACGACGCCTCGCGGCGTGGTCGCTCCCCTCGCCAATGTGCGCCACCGGCTCCCACCGGGCGGCGGCGACCCGAACCTTCGACGCTTTGCCTTTCGTCAGCGTGATCCGGGCCTTTCAGAGCGGCGGACTGAGGAAGCATCCGCCGGTGAGTCTTAACGACCTGTGGTGCACGTAGCCCCTTTCGACCGTCCTGGTCAGGCGGGCTGAGGCTGGTCAACCCAGCTTGCTCTCACAAGCTCCGC
>ERZ1673962.547-NODE-547-length-24785-cov-4.354751_pt1 | contig 24785 bp, 15 predicted proteins | sample MGYA00580188_ERZ1673962 | MGnify/ENA primary metagenome ERZ1673962 (study PRJEB41334, sample SAMN05608104) | rock metagenome | biome: terrestrial subsurface; feature: shale formation; material: shale | place: USA: Pennsylvania ... | reverse complement strand
ACCCTCGACCCTGTGATTAGAAGTCACATGCTCTATCCAGCTGAGCTACTGGCGCAAAAATGGTCGGGGCGAGAGGATTCGAACCTCCGACCCCCTGTGCCCAAGACAGGTGCGCTACCAGACTGCGCTACGCCCCGACAAGAAGGCATCTTCTAGCATGCGACGGCAATTTTTGCAACATAAAAGAAGCTCTTTCCTGCCGTTCTTTGATGTTTTCGCAAAAACCAACAAATGGGATGGCTAAGCAAAAAGCGCCAAATGCAAGGCGCGCGATGGTCGAGCCATGAGGCGTACTTACGTACGTCGAAGCAGCGAGGCCATCGCAGCAACGCAGCAGTTGGCGAGTTTTTGCGACGCCATCTTCTTTTGATTCTCCAATGTATGCAGGAACATTATCGGGACAAAAAACCACGCACCCGCCTGCAACTCAAACCACCGGACCGCGGAGAAAAATAAGGACAATTTTAATTTCGGCCTTATGGATTGGGTAGAAAAAGCGGGTGCGGGAAATTTATGAAAAAAGACCCCTCCGAATGAAGAAGGGGCCCCCTTTTCCCTTAATTCAACGACTTGTACCAAACGTTCATACTTTCCTGCCGTCCACAGATCTGGGTGTTGTTGCGCAACGTACCGCCAAATCGATAGCCGGCCCTGGAAAAGGTAATGTTCATACCGTAGGAATAGGCCCTGGCAATCGTGAACGCCGTCCGGATACCCTCCTCCGGAACGATACGCTCCATCGATGCCAGCAGATATTGCGCCAGCCCCTGCCCCCTGAAGGAAGGAAGGGTGGCGAAATCGGTCATCTCTGCATGTCCGGCGCTACGGTCCATTTCCGCCGAGGCCAGGGCCGCCAGACGGCCTTCGTGCCAGATGCCGAAATAGCGCACATGATCCCGCATGGTCTCCAGCAGATATTCGGGATCGTGAATCGGGAAAGGATAACTGGCGAATACCTCGCGGTATACAGCCGCCGCGGCCTCTACGTCCCCCTCGGTCAACTGGCGGATCTCATAGCCCGGGGCGAGTGAAGAGACCTCTTCGCCGCTGCCCGGATCGCAGGCTTTCTCATGGGCCTTATCCAGCACATCCTTGACCAGTTCAGGCTCACCCTCAACCTGGCGACGGGGATGCAGGAACTTACCCAGCATGACACCTTCCTCGCGCCCGTGGTAGAGCTGCGGGATGCGTGCTTCTGCCAGATAGCCGCTCTCCAGAAACGGATCGCATTCGCTGGCTGGAAGTTTGGCAAAAATCTTGGAATAGCCTTCCCTTTGAGCCAGGGCATCGAGTTCATCGATAATTTCCGGACAATCCGGAGAAGCGAGCTTCATAAGGTAGATGCGCTCGCTGTGGGTACCGTGCTGAATGAGGGAATCACCGATGCGCTCCATACGATCAGTCATCTCCCCTCCTCCCCATGCGGTCGTTGTCCTCCGGTGTCAGGGAAATCGTTTCATCATGATCCGACAGCAACTTGACGATACCGGTCGGTTCATATTCATCGGCCGCCTTGAGTTTGAGTTGCAGGTGACACTCCGAACATTTGCGGTCGCAGAAAATCGGCTCGTAACTGTCAGGTTCCTGATACGTGGTGATAACACCTTCATAGTTCCGCAATACCACCTTGTTGGTGGATATGGAGATCAGGTAATTCGGAGTCAGCGGAATCTTGCCGCCGCCGCCCGGGGCATCGATCACATAAGTCGGGATGGCGAAACCGCTGGTATGACCGGTGAGACTCTCCATGATTTCTATACCCTTGCCGACCGGCGTACGGAAATGCGTAAGTCCCTCGGAAAGGTCGCACTGATAAAGATAGTAAGGACGCACCCGATTCCCTACCAGTTGATGTACCAGTTCCTTTATGATCCGGGGACAGTCGTTGACCCCGGCCAGCAGTACCGTCTGATTCCCCAGGGGAATACCGGCGTCCGCCAGTTTACGCAGAGCCTTCTTCGAGGAAGAAGTAATTTCGCGGGGATGGTTAAAGTGGGTATTGATCCACACCGGATGATGTTTGCGCAGCATATCGACCAATTCGTCGGTAATGCGATAAGGCAATACTACCGGCATCCGGGAACCGATACGAATGACCTGCACATGGGGAATGGCCCGCAGTTCTGTCAGAATCCAATCGAGATAATCGTCCGAAAGCATCAAGGGATCGCCACCGGACAACAACACGTCGCGAACCTGCGGTGTCTCGGCAATGTATTTCAATCCGCGCTTGACCTCTTCGCATCCGGGAATGGAATCCCGATCACCGACCTTGCGTTTTCGCGTACAATGTCGACAATACATGGCGCACACATTGCTGACGTGAAACAACACGCGGTCGGGATAACGATGGGTTATACCGGGAACCGGACTGTCTTTATCCTCCGCCAGAGGGTCTGCCATTTCACGCGGATCGATGTCCAGTTCGTGTGGCGAAGGGAACGACTGAATAAAAACCGGATCGTTGGCATAATCGTTCGGATCGATCAGCGAAGCGTAATACGGCGTGATCGACAGGGGGAATTTTTTTAATGTTTCGGTCACGTTCTCTCGAAATTTTTCATCGAGCTTGATGCCTGTTATACGTTCAAACGTATCGATATCCTCAATGGCATGTCTGGTATGCCACTTCCAATCCTCCCAATGTTTACCGAATGTGTCCTTATCACCAAATTTTTTAGCAATCTTCTGCTGAATCTTCTTAATAATTGTCCTTCTCCTTTCATTTTTGAAATCCTTGTTAACATAACATGCCCCATCCTCGCCTGTCAAATCGCACCATAGAGGCGACTAATGTTATTCCACCCACATAAATTTTTGAAAAATCTTATAGTTCTTACCATGTGGTTCGAATGTGCCGAAATCTCAGATTAAAAACGACCACTTCACATAACCCAATGATCTTTGCCGGCTTCTGCATTATAAAACGTATTTCCATACAGCCACCCTGTTCTTTCAGAATCACAAAATTGATGCTTTCGCAAAAAACATCAAAAAGACGACTTCCTCTGACAGTTCCGAAAAATACCATCGAGCAGCGTTCTTGAGCGGCTCCTTTGCTCCCCTCCCCGTTTCTCGAATAAACCCGCGTGTCGACAGGACAGCCATCATGCCCATTCGCCGGCGAGCAAGCCTCTTCCGAAAAGTATCACGTTACAATAACGCGACCATTAAGGTTTCGCTACCGGCAACGATCCGGTCACACCGCAACGACTTGAGACAGGAATAGCACACTTACGCATATGCAGGCCTGCGATAACCGAATAGAAGCATTCCAAAGTTTGGGTAAAGTATCAATGGGGTAGTTATAAGTAGTCCATTTTGCGGTTTTTTTAGAAACACACACTTTGACGAAATATTCATATGGAACCCATGATATCGTTACCATAACAAACCTTTTTCTTCCAGGTCGGACCGCAGCTATCCAGTGCTGAAATCGAAAAGAATACAACCGGTCCCCGTAAGAATGATGTTACGAATCAACTGTTTTAAAAGAGATGAAGCGAAAGGGTTGGAGGCACTTCAGAAAAGGCCGGGGCTTAAAAGGAAAAAGAGAAGAAAGAAGCTTCGGTATGGCTTGCGCCGCAACCGTCCCGGGCCGTTAAAAAAGGCCATGGATGGACATTTTAACGGTCTTGTTAGAGGATGTTTTTCTTTCGGGCAACCGCCACCGCTTCCATGCGATTACTTACCTCGAGTTTTTTAAAAATCCGCTGTACATGGGTTTTAATGGTTTCGATACTGACAAAATGAATCTGGGCTATTTCATTGTTGGTTTTACCTTCGGCAATATTTTTCAAAACCCGGATTTCCGTCTTGGTCAAATTGTGTCCTGCATCGCCGCCATTCCCCTGCCGCATATGCTGCCACTTCACGGCAAGATTCAGCAGATACGGCGAATGGCATTCCCGATCTTCGGCAAAATCTTCGATGATTTTGACCAGTTCGTCGATCTTGGTGTTTTTGGCGACATAACCGTCAGCCCCTTCAAGCATGGCTTCCTGGACGTATTCTTTCTTGGTGTAGGTGGAGAGAACGATGATCTTGAGGTCGGGAAGGGTTTTACGCAATACACGGATGGCCTCGATGCCCGAAAGTCCCGGCATATCGACATCCATGAGCACGACATCGGGCGGGTTCTGGTTTATCGCATCGACCGCGTCAAAACCGTTATCCGCTTCTCCCACGATCCGAATGTTCGGTTTCGACTCGAGGTACATGCTCAAACCGATCCTCAAAATGGGATGGTCGTCTGCGATAAAAACCGTAACGGCTGCCTTTTCATTCATGGACATCCCCTTTCGGCACCATATGGTGCTGCCCGCTCGTGACGGGAATCCGGAAACGGAAGCGGCATCCGCCAACGACTCCTCCCGAACCTTTCACATAAGGCGATTCTACCCAGATTTCTCCGCCATGAGCCTCAATCACCATTTTGCTGAAGGTCAAACCCAACCCCACTCCGCGTCGCGCGCGGCTGTCCGCGGCACTGGTCGTATAAAACTTCTCAAAAATCAGGGTCTGCTTTTCCTTATCGATGCCCCTGCCCTGGTCGTCAATCGAAACCAGGATGGATTCCCCATGCTTTTCATCCTGTATCTGATCCGCGCTTACCGCGATTTCTCCTGCTAACGGACTGAATCGGATGGCGTTTTCCAGCAGATTCACGCAAGCACGCTGGATGCGGGTCCAATCCGCCAGCATGCGTACTCCGCCCTGCCCCGGCTGAAAGTGAATGCTGATTTTCTTGTCGTCCGCCGAGAAACCGACGTGCCGGATACTTTCGGCAAGTGTCGAGTCCATATCCCCAGGCACCTGACATAAACTGAGACCGGTGCATTCGTCGAGGAAGATATCGAGAAAATTGGACACCATGCCGGAAAGCTTGTGGGTCGAATTAAGCGCAAGGGATACCAGATCGCCTCCGCGCTCGTTCAGGGAGCCGAGATGACCGTCCAGCATCAACTCCAACACCCTCTGGATAGACAGAACCGGATTGCCCATATCGTGGGTCAACATGCCGATCAGATCCTCCTTCATTTTTTCGACCTTTTTTTCCTGGGTGACATCGCGCAACACGGTGACATATCCCATGGCCTCGCGCTTGGCGAGAAATATCTTCCGGAAGGAAGCCTGGGCATAAGAAACCTGACCGTTGGGCATGAGGAATTCGAACACTGGCGGGGTGCCAGGATCTTGCTGTTGATTTCTACAGAAAAGATGTTCCCGAAAGGCATCGGGATCTGCAAAAAAATCAAAAACCGGCTGTCCGACGATAGAGGAGGGTTCGCGGCTGAACATCTTGACCGTAGCCTTGTTGATCAACGTCACAATGCCGTCGGGGTCGGTCGAAATGATGGCCTCCGAAACGCTGTTGATGATGTTGTGCAGATTTTTTTGATAGGCCTTCTGGGACAGGTATTTCTGCATCGCCAGTGAACTGATGGTCTTGGCGATGGTGTACATGAGCTTGACCACCGATTGCAGCCGCTCGTAACTCATGACCGGTACTTCGTGCAAAGCCCTGAGGTACCCGGCCACATCCTCGACACCGATGCTCTTGGCGGCCTCCAGGGCCTCTTCCACGGAAAGGGGTTTGGTCAACACCTGCCCCATGACCAGCGTCGCCACATGGTAGCCCTCGACAATGATCGGTGTGGCACTGTCCATAAGCCCTGCATTCAGACACTTATAAATGAAAGGCTTACCGATTTTTTTACCTTCCTCGCCACCGAACCGATCGCTGGCATAGCAGCGTGCCCGCCCTTCCGGCGTCGATCGGCAATACCTTTCGCACAGTCGGGTAAAGTGATGTTCACGAGTAATCGGCTGACCGTTGAGATCGACCAGCACCGACGCCACCCGCGTTGCCTTGGTAAAGTCGCGGACGATTTCTTCGAGCACCTCTTTTTCAATCAGATCAAGGATTTGCAACTGCCGACCAACCATACCATCTCCCTTGCCCCTTCAGTTGCCATGAAACATTACAGCCTTATAACTTGGGCTTTTTCGCAAAGAGCTTCAAATGGGATAGCTGAGCAAAAAGCTCCAAATGCATGGCGCGCAATTGTCGAGCAATGAGGCGTACTTACGTACGACGAGGCAGCGGGATCAATTACAGCAACGCAGCAGTAAGCGAATTTTTGCGACGCTATCAACTTTGACTCCGGCGATTCGATCGATCCGTTTTCCTCTTTAATAAATAGCATGAGCCCTGCGTTCTCCCAAAGTGAAATATCGTTTACGAAACAGGGTGACACCAGAAATCACTATATCGAGGGACAAAAGGCGGGCTGAAAAGGCTTTCGAAGGCAGGGGGATCTGAAAAATCACTATATGTGGGGACATTATTGGCGTTTTGTAGCGATTGTTATTCGACACCCCCTAACTTAAAAATATACATGCGCGCAGAAAGACGATCCGAAAAACGTTTTGCAAAGAGGACGTACGTCAACCGTTCGTAAATTATTTATTCACCTTACAATCGTTTCATATTTACAGGCTTTCAGGAAAGGGAAACAATCATGGCTCCTTGGTCTCTTGACACGCTCTTGCTTTGCTTCGGCGGCGGCATCGTCGGTGCTGCCCTCGGCGGACTGTTTTCGTTCGGTATCTGCGGTCTGATCGTTCTGGCCGGTTGCTTCGTTATCTTGAACGGCGGTTCCGAATTCCTGCTCATGCAGGTCGGTCTGGGCCCCCTGTTCGGTCCCCATACCGGCGGATTCGCCGCAGGCGTGGCAGCTGTCGCCTACGCCGCCGGAGTCAAGAAAAACCTGGCCAGCGGTACCGGTAAAGACATCCTTTCTCCTTTGGTCGGCACTTCTTGGGACGTCTTGCTGGTCGGCGGCATATTCGCCGTGATCGGGCATATGCTTCTGCAACTGCTGGTCAGGATCCCTTTGATCAACTCGGCAGACTGTATCGCTCTGAGCGTCGTCGGCACGGCATGTCTGGCCCGTCTGCTCTTCTGCAAAGAACTTCCCTGGGGCAACATCACCTCGATTCGCGAGCACGGCTTCCTCGGCACCAACGACGGCGCCCTGTCCTGGGTCCCCTGGATGGCGCAGCCCGGTCGCCTGATCGTCTTCAGCTTCGGCGTCGGCCTGCTGTCGGCTGCCATGGCCATGGGCACCAAGAACGTTCTCGACCCGATGGTTGTCGAAGGAACCGTCTCGGCCACCGGGGCTTTCGTAGTGCCCCTGATTTTTGCCTGGGGTATCGCCGCCATCAGTCTGTTCGGTCTCGAACTGGGCACCGGCGAGGTTCAGAAATTCCCCGTCTGGCACTGCCAGGCCATCCTCGCCGCTCTGGCCTTCCTGCTGTTCAACTCTCTGTTTCTGGCCGCCATCGTCGGTGTCCTGGCGGGACTGCTGCAGGAACTGGTGGCACGCATGATGTGGAATCACGGTTCCACCCATATCGATCCGCCGGCCGGGGCTATCGCAGTCGGCACGCTGGTACTCAACCTGGCACACGGTTTCATCAAGTAACAGATGAAACACCCGGCGGGCACCCCCTGCCGGCTCGACCATACACCTTTGGCAGCAAAAAAAATCTTCGGCAGTTCATTGCATAGCGTATCTGCCGGACAAAAAAAGGCATCCCAACACCCTCAAAAAGGAGCAAACATGTCTACCCAAGTAAAAGTTGATCCCGCTGTCGCTACCATGGGGCCCACCGAACGGGTCGAAAAGATCAAGGCACGATTTCTGGCCACCACCCCGGAAATCTGCGCCGAACGGGCCAAGCTGATCACCGAATCCTACAAGGAAACCGAAGGTCGGCCCATGAGCATCCGTCGCGCCAAGGCATTGGAAAAAATTCTCCTGGGCATGTCGGTCTACATCGACGACGACGAACTGATCGTCGGCAACCAGTGCAGCATGCCTCGCTCCGCCCCCATCTATCCCGAGTTTTCCTGCGAGTGGGTGGAAGCCGAACTGGACCGTCTGGCCAAGCGTACGGCCGACGTCTTCCTGATCAGCGAAGATGTCAAGAAAACCCTGCGTGAGGATGTCTTCCCCTACTGGAAAGGCAAAACCAACCACGAGATAGCTACCGCTTTGATGAAGCAGGAAGCCATCGACGCCGGTAACGCAGTCGCTTACACCGTCGGCAACTACTACTTCAACGGTGTCGGCCACATTTCGGCCAACTACGGCAAAGTCATGAGCGAGGGCCTCAACGCGGTCATCGCCGAGGCCGAAGCCGCCAAGGAAAAATTCGACTACGCCGACGCTCATCAGATGAAATCGCTGCATTTCCTCGAGTCGACCATCATCGCCAACAAGGCCGTAATCGCCTTCGCCAACCGCTTTGCCGACGAAGCCGAGCGTCTCGCCGCTGCGGAAAAAGACGCCGCCCGCAAAACCGAACTGCTCGAGATCGCCCGTATCTGCCGCAAGGTTCCGGCCCAACCGGCGGAAACCTTCCGGGAAGCGGTTCAGGCCTTCTGGTTCGTCCACCTGGTCATCCAGATCGAATCCAACGGGCACTCCATTTCGCCCATGCGCTTCGACCAGTACTGCTACCCCTTCTACAAAGCCAGCAAAAACACGATGTCGGACGAACAGGCCCAGGAACTGCTTGATCTTTTGTGGCTCAAGTTCAACGGCCTGAACAAGGTGCGCGACGAAAACTCCACCATGGCTTTCGCCGGCTACCCGATGTTCATGAACATCATCGTCGGCGGCGTGGACCGCGAAGGCAAGGACGCTACCAACGAGCTGTCCCTGATGCTGCTGCAGTGCGCAGCCAACACCAAGCTCTACGCGCCCTCCCTGTCGATCCGGGTCCATGAAGGGACTCCGGACGTGCTGTACCTGAAAGCCGCCGAAGTCAGCCGCATGGGTCTGGGCGTACCGGCTTACTTCAACGACCGCACCATCATCCCGGCGCTGTTGTCCCGCGGCCTTACCCTGGAAGACGCTCGCGACTACGGCATCATCGGCTGCGTCGAGCCCCAGGTCGGCGGCAAGACCGAAGGCTGGCACGACGCCGCCTTCTTCAATATGGCCAAGATCGTCGAGCTGACCCTCAACAACGGCTACGACAAGCGCACCGACATGCAGGTCGGTCTCAAGACCGGCGACATCACCGAAATGAAGAGCTTCGACGACGTTATGGCGGCCTATGCCAAACAGATGGAATATTTCGTCGGCTTGATGTGTCACTCCGACAACATGGTCGACCTGGCCCACGGCGAAAACGTACCTCTGCCCTTCCTCTCCAGCCTGGTCGAAGACTGCATCGGCCGCGGCAAATCGCTGCAGGAAGGCGGCGCCATATACAACTTCAGCGGCCCGCAGGGTGTCGGCGTGGCCAACGCCGGAGACGCGCTGACCGCCATCAAGAAGCTGTGCTTCGACGAAAAGGTCATCAGCCTGCCGGAACTCAAGGAAATCCTCGACAAGGATTTCGAAGGCGCCGAAAACATCCGTCAGATGCTTGTCAACCGTGCGCCCAAATACGGCAACGATGACGATTACGCCGATGAAATCGCCGTCGAATCGGCCAACATCTACTGCCGCGAAGTCAACAAATACCGCAATCCCCGCGGCGGTCAGTTCCAGCCGGGCCTCTACCCGGCATCCGCCAACGTGCCTTTCGGCGCCGTCGTCGGCGCGACTCCGGACGGACGCAAGAGCGGTACCCCGTTGGCCGACGGTGTTTCCCCCATCGGCGGTGCGGACATCTCCGGCCCGACCGCTACGGTCAACTCGGTGGCCAAGCTGGACCATGAAGTCACCTCCAACGGCACCCTGCTCAACCAAAAGTTCCATCCCAATGCAGTCAAAGGTGAAGAGGGCCTGCGCAACCTCATCAACGTCACCGAGACCTACTTCAAAAACGGCGGGTTCCACGTGCAGTACAACGTCATCGACCGCAATACGCTGCTCGAAGCGCAGGAAAATCCGGAGGATTTCCGCGGTCTGGTTGTCCGTGTAGCCGGCTACAGCGCATTCTTCACCGCGCTGGACAAATCCCTGCAGGACGACATCATCTCCCGCACCGAACAGGTATTCTGATCAGCCTGAGAGGTTGTGAGATCGGGGCCGGATCCCTCGGATCCGGCCCCTCCTGGGATATGGAAACACCGAAAAAACCTGGAGAATGACCATGAACTGGAGACAAAAGGTCCTGGATTTTGACAACATCTGTGATCACGGAGAAGGCCTCAAGGGGCTGATCTTCGATATACAGAAGTTCGCCATTCACGATGGCGGCGGCATCCGCACCCTGGTTTTCCTCAAAGGCTGTCCGCTGCTGTGCCCGTGGTGTTCGAACCCAGAATCCCTCGCCGGCAAACCGGAAATAACCTTCGTCTGCAACAACTGCATCGGCTGCGGCAAATGCCTTGAAATCTGCCCCAGTGACGCCATAAACCGAGACGAATCAAACGGCAAGGGGCTGACCATCGACCGGGACCGCTGCACCCTGTGCGGACAATGCGCAAAACATTGCTACGCGGGTGCCATCAACATCATCGGCCGCTACCTGTCGGTACCGGAGTTGATGGAAATCATCGAGAGGGACCGCAAATTCTACGAACAGAGCAACGGCGGCGTGACCTTTTCCGGCGGTGAACCGACGACGCAGCCCGAGTTTCTCAAGGCCGCCCTGAAGGAAACCCAACGCAGGGGAATCCACACGGCCATCGAAACCAGTTCGTTCGTAAATTGGGAAACCTATGCGTCGATTCTGGAACATGTCGACCTGGTTCTGACGGACATCAAGCACATGGACGACGCAGAACACAAGCGACTCACCGGAGTCTCCAACAAGGTCATTCTCGATAATCTGCGCAATATCTCCAGGCTCGGCATCCCTGTCAAAATCCGTCTACCGCTTATCCCCGGCTTCAACGATTCCACCCGCAACCTCGAAGCCACCGCCGATTTCGTGGAACGACTGAGCCATGTGCAGTCCCTTGACATTTTACCCTACCACCGGCTGGGAGAAATGAAATGGGGACAACTCGGACAGGACTATTCCCTGGCGGGCGTTGAGGCATTGACGCTTGAGGAAACGGAAGCCCGCATCCAGCTGTTCAGGGATCACGGACTCAAGGTATCCATCGGCGGATAACACGCGATGCCGTCCATGCAGCATCCATGTATGGGCACAGTAACACTTTTATGAAATTTGAAATCAATCCTCGCAATTTTTAGTTTTTCTATCTACTAGGAGGTACAAGGAAATGCCATCCATTAAACGACTTCTGTGCGGTCTGACCGTGATCGCCACCCTTATCGCGGTCTGCCCCGCCCAGGCAGCCTTCGTTGTCGGCGGCGAAGACGGCTGGTCCTTCAGCACCGACGGCAACATCAACCTGTTTGCGCGTTACGCCACCTCGGATGCCCGCCCCGACAACGTCCACAGCGCCTTCTACACCCTGTCCGACTCCGAGGAATCCTTCCGGACCCGCAGCGGCTTCCTCCCCGGCGTCCTGGCCTTCAACATCAAAGCTCCGACCATGAACGGCCTCGACATGGCAGCCCGTGTCGGTTTCTACCCCAATCCTCAGAACGCCAACACCAAAAACAGCTTCAGCGGCCAGATCGACCTGCGCGAAATCTTCTTTACCGTCGACGGCAACTTCGGCCAGTTCCTGGTCGGTAAAGCCTTCAGCCTGTTTCAGGGTCAGAACTGCCTGACCGGCATGTCCGTCTACGGATTCGCCATCGAAGGTGCCGTATCGGGCGGCGGCGCCACCCTGGGCAACATCGGCTACGGTTATATCTATCCCCAGTTCAACGCCCAGATTCGATACACCACCCCGAACCTCAACGGCTTCAAGCTGGCCGTCGCCATCCACGATCCTTCCCAGATTATCGGTTCGGGCGTAGGAATGGACGGTTCCACCGTGATCGAGCCTGCAGCCGTGGAAACCAACACCCCCCGCTGGGAAGCCGAATTGTCCTATGCCGGAATCTATGCCGGCGGCGACGGCACCTTCAAAACCTGGGTCAGCGGTCTGTACCAGACGGCGAAATTCACCGATGACAGCCTGTACGACGACGAAGTCACCGCCTGGGGCGCGGCTGGCGGCGTTCAGATCGGCTACAAAGGCTACGAACTGGTCGCATCGGGCTTTACCGGCGAAGCCCTGGGTTCCACGCTGATGCTCGATTACGACTCCCTGGACTACACCGGCGAAGAGCGCGAAAGCTACGGTTACCTGCTGCAGGGCACCTACACCTGGAACAACCGCTTCGGCAAAACAAAACTCGGCATCTGCTACGGCGCCAACCGCATGGACGAAACCTCCGCCGAAAAGACCGTCCGAGCCGCGACCGGTAACGGCGAGCTGAAACAGCAGGACGTCATCACCGCGGGCATATTCCACGATATCAACCCGCATCTCAAACTGGTGCTCGAATACAACCGCGCTAAAATCGAATGGTTCAACGGCGGCGATCAGGAAGTCGATATCATCGCCCTGGGGACCTTTTTTATGTGGTAAACCATACGCATGCCGGTCTGTCCGGCCACAGACCACACATCAAAATGCCCGGCTTCATGCCGGGCATTTTCATATTCCTTTTTAAGTTCCCAACTACACCGCCACGCTTCTGTTCCCCGACCTGAAAAGACGCTCCCGGCGCTTGAACGGCAGAAAAAAAGCGCCCGATCCATAACGATCGGGCGCTTTTGTATGATTGATGTATCGTTGCATCAGTCCTGCAGGCACTGCAACAGCCCCATGGCCCACTGGCAGGCGCCGCAGGGCTCGGGATTGGTGAAGCAATCCTGTTCGAAATCCTCCTCCTGCACCAGATCGCAAGGAGCCACTCCGCAATTGGAGCAGTAAGGATAATCGAATGCGACCACATTTTCCCGGAAGGTGCGAAATTCCTCGCTCCGCCAGATATCGAGCAGGGGTTTCCGGTTGACGTTGCCGAAAACCTTCGGTTTGACCAGACGGTCCCAGTCGTTGATATAACAGCGGTAGTGATGCCACAGGTAATAACAGGGGTGCACATCGCCATCCCAGGAGATGAATGCCGAGCCCTTGGTGACAAAAGGGCATTCGCGTTCGTAGCGAGGGGTGACGGCCGGCAGCTTGATCTCGACCCCCATTTCGTCGGCGACCCGTTGCGCTTCACCGAAAATATCCTCGACTTCGGCAATCATGGCATCATCCCGCCGCAACAGCTGCATGACATCCATGAAGATGTCCCTCTTGCGCGCTTCATTCCGCATGCGGCCGACCAACTTGTTCACCTTGCGCACCTGGTCGGTAACGGCGCCGGGTATGACCCGCTCCTTTTCCCAGGCCATGTAATCGTAAACCTTGATATCGAGCCCCTCTTCGAGCATCTGCCGCTTCCATTTTTCATAAATCTCCACGGCGACATCGATGGAATTATCGTAGGCTGTCTGTTCGATCCCCGATGCGTCGTAAGGCAGGGCATGGCTGATAAGGATAAAATCAGCCCCGCGCTGCGCAACCCAGCGCACGGTGTCGGGAAGCTGTCGGAAATTCTCGCGCATGGTCACGAATTCAGTTCCGACCTTGAGACGACTGCCCGGTTGCCTCTGGCGTGCTTCGTTGAGCATCCTGAAAGCCCGATCCATGTCGCTGATATCCTCACCTTCCCGTACCTTGCTGAAGGTCTCGGGCTTGACGCCGTCCACCGACAGACAGATACGATCCAGACCGGCATCGACCAGGCCCCGCGCCCAGTTGCGATCGAGCAGCAGACCATTGGACTGAAAACCGATCCAGGCATGATCCGGCATCGCCTGACGGGCCCGCCGGATCCATTCGAGGATATGAGGATGCATCAGCGGCTCGCCGATACCGTTCAACACCAGCGACTCCAGATGAGGGAACACCGGTTCCAGGGCGGCAAAGGTCTCCTGGGCCATGTCGGCATCGACAACCTTGCTGTCCGCTGCCTGCTTGACGCACATGGGGCAGCGCAGGTTGCAGAAGGTGGTGCTTTCGACAAAAAGCTTGCTGGGATATTCTCTAAGCGCAGGCGACTCGACACTGGCAAGAGCCTCTGCAGGTCTGTTACACTTCATCGTCGTCTCTTCCTCTCAACCGATATCCTGTTTTTCGTTCAGGATAACCGGAGCATAACACGGGAACCTTGTCCTGGATCAAGATTCGACCGGTATACATAGCATAAAGCACCAAGCGGTTAAAGCGCAAACATCCGGTTATTGTGACTAGATACGTATACATAAAGTATTTTTGACAAACCATCAACTATCAGGAGTTTGCCATGAAAAGCGCTCTTCTCGGCGCCTATCTGTTCGTCTTCGTTTGTGACCAGGTGCTGGAATGGTGGAACCTGCATTACCAGCGCCGACAGGCCGGCCGGATACCGGCAAGCTTCCGAAGCCACTTCGACGCTTCCACCGTGGCACGGGCACTGGCTTACGAAACCGATAAAAAGAAAACCGCCCTGATCGAAGGCGGCCTGTCGGCCGCGCTTTTCGCCTGGTTCATGTTCGGCGGCTGGCTCCCCGCCTACGACAGATGGACCCTCGCGGCGGCACCATCTTTCATCGCTCAGGGAACCCTGTTCTTTCTCGGCCTGTTGCTGATCCGCCTGCTTCTCGACCTGCCTTTCTCCTGGTACAGGAATTTTCACACCGAAGCCCGTTACGGGTTCAATACCATGACTCCTCGCCTGTGGCTGACGGACGTCGTCAAAAGCACCGTGATCGCGTTGATCCTGTACGGCCTGCTGTTGGTTGGAATCCTGTGGCTCGTGCGCAGTTTCCCCCAGACCTGGTGGATCTGGGCCTGGGGATTCGTCACCTTTTTCGGCTTATTCGTCATGGTCATATCCCCCTATGTCATCGAGCCGCTGTTCTTCAAATTCGCCCCCATCGAACAACCCGAACTCGTAAAACGTATCCGGAACATGGCCGAAAAAGCCGGTCTTCACGCTGAACGCATCTTTCAGGTCGATGCCTCTCGCCGCAGCCGCCATGGCAATGCCTATTTCACGGGGCTGGGGCGCCAGAAACGCATCGTCCTGTTCGATACCCTGCTCGGCCAGATGAGCGACAATCAAACACTGGCGGTACTGGCGCATGAAATCGGACATTGGAAATACCGGCACATGACCCGCCGACTGTTAACCAGTACGCTGTTGGCCCTGGGCGGGTTTTACCTGGCTGCCGACCTGATCCACCGCGGCGTCCTGCCGGATTTGCTGAACATGACGTCGGCATCGTTTGCGGCACAGATCATGACACTGATGCTGCTGGTTTCTCTGGTCGGTTTCCCCCTGGCCCCCTTGGGCCATATCTGGTCACGACGACAGGAACGTCAGGCCGACAGATTCGCCTGCAAGCTGACGGGGCGGCCCGGCGACCTGGCCGAAGCCCTGATCAAACTGGCCCGGGAAAATCTCGCCGCCCTTCATCCGCATCCGTGGTATGCCTGGTTTCACTATTCCCACCCTCCGATTGTCCAACGGGTCGAAACCCTGCAGAAGATGGCGGATGCAGCCGAACCGGCCGCTGCCACACGAAACAAGGAGAACCCTGTGACGAACCGCAACATGTTCGACGAGCTGGCCGACGATTGGGACGATAATCCGCGCATCGCCGAAATGGCCTCGGCTTTCGTCAGTCATATCCGACAGTACGTTCCGCTGTCCGAGAACACCCGGGCGCTCGATTTCGGCTGCGGCACCGGCGGGGTCGGCATGCGCCTCAGCTTGGAGGTTCACTCCATCGCCATGATAGACAATTCGCAGGGAATGCTGTCCGTGCTGGATAGGAAAATCACCCGCGCTGGCATAAGCAACCTTCGTTTGCGCCAAGGCGACCTTTTCCAGCCGGGTCTTGAGGTTGGCGGTTACGACCTCGCCTACACCTTGATGGCCATGCATCACGTCAAAGAGATTTATCCTCTTCTGGATCGCTTTCACGGTTTGCTCAAACAGGGGGGGTATCTGTGCATCGGCGATCTCGAACCCGAGGACGGTTCCTTTCACGGCGAGGGTATGGAGGTACATCGGGGATTCGACCCCCAACAACTGGAGAACCAACTGCGCGATATCGGCTTTACCCGAATCCGGACCGGCCGCATGCTGGTGGTGGAAAAACCGGTACAGAATGGCAAATCCAAACGGTTCCCGTTGTTTTTCCTCGTTGCGCAAAAAGGCTGAAGGACCATGAGGGTGCCGATTTGCGATCTCCCATAAAACGGATATGCTGGTCTTGTAATCGGAAAAAACTTACCCCACTGAGCAAACGATGTCGGAGGTAACAAGTGAACGCCAAGGCAGTTCTCTTCATCTTTACCCTGCTGCTTATACTGACCTTCACCGGAAGGGAGACCACCATGGCCATGCAAATCAGTTCGACCGCCTTCGCCGATGGCGGCAAGATTCCATCCCTTTACACCTGCCAGGGAGATGACATTTCTCCGCCTCTGGCCTGGTCCGGACTGCCGCCGCAGACCAAAAGCCTGGTTCTCATTGTCGACGACCCCGATGCTCCCGATCCGAAAGCCCCCAGAATGACCTGGGTCCACTGGGTGCTGTTCAATCTGCCGCCGGACAGCAGCGGCCTTGCCGAAGCGGTTGCCCATCTGCCGCAGGGGACCGTCGAGGGAGTGAACGACTGGCAGCGCACCGGTTATGGAGGTCCCTGCCCGCCTATCGGAAGACATCGCTATTTCCACAAGCTTTACGCCCTGGATATCGTCCTTACCGGCCTGAAGCGACCGACGAAAAAACAGGTCGAAAAGGCCATGGCGGGGCATATCATCGAGCAGGCGATCCTCATCGGCACCTACCAGAAGCATTGATGCATCGGTAAATGCAGCTGCAGGCCGCCGAACCGGTTTTGCCTTCATCGCAGAACGTTACGATAGCCTGTTATTGCGTCGTTATTTTCGCACAACCGCGGGCCCCGCATTACGCGACCGATTTTCATTGACAAAGATGAATCCTTTTAGGTATCGTCGCACCGATTAAAAGGGGAGTAGCTAGCGGCGGGAAAAAACGCCGCCCCGTATTCGTCATTACGGCGATCCGCCCGGATGCGGGATTCCGACATAGCGTCGAAATCTGCAAGACCTTTATCCAATGCATGTCATCATGCCGCGGGTAAAGGTCTTTTCTTTTACCTGCGGCCTACAAATTATTCGGAGGTAAAAGAAGTGACTGTACAGACTATCCGTGATTTTTTGAAACTCGAATCATCCAGCGGCCTGCTGCTGATCGGCGCCATGCTGCTCGCCATGTTTTGCGCCAATACACCCCTTTGCGGACTCTATGACGGTTTTTTACAAACCCGCTTTGAAATTCAGCTGGGCGCCTTGAGCCTTGCCAAACCGCTGCTGCTCTGGATCAACGACGGCCTGATGGCCATCTTTTTTCTGCTGGTCGGCCTCGAAGTCAAACGCGAGATACTCGAAGGCGAGTTATCCAATCTTCCGCAGATCGCCCTGCCCGGCATCGCCGCCATCGGCGGCATGCTGGTCCCAGCACTGATCTATGCGGCCATCAACTGGTCCACTCCCAACCTGCAGGGCTGGGCCATTCCCGCGGCCACGGACATCGCCTTCGCTCTTGGGGTGATCGCTCTGCTAGGCAACAGGGTCCCCGGCGCTCTCAAGTTGTTTCTCCTCACGCTGGCGATTCTCGACGACCTGGGAGCCATCGTCATCATCGCCCTGTTTTATACGGCCGACCTTTCCGTCTTTTCTCTGGTTCTGGCCGCTACGGCCGTAACCGTCTTGTTTCTGATGAACCGCATGGGGGTGACCCGGATTGCAGCCTACATGGTCCCGGGCGTATTCTTGTGGGTATGCGTCCTTAAATCGGGGGTTCATGCGACCCTGGCAGGCGTCGTTTTAGCCTTTGCCATCCCCTTGAGCGCCAAAAACAAGCACGGCCAATCTCCTCTGCGTCACCTCGAACATGTCCTGCACCCCTGGGTGGCGTTCGGCATCCTGCCTCTCTTCGCCTTTGCCAATGCCGGTGTCTCTCTCGCCGGGCTGGCGCCCTCCGCCATCCTGTCTCCCCTGCCCCTCGGTATCACCCTCGGGCTCTTCATAGGCAAACAGCTCGGCATTATCAGCTTTGCCTGGCTCGGTGTTAAGCTTGGCATGGCCCGCCTGCCGCACGGGGTGTCCTGGCCTGCATTCCATGGCGTGGCAGTGCTTTGCGGCATAGGCTTTACCATGAGCCTCTTCATAGCGACCCTGGCCCTCGGCCAGGCTGGCCCGGATGCAGGCAATGCCGCCCGCCTCGGCGTTCTGGCAGGGTCGTTAGCGTCCTCACTGGGCGGATACGCGCTGCTGCGCCATTCCCTTCGCTACAGGGCCGATGCGAAACTTCCGGCCGGCAAGCTCTGCTGCCATGGAACCAACCGTGGTTGAAAACAGCCGTCATCCTGCGAAAACGATTCTGGACAAACGGACATGCGTACCGCACAATGCCCAAAGGTTTGATAGCGATCAAGGTTTGAATCGCTCTATCGTCGCTTGGCTGTCTCACTTTACGACCCATATGTGGTATTAAGGTGGTATAGGGAAGATAGAGATTCGACCTCTTTGGCGAAAACCGGCATAAAAACAGCTGGTCGAGGTCATGAATCAGCGATCTCGACCGTATTCTGACTATTTCGCCGAGATCCGCGGTTCCGGTTCAAACGATCAGCAGGAGGCGTATGTTCTTTCAAGAGAACGTGAACTGTTGGAAGGTCACCCCGGCCCGGAACGTTGCCTTCCTGATCGACGGGGAAAACTATTTCCGGGCCGTCGCGGAGGCCTGCGAGGCGGCCCGGCAAGCTATCTATATCATCGGTTGGGACATCGACAGCCGAATCCGCCTGTGCCGTGACGAGCCCTCGAACGACGAGCGACTAGGGGCATTCGTCGACCGGCTGGCACATCAGAATCCGGATCTGCACATCCATATTCTCGAGTGGGACTTTGCTATGCTCTATTCCCTGGAGCGGGAAACCTTGCCACTGCTGAGTTTTGGCTGGAAGACCCATGAGAGAGTTCACTTCGCTCTCGATGACAACCACCCGGTCGGAGCTTCACACCACCAGAAAATCGTCGTGGTGGACGACCAGATCGCCTTTGTCGGAGGCTTTGATCTGGCAAGCTGCCGCTGGGATACGGCAAAGCATGCCCCCCACCATCCGGAGCGATGCGACGACGGCAAATCCTACGGCCCCTTTCACGACGTGCAGATGATGGTGGGAGGCCAGACGGCCTCCTTTCTGGGGGACCTGGCCCGTCGGCGGTGGGAAGATGCGACGGGTGAACACATTCCGACACCCAAAGTGGAAGGGCAAGTCCCCTGGCCGGCCTGGATCCCTTGCGATCTCGACGATACCACGGTGGCAATCCTGCGAACGCAACCCGAGCATGACAACCGCTCGGAAGTGCGGGAAATCGAGCAGTTCTATCTCGAAGCCATCGACCGGGCCCAATCCTGCATCTACATCGAAAACCAGTACCTGACCTCCCATATTATCGGTGCCGCGCTGGAAAAAGCCCTGAGCAAACCGGAAGGCCCTGAGGTCCTCATGGTTCTTCCCCTGAAATGCTCCGGCTGGCTGGAACAGCAAACCATGGGCACCCTGCGCCAGCGCCTGATCGAAAAGCTCCAGAAGGCCGACCGGCACCAGAAACTGAAAATCTGCTATCCGCACCGCGAGGGACTGGAGTCCGAAATCATCAATGTGCACAGCAAGATTCTGATAATCGACGACACCTTGCTGACGATCGGCTCCGCCAATCTGAGCAATCGCTCCATGGGGTTTGACACGGAATGCAACCTGGCGCTGGCCGCAGAGGATAAAACTTCGACATCCGATGCCATCGTCACGCTTCGCAACCGCCTGCTGGCAGAGCACCTCGGCACCGATCCGAAAAGCATCGCCGACCGTTTCGAAGAAACGGGCTCTCTGTTTTTGACCGTCGATAAAGAAAAGCGGGACGAACGCTCTTTGAGAGAACTGCCCCCGGCAACACATCCCTTTTCAGAATCAGACCTTTCGGCAAGGGAAATCATCGATCCGGAGCGTCCCATCGCCATCGAACTCCTGCTCGATTACCTCGGCATGAGCTCGAACAGGGAGCCCGAAACCGGCGCCATAAGAAAAAAGCTCTGGCGCCTGGTTGCCGTCATCGTGACCCTGCTGATTTTTGCCGGCCTCTGGAAATGGTCCCCCCTCAAGCAATGGCTGAGCATGGAGCATCTGATGGCCGCCGCCGCCGACATTCGCAAAAGCCCCCTGAGCACGCCGATCACCCTGGCTATCTACATCGTCGGCAGCTGTTTCATGGTGCCGATCACCCTGCTGATCCTGGCCACGGTACTCGGTTTCGGTCCTTACAAGGGCTTCGTCCTGGCCCTGAGCGGCAGCCTGCTGGGCGGCCTGGTCAGTTACCTGCTTGGCCGGTGGCTCGGCCGCGATGTGGTACGCAACCTGGCCGGCAAAAAATTGAATCGCTTGAGCCGCAAACTCGCACACCGGGGCTGGCTGACCGTGGCCGTGGTCCGCCTGCTGCCCATCGCCCCCTATACCATCGTCAACATGGTAGCCGGTGCCACCCACATCTCCACCCGATCTTTCCTGCTCGGAACGGCAGTCGGCATGATACCCGGCATTCTGACGCTTACCCTGTTCGGAGGGGGGCTGGAAAAAGCTTTGCGCCAACCGGATTGGCAAAACGTCACCCTCGCCGCCCTGGCACTGGGTCTCGTTTTACTGATCCTGATTGTCGGCAGACGCTGGTTAACGCGACGGGTCGAGAATCATGCGACCTGATCCGGCTTGATCGCGCTCCGAAAAGGTGCATCGAAACGTTTCGGTAGCGCCCCCGGGGTCTGGGGGAATCAATACCCTGTCGAAAAGACAGGCAAATCGCAGGAAAGTTGAGGCGCTATTTGGCCTTTACCTTTTGGAGCCTGGCAAATTGCGTTCGCAGATTTTGCGAAAATGGTAACCGTAGATCGCCAGGGATACCATGGTCGGGAGCAGTTCCGGGCGATGAAACAAGGTCCAGACCAGGGTCTTCCAATAGTGAAGCCGCTCCTTGCCAAAGATGCCCAGACGAAAAAGGGAGCGCATAAACGCATACTGGCGCTGCAGGGTTGTCTTGGGGAAGGTGGGCGGGCGTCGGTATTCCCGCAAAAAGGTTCTGATCCTGAGATAGTAATTCTTCGGGGTGTACAGAGTCGTCAACAGAAACCGGTAGCCATCGACCAGGGTTTCCATACCCATGATCGGCGTGATATTGGTGCTGCCGTCGACATTGTCCCCCGAGGTCTCGCTGCAAAGACGCCCGGCCTGCTGCAATCGGTCGTAAAGCCGGGTTCCCGGCAAAGCCTGCAGCAAGCCGACCATGGCCGTGACAATGCCGCTGCACTGAATGAATTCGATCTGTTTTTGAAAAATGGTCGGCGGGTCGCTGTCGAAACCGAGAATAAAACCGCCCTGCACCTGTAAACCGGCATGTTGCAGGCGCTTGATATCCGCCACCAGGTCGCGATTGCGGTTTTGCCCTTTCTGACATTCGGCAAGGCTCTCTTCATTGGGGCTTTCAATACCGATAAAAACCGTATCAAACCCCGCCTCCGCCATCATCGCCACCATTTCGTCATCGTCGGCCAGATCGATAGACGCTTCGGTAAAGAAGTTGATACCCGCATGCTCTCTTTGCCAGGTGATCAATGCCGGCAACAGATCGGACTTCAGCTGTTTTTTATTGCCGATGAAATTATCGTCCACGATGAAGATACTGCCGCGCCAGCCCTGCCCGTAAAGAGCATCGAGTTCGGCAACGAATTGCCGACCGCTTTTCACCCGCGGACGGTGGCCGAATAAAGTGACGATATTGCAGAACTCGCATTTGAAAGGGCAGCCCCGGGAATATTGGATGCTGATGGTGCCATAGGCCTTCAGGTCGGCAAGATTCCAGGCAGGAACGGGCGTCTGCCGGATGTCGGCAAAAGCACCGGTCGTATACAGACGCCGGGCCCTGCCCCGTTCGAAATCCCGCAGGAATTCAGGCAAGGTCAGCTCCGCCTCGTTGAGAATGAAATGGTCCACCTCCGGGAATTTTTCATGCTCGCCGGTAAACAACGGTCCGCCGGCCACGATCCTCAACCCGGTTTTTTTGCACCGCGCGATGACCTGCCTGGTCGAATCACGCTGCACCAGCATGGCACTGATAAAAACACCTTCGGCCCAGGCAAGATCCTTGTCGGTCAACCTGCGGACATTGAGATCGATCAGGCGCAATTCCCAATGTTCAGGCAACATGGCGGCGATGGTCAGCAAACCCAAAGGGGGTGAAAACGCCTTTTTGCGCACGAACTTTAACGCGTGCTTGAAACTCCAGAAGGTGTCGGGAAACTCGGGATAAAGCAACAGGATTTTCATGGCCGGTGCCTCCTCGCATCCACCAGCATACCATGCCGGGTCAGACGTTCAACACAGCCCTGCGTTTCTCTTCCCTCCCGCTTGCCCTATTTCCATCTATAGCCGCACCTTGTGCAACGGTATCGTTTTCCAAAAACCAGCAATGGCAGACCAAGAAGTAAACTCAAAGCGGAAAACCGTCTTTTGTAATTCATGCGCTTTATTTCCGTTGAACCGCACTTCGGGCATACGGAATCGGGAAGAGCTTCTCCTTGGTGGACATCAACATCCTGAGTGTTATCGATTTGGTTTTGAAGAATCTCTCTTGCTTTTCCGGCGTCTGACTCCATGACCCGTAATTTGATCCCACCCAAGGCGTTGGAGTAAAGCCAATTGATCCCAATCGTATATTGGTCGTCAAGAAAGCACCGGATTCCGGCCGCCTCCAGGGTAGACTGGGCAAGTCCGGCGGATGGCAGGTCTCGAAACTGCGCGATGACAACAAGATGCTCGGACATTTTATACCTTCTTGATCATTCTTAAAAAAACGATGACATTTTCGAAATCGTCCTGTAAAGATAACGTTTTTAAGGGCACCGACAAATAGGGTTTCCCGCCGAGTGTTGTGGTGCCAGAGATTCTTCCGGAGTTACCGGAGTTAACTTCACCACTGAACGGTGAGGTCTGATTTCATTATACTTTCATATCAGACCGGCTTGAGCAACCAACCCCTTCCAGAGCAAAAAGGCGATCAACAAAAGGGAAGACTCTATTATACATCCGGACCGTGAACCCGACCAGCAGTGCCGCAATCATTGTCCCTTCCCGAATACCTTCCACCGAAGACATGATAACAAAGGAGCTGATAATTCCGATGACGACCAGGGATGTATCTGTGCCGATCTTGGCCTTGCCGAATTCAACGTTGAAGGTGTCCGAAATGGCCAAAGCCAATCCCTCACCCGGCAAAAAGGTCAGGGATGCCTTGACCTCAAGAAACACCCCGAATCCCAGGATCAGGCAACTGAGCAGGCAAAGCAGCAGTTCAGTCGGATAGTCGTGAGCGACCATACCGTGAAAAACCCGGGCATTCATGTCGATAAACAGCCCAAACAGAAAGACAATGGGAAACTGAATCAGCTGAAAAGGTTTGTAGGCTTTGCGCAACAGGATAATCTGAAGGAAGATCAGCATGATATTAAGGATAATGGTGGTCTGGCCAAGGGTCAGGGGAGAGGCCAGATCATAAATGTAGGGAACGCACGAAATGGGGGAAACGCCAAGATTGGCGTTGACGGAAAAAACCACGCCGATCGACATCAGATAAAGACCAAAAAGAAAAATCGACAGTTTTCATAAAAAAGATTGAATTTTTCATTGCATCTGTCCTGCAGGAAAATTACGCTTTGTTATGGAACTACACATATTGGTTGCAAAAACAAGGGGCTTTCCTGGCAAACAAGGCTGATTCCGCCCATTAATTATGATATTTCGGGTAGTTGCCTTGCCCGCCCCCAAGCGGTCGAATGGTTTCTGCCAACAAATTCAATCAGTTGAACGAGTTGTGCTGACTTGTTATAAAATAATCACTCAAGGCAGCGGTTCTTTCGTCCTTTTGGTGTTTGGCGAGCCAATTTTACCATGCGAGGAATGGCCGTAGCTCATGATTAACGCGATAGTTATTCTACCTTACCTGTCGACGCAACCGCCATATGACCAGTTGATTTATCGAGATTCCGGAAAGGAGATACATATACCATGGAAAAAACCAAAAAGCTTAGCTTAGTTGAAGTGGTATCGATGGCAGTTGGCACTATGATCGGAGCGAGTATTTTCTCCATTTTCGGGTTGGGTGCCAAGGTTGCGGGGCATGATTTGCCAGGAGCGTTTCTTTTGTCCGGCATGTATGCACTGGTTGTTGCCTATTCGTATTCGATACTTGGTTCAAAAATTATAACCAATGCAGGGCCGATAGGTTTTATCCTTAAAGGCTTGGGCGACAGTCTGGTTACCGGAATGCTGAGCATTTTATTTTGGCTTAGTTACGTGGTTTCAATTTCTTTGCTTGCAAAGGGTTTTACTGGATATTTTCTCCCTTTGCTGCATCTCGACAATAGTTATATGAACTTTGCAATGGTTGAAACAATACTGATTTCTTTTTTTGTTTTTCTAAATTTTTTTGGTAGTAAAGCCGTTGGAAAATCTGAAATTTTTATAGTATTCACAAAAATTACTATATTATTTATATTTATACTTTCCGGAATATGGACAATTAAATATCAAAACCTTGTTCCCTCATTCAGTTCTACTGCGAATTATGGTTTATTGAATGCATCGGTTATATTTTTCCTATCTTATATTGGATTCGGCATTATAACTAACGCTTCGGAAAATTTGCGAGATCCCGAAAAAAATAT
>ERZ1673962.545-NODE-545-length-24847-cov-43.278154_pt1 | contig 24847 bp, 22 predicted proteins | sample MGYA00580188_ERZ1673962 | MGnify/ENA primary metagenome ERZ1673962 (study PRJEB41334, sample SAMN05608104) | rock metagenome | biome: terrestrial subsurface; feature: shale formation; material: shale | place: USA: Pennsylvania ... | reverse complement strand
AACTCAATCTGTACGAGTGCCCACACAGATGATTGCTTTATATTGTTAAAGAACGCTTGAGTTGCCTTAGCGACTCAAGGGAAGCGAATCATACGCCTTCCTATTTTTTTGTCAACACTTAATTTTTAGTTTCTTAATAAAAGATTTCAAAGCTAAGTTTTATTTAACTCTCTGAGTAGTTGCTGCCTTGCTATGCTTCGGCGTTTCCCTTCTCAGTGGGGTCGCATTATAGGGATATTCTAGTAGGGGTCAATGCTTTATATCAACTTTTTGACAAATAAATGAATTTAGTATGAAAGGTATACAAACAAAGGGCTACACAGGGTTTAACGCTCAAAAATTAGGCTGTATTTATAGCTATAACGGTATTAAGTTATCTATCCATCTAAAAACTCAATACCGTTATATAAATGTACGTTATGAACAACAGGAACAATTACGTTTATTTTTCGGCATTTTACCTATACCTGGATTAAAGGAGTTAGTTGGGTCTAGGTTTTTATAAAAGTTTTGTAGATCAGGCTCTGCTTCATATAAGTGCCCTACATTATGTTCAGCTGGGTACTTAGCGCCTCTTTCGTTAAGTAACTTCAGCATTTGCTTTTTAATAAGCTTGGCATCAGTTCCTTTTTTCAATATGTAGTCTTGATGAAAAACATAACAGAAGAAATGACCGTAGTAGAGCTTCTTCTCTATATGTTGGGCTATTTCATTTGGGAGTGTTTCAAGCCAGTCGAGTTCGTTACGTGGAATGGCTATATCAAGCGCTAATATTTCGCCCACCTTTTTTTCGTGCATTACTTCATATCTTAGTGCCGCACCTGCCGCTGCAAAGCGATGTAAAAAAGCACTTTCTGACTCTTCCTTATTACATTCAAAATAAGCCCCTGTTTCTGAGTCTTTAAAAAAGCTATTTAAAAATGTCTGCGCTTCTTCTATGCCACCATCACTCATCTTCATAATTAGGTGGTGTTCATACTTATCGCGATATTCGAGCATGCGCTTTGGTAAATGCTGTGGAAACGCTTTAGCGATTAATTGCATAGCCTTGTCGGTAAAATGTTTTGGTACCCATAGCAACTTATTAAGCTTTGAATCTATACGCCCTTTTATAGAAAATAATCGAGGTAATGCATCCGTCCCTAAGTGTTTAATACTTAAAAAGGTATCTTTACCGTACTTAGCTGATACATCAAATATATCTCGGTGCATATACTCACCCACTTCTGGGATATTTTTAAACGTTGATAATATTTGTCTTCTCAATTGAGCAAGCTCATTAACGCTATTAGTACCTATATAGAAGGTTTGCTCTTTTTCTGCTGTTGGGTAGGTATCTAGACGTACCGCAAATACTGCAATCTTACCAGCACAACCACTGGCTTCATAAAGCCGGCGCTTATCTGCATTGAACCGACTGGGTGTACTTGCGTTAACATCTTTTACTCTCGCTACATATTCACTATCGGATGCAAGCTTATTACTTACAGGTAACTTTGTTTTATCAAAGTTGCCTGTTTGTAAGTTAGTTAGTATTTCTTCAGGTGAATTACCTAGCTCTACTTCAAGGTGATTAACTAATATAAGTTCGCCGTGTTCGTTTATTTGTGCAAACAAAGCAAGCTCTGTATAAGCAGGCCCTCTTTTAACAAGTGCTCCACCCGAGTTATTAGATACCCCGCCAATAATAGATGCACCTAAAGTAGATGAACCAATGACCGAATGAGGTGCTCTGTTTACGCTACTAAGTTGACCTTGAAGTTGATGTAAGGTGGCACCAGGTAAACTAATAACTTGTTCGTTATTGTTAACTAAAAAAAGTTGGTCCATAGCTAATGTATTAATAACAACAACAGGTCTATCGTAATCGTTACCGCTTGGAGTTGAGCCTTCTGTTAATCCTGTTTTTGCGGCTTGCATTATAATAATGCAATTACCCTGGACACAAACTTCTAGACAGCGCCAAACTTCCAATAAACTTTGTGGAAATAAGACTGCTAAAGCACTCCCACCTCCAGAGCGCCAACCCATTCTATAGTGTTCGTTTTTTTCTGGATCAGCTTGTAAATTATGTGCACCCAGTACGCTCGTTAATTTAGCTAAGACTTGATCTGGGCTAAGTACATTTTGAGAAGTACTTTTTGACATGAAAGTATTACAACCCAAATCCGGTGTTTGCTTATGACTCATGATACTAAGGGTCCTTGAAAATCAAAAATGTAAATTGCTGTCATAGCTATTACGCCACTAAAAATTACGTAATAGATTGTAGGTAAGATAGTACGTCTCAGTGTGGCACCTTCCATACCAAGTAGACCAACCGTTGCAGATGCAGCCACTACGTTATGTATTGCAATCATGTTACCTGCGGCTGCGCCCACAGCTTGTGATGCTATTACTAGTGAGGGGGAAATATGTAAGCTCATCGCTGCTTCATACTGAAATTGACTAAACATCATATTAGATACTGTATTAGAACCGGCTATAAAAGCACCTAGCGCACCAATACTAGAGCTAATTAATGGGAATGCACTTCCAAAAATCCCAGCAAACAACTCGGCACTCGCTACAGGCATACTTGCTACGTCTGACAAGTTTACATCTGAGTTAATAAATATCCTTACCATCGGAATAGTAAAAATAAGCACAAAACCAGCACCTAATACCGTTTTACCTGATTCACTAAATGCATTTTTTAAAGCGCTAATTGGCTTTTTAGACTGGAGCCCTGCAGCACATAAAGCACTTATCAATAATAATCCACCAGGTAAATATAAAGGGCTAAAACCGGCGCTAATATCAGCCTCTCCTAACAGAGATGAAAAATTCAGTGTTAAGTCACTAAGTCGTGTTTTAAGTTCTACAAAGACTCTTGAGCAAACAAGTAATAAAGCAACTAATAAATAAGGGAACCACGCCATAATAGGAGACATACTTTTATTGCTAGGCATAGCGGTATTACTTTCACTATCAACAATAAGCTTGCCAATCCACTCACTTGGCCAGTCTTTTTTTGGAGCAAAGTCCCACGTTGTTTTTGGTATTAAAAAACCTTTTTTAGCTGCGTTGATAACAATAGCAACACTTACTAAACCACCAATAAGAGAAGGAAACTCCGGACCAAGATAAATACCTGTTAACGTGTAAGGTATGGTAAATGTTAACCCTGCAAATATCGCAAATGGCCAAATAGCAAATCCTTCTTTCCAGCTTTTATTTTTACCAAAAAATCGCGTTAGCATCATCACCATTAAAAGGGGTATAAAAGTGCCAATAACCCCATGCAGCATTGCAACTTGACTAGTGATTAACTGCAAAAACGCATCCCATTGCATACCTTCTTGCGCTAATTGCGCACTAATAGCGGTTGAATCGAGCCCTTTATTTACTCCAATAACGATAGGAGTACCCACGGCACCAAATGATACAGCGGTACTTTGGATCATCATCCCCATTAAAACAGCACCTAGCGCAGGAAACCCAATCGCGACCATTAATGGTGCTGCTATTGCCGCTGGTGTACCAAACCCTGATGCCCCTTCAATAAAAGTACCAAAACACCATGCAATAATAATAGCTTGAACTCGCCGATCAGGCGAGACGTTTGTAAAGCCACCACGAATAATCGCTATTGCACCGGTATGCTTTAGCGTATTGAGTAAAAATAGCGCACCAAACACAATCCATAACACTGAGATTGTGATCACGCCCCCCTGAATAATGGATGATGAAACTCGGTTAAGAGTCATATCCCATATAAAAATAGCAATTGCAGCTGTAACAGCTAACACTATTGGCATTGCTTTTTTTGCAGGCCACTGCAGACCTATCAATAAAATGCCACTGAGAACAATTGGCAACAATGCCAATAATCCATATATTGTTTGACTCAAAATTGTATCCTCGTTTTGTTGTGTGTGTGGCTGCCTTGTTAAAACTATTTATAGTTTATTGTTATGATTTTATTGCGACCAAGACAGGTTGAATACACTCTACTCTTTGTTAATAAATTGATATATTGCCTGTAAAGGCAATATTATTTTCCTTTTTTGCCATAATAATAAGCATATTTAATCAATTGAGGAACAAGTATGACAAAAGCTGATGACATGGTTTTATTTGTCCAAGTTGTTGATGATGGGTCATTTTCTAAAGTAGCAGAAAAACTTTCATTAACTAATTCTGTAGTAAGTAAGCGTATTGCAAGGTTAGAAGAAAGCCTAAATGCCCAACTTCTTTATAGAACAACTAGAAAACTAAGCCTTACCGATGCAGGCCGAACGCTTTATAACAAAGCTAAAATTGTTAAATTTGCATTTCAAGAAGCTGAGAATGCCGTAACAGGTTATGGTGATGACATGAAAGGCACCATAAGAATAACGATGCCTGTCGTCTCTGCTAACTTAGCCTTAAGTGAATCCATTGCTGAGTTTTGTAAAAAGTATCCTGAAATATCAGTAGATTTACAAGTAACCAACAGATTGGTCGATTTAATTGAGGAAGGTTATGACCTTGCTATCAGAACAGCAGAACTTGAAGATTCATCGCTCATTGCAAGACGGTTAATAGATAGCCAGTGGGTAATATGCGCCACACCAAATTATTTGCAGCAATACGGTGTACCGCAAACGCCTGAACAACTGCAAAACCATGAATGCTTAGTCTATAAGTTCGATAATACCTGTAATGACATATGGCCACTGTATATTGATGAGGCTGAGCAACTACTTCCCATACATGGTCGCTTTCATAGTAATCACCTCAGTGCCATTAAACGAGCCGCACTCAGTGATTTAGGCATTGCTTTTTTACCCCAAGCTCTTGTTTATCAGGAGCTACAAAAAAACACCTTAACGCAGATTTTGCAAAGCTTTACACGAAAGAAAATGGGGATGTATGCCGTTTACCCTAAAGTAAGGCAACCTGATCAAAAATTAAAACTGCTTGTTGAGCATTTGCGAGAGTCGCTACATAGAAAACAGGCGTATTACTGTTAAATAATACGCCTGTTATTTATATTAAAAGCTATATTTAGCAGAAAGCTGAAAGTAATTTGAGCTGATGTTGTCACTATTTTTATCATTGATCTTATATTGCCCAAACTCAACCCCCGCATAAAGGTCCTCTGTTATATTGGTTATTAAGTTAACTCCCCAATGAGCACGATCTTTTTCAGTGGTATCTGTTTTAGCTGCACCATAAAAGGCTGTTGAACGCCAAGTACCAGTCCAAAAATGTTTATAGGCGACAGTAAATGCTGTCGTTTTTTCGACTTCGACTTCATCGCGCTCGTTAACTACAATATCGTTTGTTAATCCTGCCGCAGCATAACGGCCAGGCTCTCCTACACTAAGCTGAAAACGAAAATCATCTTTTCCAAAGGTTTTAATTTTGCCCGAGAAGTTACCCGCTAGAGCTGTTTCACCTATACCGCCTTGATCCACTTTTCTTAATAAGGCACCAATAGATAATTCACCCCATTCTTTTTTATAATTATAACGCGCAACAAGATCAGGAATTGACTCCTCCTTATCGGCTTGAGCGCCAGAAACACCCACAGCACTCGATGCACTACCAGTATCGCCGTCGCCATTTGTTTCTGGGTTTTCAATTGCAAACTGCCAACCCCCATGGCTATATCTTATTTGTGTTTGCCTAACAAACACTTCGCCAACATGCGGGCCACCAAAGTCTAGTGTTTCAGGTAATGCGGCTAATGGCATAAAGGTTGACCATGTTTGCCCTGCTAACCAATCTTTATATTGAATATAAAAATGACGCAAACGATCGTTTGACGAATTACTAACGACTTCGTTTCCGCCACCGCCGTAAAAATCCAGCTCTACAAATCCAATGACATCACCGCGTTGTATTTTTAAATTAAGCCTTGATTCTTTAACATTAAATCCTGTGTGTGAGGTATCAACTGCTTCACCCTCAGGAAAATTACCAATCCAATAATCCTGATAAGCAATCTCACCAGAGACATGACGAACATCTACTTTAGCGTAGCCACCAAGTTCTACTATTGTTTTTTTAGAACCCGTGTCTATATTTGCTAATTCAATACTCGCTAAACTTAAGTTAGAGTGGCCTAAAGCTATAATTGAGAGAGCTGCTGTGATTAAGTGTGGTTTTGTGTGTGTCATAGATAGCCTTTTGTGTGCTTTATTTTTAGAGCTATCAATTTAGAGAGTAAAAGGCTGTTTAAGAAGTATGGAAAAAGCGAATCACTTATTCCATAGTTAACATAATAAACCCAAAAATTAACGTGATGCACACATAAATATAGGTTCAAAAAAATGATTGGATCAACTTTACCGTGTAAGTTGATCCAAATTCATTTTAGCTAAAATACACTTTTAATAAGCTGCAATTTGCCATACAGCAATAGAACCAGAGATCTCATTACCTATAATAAGTAATGGTTCGCCTGTGGCACTTTGCTCAGCCGGTACAAACACCATCCCTTCAGGTGCAAGGTCACCGGTTATATCGGCTCCCTCTATTACACCACGGTTATAAAAGTAATCTTCAAACTGAACATCGTAAGGGTTAGTTATATCGTAAACCATCACTCCCCCCATGCGCTCAAGACCTATAAAAGCAAAGGTACGCTCACCAATTGTCCCTATTGTCAGGGCCTCTGGCTCTGCTCCTTTGTCATCTGAACGGGTATCGCCTTCGTTTTCATCTTCATTATTATTAAAAGCTTCGCCGTGCACCGATGCGGTAATACGACCTATGTCATCGCCTGAGTCATATACCACCAGCCCATTATTGTCCCAAATAGTGAACGAGCGTGCACCGTAAGCATACAACGATTCGTATTGCCCATCGTCGTTAGTATCGCCTTTTACTGTCGTGACTTTTAAGCGGCCAATATCGTTATCGTCGTTATTTAAGTAATCAAAATTAGCGGCAAGGGCTAAATCCTCTACGCGGCTTTCATCAATATATGCAAGGCAGCCATCATCTTCATCGTAATCCAAGCCACCTTTTGCTAAGCAATCAGCTTCATCTGTTGTATCAAAAAAGTATTCACGTGCGTCGCCTTCATTAGCAGAAACAATAAAGTTTGCGCCGTTCCAGCTAAAGCTTGCAATAGTATCTGGCTGATACATGCCATATAAACCAGGGTATGACTGAAAGTGTATGCCGCCATCTTTATCTGATGCATCTATGTGTAGGTTAGACCAGTCTTTAAACCCTAGTCCCTTTAACTCCACACTATTATCTTCTAGATTAACGATCGCGAGCGCGTTATTTTCTTGAATTGATACATAGGCGTATTTATTATCTTTAGAAATACTGACGTATTCAGGCTCTAAGTCCATCGCAACAGTGGTATTAATGAGCTTGCCATTAATAGTACGCCCAGTAGGGTTTGCAAATACAAGTCCAAGATCTTCTAGTTCTGTTTGTTTATCATTGTAAGCTGTAAAGTCAATATGAGTGGCGGTATCTGCCACGACCCCATTAACAATATTAATAATGCTAATGGATCCATCGGGGTCAATACTATAATCGCCGTTTGGCTCGCCTTCATTGGCCACGACCACTTTTGTGCCATCATGACTAAATGTCACCATGTCGGGTAAAAAGCCAGCGGTTACATTTTTAATAAATACCGGTGTATCACCGCTAATATCGTAAAACGCAATGTGACCTGCTGCACCGACTTCCTCTGCTGCCATTGCAACGGCTAGTAACTGGTTATTTTCATCGATTGCTAGGCTGTTTGCGTCACCAGGTGTCTCGTCATTTAAGGTAAGGGTAATAGCTGATGTTAAATTCGTCGCACTCACTATGCCTTCGTTATCCTGTACAAGGGCGGCGGTATCGAACATATTAGCGGGGATAATATTAACCACGGCCGATTCACCCGAGCTATTGATTGCATAAATCCATTGCTTAGAAGCTTGGTAAGCCACTATTTCAGCGGCCCCCTCAGGACTTTCTACATTAAGCACGGCTCTGCCAACTAAGCTAATATTTAAAGCCGTGTTGGCATTGGTACCGTTGATGCCATTGTCACCTGCCGCGCCTTGTTCGCCTTGAATGCCTTGTGCGCCATCTTGTCCGTCATCACCATCAAGTGAACAACCAGTGAGTATGGATAAAAGTGAAAGTGCTATGATTGATTTTTTGAACATTGTATTTTTCCTTAGTGATGTATAGGCTAAATAGCAACACACAGGCATGACAACAAAATGACAATTTATTGGCATTATCATTAGACAATAAAAAAGCGAGTTATGAAACTCGCTTTAAATATTTAATAAGTAATAGTCATTACTATTTTTTAACTGGGCGTTTCCAACCATCTAAATTGCGTTGCTTGCCACGTGCTACGGCTAACTGATCATCCGCGACGGTATTGGTAATAACAGAACCTGCACCTACAGTTGCTGTAGCACCAATATTTACAGGAGCAACCAGTGATGAGTTAGAGCCAATAAAGGCATTATCGCCAATAATGGTTTTGGCTTTATTCACACCATCGTAGTTACAGGTAATCGTGCCTGCGCCAATATTCACTTTCTCGCCAATTTCAGCATCACCTAAGTAACTTAAGTGGTTTGCTTTAGAGCCTTTACCTAAACGGGTTTTTTTCATTTCGACAAAGTTGCCAATGTGCGAGTCTTCTTCCATTATTGCACCTGGGCGAAGGCGGGCGTATGGACCGAGTGTACATTGAGCCGCAACTGATGCATCTTCAATCAATGTATTGGCTTTAATAATAACATTATCGCCGATGCTACAGTTTTTAAGTACGCAGTTAGGGCCAATTTGTACGTTATTACCTAAGGTTACTGTACCTTCAAAAATAACGTTGATATCTATGAGGACATCTTCACCTGTTTTAACGTCGCCACGTACATCTATGCGAGCAGGGTCGGCAAGAGTTGCACCATTTAGCATCAGCTCTTCTGCTTGCCATGCTTGATAAGCACGCTCTAATCCTGCAAGTTGTACGCGGTTATTTGCACCTTCAACTTCCATTGGGTGATCTGGTTGTGCTGATGTAATTTCTACACCTTCACTGTGCGCCATAGCGACTATATCTGTTAGGTAGTATTCGCCTTGAGCATTATTGTTAGATAAGTTACCTAACCATGTTTTTAAAAGCTTACCATTTACCGCCATAATGCCGGTGTTTACTTCGTTAATAAGTAACTGCTCTGCGGTAGCATCTTTTTGTTCAACAATCCCCACTAGCTTGCCATCAACACGTAGCATACGCCCATAACCATTTGGGTTTGCTAGATTAACGGTTAATACTGCTAAGCCATTTTTAGGTGTTGCTGCTAATAAACGTTCAAGTGTCGATTGCTTAGTTAAAGGTACGTCACCGTATAAAACCAGTACGGTATCGTCGTCGTTAATATGAGGGTTTGCTTGTGCCACTGCGTGGCCTGTACCTAGCTGCTCAGCTTGCAGCACCCAATTTACGTTATTATCGGCTAATTGTTGTTGTAATAGTTCGCCGCCATGACCATAAACTAAGTTAGTAGATGTAGCACCTAGCGCGTTGGCATTATCGATAACGTGTTGCACCATAGGTTTACCTGCCACTTTATGCAGTACCTTAGGAAGAGCAGAGCGCATACGAGTACCTTTACCCGCTGCAAGAATTACTGTTGTTAGAGCCATTAAAACAATTTCCTTTTTCCGTTGTTTTAGCTTGATAGAATAAGTGTGCTGCAAAGTAGATTACGTAAGTCACATCATGTGCAAATACTCAGTAGGCTAAGCAATGACTACTGAATCTTAACTTAAGCAAAATAACACCTAATAGAATAGGGTTATTGTAACGAGGATCTTGCGTAGATATAAGTAATAATGAAGAGATATTAACCATAACGATTAATTTATTTACAAATAGCCACGGGATTTATCATCAAGCACAAAAAAGCCCACATAAAGTGGGCTTTTAAAAACCAGATAGGCTTACTTTTTACGTAATTGCTGAATAATGCGTAGCTGAGCAATTGCTTCAGCTAGTTGCATTGCTGCTTGATTGTAATCAAGTTCAGCAGATGCGCCTTTTGCCATTTGGGCTTCAGCGTCACGCTTAGCTTGCTCTGCAGCTTTCTCGTCCAGGTCTTCACCACGAACAGCTGTATCAGCAAGTACGGTTACTATGTTCGGTTGAACTTCTAGTGTACCGCCAGCAATATAGATGAGTTCTTCTTCACCAAATTGCTTAACTAAACGTACCATACCAGGTTTAAGGGCAGTTAGTAGTGGGGCGTGACCGGCATTAACACCTAACTCACCTTCACTACCAGATACTTGAATAGATTCTACTAAACCAGAAAATAATTTCTCTTCAGCACTTACTACATCAAGATGTACAGTCATAGCTGCCATACTACCCTCCTAATTACATGCTTTTGGCTTTTTCTTGAGCTTCTTCAATAGAGCCAACCATGTAGAACGCTTGCTCTGGCATATCATCAAACTCACCGTTTAAGATACCTTTGAAGCCTGCAATTGTGTCTTTAAGTGAAACGTATTTACCTGGCGCACCTGTAAATACCTCTGCCACGAAGAATGGCTGAGATAGGAAACGCTGGATTTTACGTGCACGAGATACAAGTTGCTTATCTTCGTCAGAAAGCTCGTCCATACCTAGAATCGCGATGATGTCTTTAAGCTCTTTGTAACGCTGAAGAACTGTTTGAACGCCGCGCGCTATACCGTAGTGCTCTTCACCGATTACTTGTGGATCAAGCTGACGTGAAGATGAATCAAGAGGGTCTACCGCTGGGTAGATACCTAGTGATGCGATATCACGTGAAAGTACCACTGTTGCATCTAAGTGAGCAAACGTTGTTGCTGGAGATGGATCCGTTAAATCATCCGCAGGTACGTATACCGCTTGGATTGAAGTAATTGAACCAGTCTTAGTAGATGCGATACGCTCTTGTAGTACACCCATTTCTTCAGCAAGTGTAGGCTGGTAACCTACCGCTGATGGCATACGACCAAGAAGTGCTGATACTTCTGTACCCGCAAGTGTGTAACGGTAGATGTTATCTACGAAGAAAAGTACGTCGCGACCTTCGTCACGGAACTTCTCAGCCATAGTAAGACCTGTTAACGCTACGCGTAAACGGTTACCCGGTGGCTCGTTCATCTGACCGTATACAAGCGATACTTTATCAAGTACGTTTGAATCGTTCATTTCATGGTAGAAATCGTTACCCTCACGAGTACGCTCACCAACACCTGCGAATACTGAGTAGCCGCTGTGCTCGATTGCGATGTTACGGATAAGTTCCATCATGTTTACGGTTTTACCAACACCGGCACCACCGAATAAACCAACTTTACCACCTTTAGCGAATGGACATACAAGGTCGATTACCTTGATACCCGTTTCTAAAAGTTCTACTGAGCTTGATTGCTCTTCGTAAGTAGGTGCTGCACGGTGGATAGACATACGCTCGTCTTCACCGATTGGACCTGCTTCATCAATTGGCTCACCAAGTACGTTCATGATACGACCTAGGGTCTTAGTACCAACTGGAACTTGAATTGCTTCGCCTGTGTTTGCTACTGCAGCACCACGACGTAAACCGTCTGTAGTACCTAGTGCGATAGTACGTACCACACCGCCACCTAGCTGCTGTTGAACTTCTAAAGTCAAACCAGCTAAATCGCCATCTGTTACTTTTAGCGCGTCATATACGGCTGGCACGCTGTCTTGTGGAAATTCGATATCCACAACGGCGCCGATAATTTGGACGACCTTACCTAAACTCATGTCTATTCCTCTCGTTAATCTTTGCCTGAAGCATTAAACTGCTGCTGAACCAGAACAAATCTCACTAATTTCTTGTGTGATTGCTGCTTGGCGAGCTTTGTTATATACAAGCTGTAACTCATCCATAAGGTCACCGGCATTATCAGTTGCAGCTTTCATTGCAACCATGCGGGCAGCCTGTTCAGAGGCAGCGTTTTCAACTACACCTTGGTATACTTGAGACTCAATGAAACGTACTAACAAAGACTCTAAAATAGCCTCTGGGTTTGGTTCATATAAGTAATCCCACGCATGTGTAGATACTTCTTCTTCAGCTTTTGGCAAAGGGAGTAACTGATCTACTATTGGCTCTTGCTTCATGGTATTAACAAAGTTGTTATATACCAGGAATAAACGGTCAATTTTACCTTCAGAGAATGCATCTAGCATTATTTTTACTGGACCAATTACGTCCTGTACTGAAGGCTTATCTCCAAGACCTGCTTTTTTAGCAAGCACTTGACCACCAAAACGTTGAAAGAAGCCAGCTGCTTTACTACCTAAAGTAGCAAAATCAGCATCTACGCCTTTTTCTTTCCACGCTTTAATCTCTAATGCGACTTTTTTAAACTCGTTTGAGTTTAAACCGCCACACAGACCACGGTCAGTAGAGATAACAATATAACCAACTCGTTTTACTTCACGTTCTTCTAAGAACGGGTGAGTAAAATCAAGATTTGCTTGAGCAACACGACCAATCACTTTACGTAATTTTTCAGCGTATGGACGGCTTGAAGCCACTCGTTCTTGCGCCTTTTTCATTTTAGACGCAGCAACCATTTCCATTGCGCTAGTGATCTTTTGAGTATTTTTAATACTGCCGATCTTGCTTTTAATCTCTTTTCCGCTGGCCATGACTCTCTCTCCGAATCAAGGTGTGCTTTAAGATATAAAGCACACCATTAATAACTAAATTACCAAGTTTGCGTAGACTTGAACTTCTCTAGAAGTTCTTTAAGCTGCGCTTCGATCTCGGCGTTGTAGTTACCAGTTTCATTGATTTGAGCCATAAGCTCTGCGTATGTGCTATTTGCGTAAGAAAGTAAAGCCGCTTCGAAATCCATAATTTTAGCGATTTCGATGTCTTTTAAGTAACCTTTCTCAGCTGCGAATAACGACAAAGACATTTCAGCAACAGACATTGGCGCGTACTGTTTCTGCTTCATTAGCTCTGTTACACGCTCACCATGCTCAAGTTGAGCACGAGTAGCATCATCAAGGTCAGACGCGAACTGCGAGAACGCAGCTAATTCACGGTACTGAGCTAGGGCTAGACGGATACCGCCACCTAGTTTCTTAACGATTTTAGTTTGTGCAGCACCACCAACACGCGATACCGAGATACCAGCATTTACTGCCGGACGGATACCTGAGTTGAATAAGTCAGTTTCTAAGAAGATCTGACCATCGGTGATAGAGATAACGTTTGTCGGTACGAACGCAGAAACGTCGCCGCCTTGAGTTTCAATGATAGGCAATGCCGTCAATGAACCTGTTTTACCTTTCACTTCACCGTTAGTGAATTTTTCAACGTAATCAGTGTTTACACGTGATGCACGCTCTAAAAGACGCGAGTGAAGGTAGAATACGTCACCTGGGTATGCTTCACGGCCTGGTGGACGCTTAAGTAGCAATGAGATTTGACGGTAAGCAACAGCTTGCTTAGATAAATCATCATATACGATTAATGCGTTTTCACCACGGTCACGGAAGTATTCACCCATAGTACAGCCCGAGAACGGTGCTAAGTACTGAAGTGCCGCAGATTCAGAAGCAGATGCTACAACTACGATAGTATTTGCAAGTGCACCGTGCTCTTCTAATTTACGTACTACGTTAGCAATAGTAGATGCTTTTTGACCAACCGCTACGTACACACACTTAACGCCTGTGTCTTTTTGGTTGATGATTGCATCGATTGCTAGTGCAGTTTTACCTGTTTGGCGGTCACCGATAACAAGCTCACGTTGACCACGACCAACTGGAATCATTGCATCGATAGATTTGTAACCAGTTTGTACTGGCTCATCTACTGATTGACGCTCGATTACACCTGGTGCAATTTTTTCTACAGGTTCAAACCCGTCGTTATCTAAAGCGCCTTTACCATCGATAGGAGCACCTAGTGTGTTTACAACACGACCAAGTAGACCCGCACCAACAGGCACTTCTAAGATACGACCAGTTGTGTATACTTTTACGCCTTCTGTAAGGTCAGCGTAAGGACCCATTACTACTGCACCAATTGAGTCGCGCTCAAGGTTTAGTGCGATAGCATAACGGTTGCCAGGAAGCTCAATCATCTCACCTTGCATACAGTCAGCTAGACCGTGGATGCGAATGATACCGTCAGTAACAGATACAATTGTACCTTCGTTACGAGCTTCACTTACAACTTCGAACTTCTCAATACGTTGTTTGATCAGATCTGAAATTTCAGTGGAATTAAGTTGCATGCTCTTTTTCCCAATTACGATTGTAGTGTTGTGGCTAAGCGATTTAATTTACCGCGTAAAGAGCCGTCAATTACAGTGTCGCCTGCCTTGATAATAAGGCCGCCAACAACTGTAGCGTCTTCACTACAATTCAGCTTAACTTTGCGTGCGAAACGTTTTTCAAGTGCCGCTACCAATGATTCTTGCTGCGCTGCAGCAAGAGGCGTTGCCGAAATCACGTCAATATCGATTTCTTTGTCATAGTCTGCTTTTAAAGCAGAAAATAAATGAGCAACTTCAGGTAGTGCAATCAAACGTCCATTTTCAGCCATCACCTTAACTAGGTTCTGACCTTGTTCGTTGAGCTGCTCACCACATAAGTTAATAAATAACTCAGCTTGTGCAGTAGCAGTAGGCAATCCAGCTAAAATGGTTGATGCCTGTTCATTGCTGGCAACGTGGCCAGCAAAGAACAACATGTCATTCCAACTTTCAATGGTGCCTTTTTCAACGGCAAGTTCAAAAGCCGCTTTAGCGTATGGGCGAGCGATAGTAGTCAATTCAGACATGCTCATACCCTCCTAATTACAGCTCAGCGACAAGTTTTTCAACGATGTCACTATGTGCGGCTTGATTGATTTCGCGCTCTAAAATTCTTTCTGCGCCAACCACAGCCAGAGTTGCTACTTTCTTACGTAGCTCTTCTGTCACACGGTTACGCTCTGATTCAATTTCAGAGTGCCCTTGAGCAATAATTTTTTCACGCTCTTGCTGACCACGAACAGTTTCTTCGTCAACAATTAGCACGGCACGCTTTTTAGCTTGTTCAATGATATCAGCCGCTTGAGCCTTTGCATCTTTAAGCTGTTCTGCAGCTTTGTGTTGCGCAAGTTCTAAGTCTTTTTCGGCTCTATCAGAGGCAGCTAAACCATCTTCGATTTTCTTCTGGCGAGCTTCAATTGCACCGTTTAGTGGTGGCCATACGTATTTCATACAAAATAATACGAACACCGTAAACGCAATTAATTCACCGATAAGAGTGGCGTTTAAGTTCACAACCGCTCCTCCTTAAATAGTAAGCTGTTCAAAAAATAAAATTAAAGTACGAACAACAATACCATCGCGATACCAACACCAATCATTGCTACAGCATCGATTAGACCAGCAAGGATAAACATTTTAACTTGTAGCGATGGTGCAAGCTCAGGTTGACGCGCACATGCTTCAAGGAATTTACCGCCCATGTTACCAAAACCGATTGCTGTACCGATTGCACCGAAGCCGATAAGTAAAGCTACTGCGATGTACTTAAGACCTAATACTAGTTCCATTTTTTTCTCCAAAGTTTCAATTGTAATTAAAAGTAAAAATTAAAAGTTATAAATTAGTGATTATCCGAACTTGCCATGCTTAGGTATACGATTGTAAGCATCATGAATACGAATGCTTGCAATACAATTACTAAGATATGGAATACAGCCCATACAAAGTGCAACGGTAGTTGCATTAAACCTATTGCACCGATAAGGATGAAGATTAACTCACCTGCATATAAGTTACCGAACAAACGCAGTGCCAGTGAAAACGGCTTAGAAACCAATGCGATAAGCTCTAGTAATAGGTTGAATGGGATTAAAAGAATCTGCATAGCTGTATTGTTTGAACTAAACGGGTGAAGTGTTAGTTCTTTAATAAAACCGCCGATACCCTTTATTTTTATTGAGTAACCAATCATTAGAATGAACACGCCCAGCGCAAGTGCTGCTGTCATGTTGATATCTGTAGTTGGTACAATTTTCATGTATACGTCGTGTGAATCCATACCAAACGCAGTTTCGCCAACAAAGCCGGCAAATGCTGGTAGGAAGTCAACTGGGATTAAATCCATTAAGTTCATTAAGAATATCCACACGAATATAGTTAATGCTAATGGTGCAATTAGCTTACTTTTACCGTGGAAGGTATCACGTACGTTGTCGCCAACGAACTCAACAACCATTTCAATGAAACACTGAAATTTTCCAGGTACACCCAGAGTTGATTTTTTTGCGGCACTACGGAAGATCCATAAAAATATTAGACCTAGTCCGATAGACCATGCGAGGGTATCTACATGCCATGTCCAGAAACCACTATCCGTACATGCTTTATTGAAGGCAAGACCAGCGTCGGTCGAGCACATCTTAGCATTGGTTAAGTGGTGCTGAATATGGCTAGATAGAGTAACTTCTTCTGCAGCCATGTTATATCCCAAAAGTTAATGTTTAAAAAAAACGGGTGTAAACAATCCTGTAAACAACACCAACACATAAGCACAAAAGAAAGGTAATAAAACTACCGGATAAAGCTTTAGCATTAGTGCAAACAAAACGATTGTTAGCATAAATTTTAATCCGTTGCCGCGTTTCAACGAGGCATACGCTTGATTTGCTCGACTTGCACCCATATATCTGAATGCATAAAGCGCAAATACAAAGTTAGGAAGTACTGCGACAGCGCCACCAGCTAATGCTGAAAGTGCGGCATTGGTTCCCCAACCTATAAAAATTATTAGTGCAGCTAAAAGGGCTACAAATCCCTGAAGGCAAATTAATTTTAATGCGGCAAGCCTATACGGGCCTGCTAACTTATTAGTCACTTTTAATTAACCTTTATGACGCTCTAATTGTCAGGGTACGAAAACTGGCGAAATTATACTTAATCCTGCCAGTTTTGCAACTTGAGTAGGTGCTTTGTAACACAAAATCGCTGTAAATGTCCCTTTTTAGACATCCAATGAATTAATGGTGGGAATAGTCTTGATTGATACGGTTTAAAATACCGTCTAACTCGTCAAGATTAGTGTAAGAAACAACCAACTTCCCTTTGCCTTTTTTGTTGTAATTTATTTCTACTTTTGCCCCTAAGTTATCAGCAAGCTGTTGCTCTAACTGTTTAACATCTGGGTCTTTTTCTATTACTTCTTTTGCTGGAACAGGCTCTAAAATAGAACGTACTAGCTTTTCAGTTTCGCGAACGGTCAATGCTTTTGCAACAGCTAAACGGGCTGCATCTGATTGCACTTCACCTTCAAGTGCTAATAAGCAACGAGCGTGACCCATTTCAATGTCACCATGCTCTAACAAAATCTTTACATCGTTATTGAGGTTGTTCAAGCGTAATAAGTTAGTCACGGTCGTACGCGATTTACCCACCGCATCAGCTACCTGTTGATGCGTTAACTCAAACTCATTAAGCAAGCGATTAAGTGCAATCGCTTCTTCCATGGCGTTTAAGTCTTCACGCTGAATATTTTCAATTAAGGCAATGGCAACGGCCGCTTCATCGGGTACATCTTTAATAATACACGGTACAAACTCAAGCTTGGCAATTTGAGCAGCGCGCCAACGACGTTCACCGGCAATAATTTCATAACTGTTATGCGCAACTGGGCGCACAACAATCGGTTGAATTATCCCTTGTGAACGAATTGAACTGGCGAGTTCTTCAAGTGCCTCTTCAGACATGTCTTTACGAGGTTGGTATTTCCCTGAGTGTAAAAACTCGATGGGTAGTTTTTGTAATTCACTGTTGCTAGGCTGTGCCGCATTTTCAACTGCGTTTGTTACATTGGCGCTGTCGTGTTCCTTGCTTTCGCTTGGTGCAGGTTTAGATGAACTTAAAAGTGCATCGAGTCCTCGGCCTAAACCTCGTTTTTTAGCAGACATGTTATTTTTTTACCTCAAAGTTAGGCGACAACGGGAGTTGTTTTTTCTTTTCTGCGTAGCATTTCACCCGCGAGAGCTAAATACGCTTTCGCACCACTTGATGCTCGATCGTAGTACATTGCCGGTGCGCCAAAACTTGGGGCTTCTGCAAGTCGAACATTACGTGGGATCACCGTACGGTATACTTTATCGCCAAAATGTTGTTTTAATTGTTCTGATACATCATTTGCTAATCGATTACGCGGATCGTACATAGTACGAAGTATGCCTTCAATCTGTAAGTTAGGATTAACTAACTTAGCAAGTTGCGTAATCGTGTCCATTAATGCGGTTAATCCTTCCAATGCATAATATTCACATTGCATAGGGACTAAAATAGAATCGGCAGCGGCCATGGCATTAACGGTTAACATATTTAAAGAAGGTGGGCAGTCTATAAAAATAAACTCGTACTGATCCTGAATTTTTTCAAGTGCATTGCGTAAGCGTACTTCGCGAGCAAATAATTCCATCAATTTAACTTCTGCAGCGGTCACATCGCCGTTTGCAGCAATCATATGATACTCGCCTGAGGTTTCTTTAATAATCACCTCATCAATAGGCTTATCTTCTATGAGTAAATCATAGATAGTAGGGACGTCACCATATTTGTCGACGCCACTGCCCATGGTCGCATTGCCTTGCGGATCGAGATCTATTAACAGCACTTTACGTTTCGTTGCAGCCATAGATGCAGCGAGATTAACGGCAGTGGTCGTTTTACCTACTCCGCCTTTTTGATTTGCTAATGCGATGACTTTTGCCACAGTGTCTCTGATCCCTAGTCTTTAGAAAGAATTATTAAATGTCGTTGTGCATCTAAATCGGGTACTTCTAATGCAATTTTTTGCTCAAACTTAACACCAGCAGGGAGTGAGTCTAATTCCTCACTTGGAAATACCCCTTTAAGTGCAATGAACTTACCTGAATGATCGATTAAGTGCGAACACCAGTCAATCATATCTTGTAACGATGCAAATGCACGACTTAGTACGCCATCTAATTTAACACTTGGTTGATATTCTTCAACTCTTGACTGCACAGGGGTCACATTATCAAGGCCAAGCTCATGTTTAACATGCATTAAAAAACGTACACGTTTACCTAAACTATCTAATAATACAAACTGCGTATCGGGTAAGGCAATAGCTAACACTATGCCCGGTAAACCAGGACCTGTGCCAACATCAATATAATGATGACCGGTCAAGTGAGGCGCAACAACTAAGCTATCCATTATATGTTTAACCATCATTTCTTGAGGTAAACGTACTGAGGTTAAATTATAGGCTTTATTCCACTTATCGAGTAATTCGACATAGCGAACAAGTTGTTGCTGTTGTTTTTGTGTTAGCGCAATATCAGTTTGCGCTAACAAAGTTGTTAATTGTTGCTGTAACACAATGTACCTTTACCGTTACGCAGTTTTGCGCAACAAGCCTTGCTTCTTCAGATACACTAATAATAGCGAAATCGCCGCTGGGGTGATACCAGAAATACGCGAAGCTTGACCAATAGTGTCTGGACGAGCATCAATTAGCTTAGCAACAACCTCATTTGATAAACCAGAGACGGTTTTATAATCAAACTCTTTTGGTAAAATTGTTTCTTCATGACGAAGCTGCTTATTGATCTCATCTTGCTGGCGTGCAATGTAACCTGCGTACTTAGTATGAATTTCAACCTGCTCTAAGGCGGCCTTATTGGTAAACTCAGATCCGAGTCCTTCAATGGCCATCAAGTCGTTATAACGCACTTCAGGTCGGCGTAATAATTCTTCTAAGCTGGCTTCACGCACAAGTGGCGTTTTTAGTAATTCATTTACTTGATCAACAACCGCATGATCTTTATGGATCCAGGTATCTTTAATACGCTGTTTCTCTTTAGCGATCACTTCCATTTTTTCGTTGAATGCTTGCCAACGTTCATCGTTAACTAAACCTAATTCACGGCCTTTTTCAGTTAAACGTATATCAGCGTTGTCTTCACGTAGTAACAAACGGTATTCAGCACGGCTAGTAAACATGCGGTACGGTTCTTTTGTACCCAGTGTTGCTAGGTCGTCAATTAGTACGCCAACATAGGCTTCATCACGACGTGGCGTCCACGACTCTTTGCCTTGCACTTGTAATGCCGCGTTCATACCTGCGATCAGACCTTGTGCGCCCGCTTCTTCGTAACCGGTCGTACCATTAATCTGACCAGCAAAAAATAAACCATCAATGAATTTAGTTTCTAATGATTGTTTTAAGTCGCGCGGATCAAAAAAGTCATATTCAATAGCGTAGCCAGGACGACAAATATGTGCATTTTCAAATCCGGTGATCGATTGCACAATTTCTAACTGCACATCGAACGGTAAGCTGGTTGAAATACCGTTAGGATATAACTCGTATGACGTTAAGCCTTCTGGCTCTACAAATATCTGGTGCTTATCTTTATCAGCAAAACGGACAATTTTATCTTCAATAGACGGACAGTAACGTGGGCCTATTCCTTCGATAACACCTGAGTACATAGGTGAGCGATGTAAGTTTTTGCGAATAACATCATGTGTTTTTTCATTGGTGTAAGTGATGTAACACGGAATTTGTTGTGGGTGGTCGCTTTGTTTACCCATAAATGAGAATACCGGTGTTGGTGCATCACCTGGTTGTTCTTGCATTTTAGAAAAATCAACAGTGCGTGCATCAATACGTGGTGGTGTGCCTGTTTTTAAACGATCCACTCTAAATGGAAGTTCGCGTAAACGATCAGCCAATGCAATTGAAGGTGGATCGCCTGCACGGCCACCTTTAAAGTTTTCAAGACCGATATGAATTTGGCCACCTAAGAATGTGCCTACGGTTAGTACTACACTAGGAGCACTGAAACGCAGACCCATTTGGGTAACTACACCAGTTACACGGTTGTTTTCAACAATAAGATCATCACATGATTGTTGAAAAATCTTTAAGTTTTCTTGGTTTTGAAGTGTGTTCTGAATAGCCGCTTTGTACAAAGCACGATCCGCTTGAGCACGAGTAGCTCGTACAGCAGGGCCTTTAGAAGAATTAAGCGTACGGAATTGGATCCCGCCTTTGTCAATAGCCTGAGCCATTGCGCCACCAAGGGCATCAATTTCTTTAACTAAGTGGCCTTTGCCAATGCCACCAATCGCTGGGTTACAAGACATTTGACCAAGGGTATCCATATTGTGAGTCAGCAGCAGGGTATTCATCCCCATACGGGCAGCTGCCAATGCGGCTTCAGTGCCAGCATGTCCACCACCTACTACGATAACGTCAAAATTTTCGTGAAAAATCATTAATGGGATCCTACTTAAATCAAACCAGTAAACTTCAAAAGGGAGCGTATTCTACCTAGAAATTAGCAGAAGATAAATGATTAAACAGTGCTCAAGATCTAAGTAAGTGATCTCTAATAATATAAAGGATCTTTTAAAGAGATCTTTTAATACTATTACTACTACTGATCAGCTTTTCTGTTGATAAGCTTTAGATCATGATTAAAAACATATAATTAGATCGGATCTAAAGGTGTTAATATGATCGGATCTTCAGGCAAATAAGCTCTGATCAAAACAGGCTGTTATGCACAGGCCGATCAAGTCTCGATCTTATCCCATGGATAAGCATGGTTAAAAAAGCAGTTTAATCAGTGTTTATCCACAAAATCTTTTAAATTATTAGTAAATTGTGGGTAACTTTATTTATAACTTTTTACTTGATCTTTCTATTTTAGACCTGTTTTTGCTATCCACGAGTCTAACCAAGCTAAGGCCGTATCTTCTGGAAGTGCTTCATCAAGAATATTCAGTTCTAACCGCGGTGCTAATTGTATCGCGCCTTTTTGGCTTAAAAGCGTATCTATATTACGCCCTGCAAGGTTATACGTGTCATAACTGGTATCACCTAAAGCGATGACCGTGTACTTTAAGTGCGATAAATCATCAACTTGAGATAACTCATCAACAAAGTTAATAAGGTTTTCTGGGTAATCACCCGCACCATAGGTTGATGTACAAATTAACCAAATGGTATTTTGCTGATCTATTTCACTAAATTCAGGTTGATCATGTAGTTGGGTATTAATACCTTGGCTATTAAGCGCATCGCTTAGTTGCTCGGCAACGTATTCTGCGGATCCCATTTGACTACCAACGATAAGATTTACTGAACTCATGAATATTTGTGATCACTATTAGTTTTAATTGCCGCCTATGATAGCCCAGTGAGTATAACAGTAAAGTTAAGAGTGCTATTTTGTATAACTATTTTTGTACTTATTTAAGCCTTCACTTAAATGTACTGCTTAACTACTTGATAATTAAAGGTTTAACAAAATATCTTTAAATGTAATCTTCTGATCAAGTTGTTGATAAGGTTGGGGAAAGCTCTGCTTAACTATCAATTAAAGTTGCAGTTTTATTGCTAAGTCATTGATTTTATATTTAGTATTTGCCACCAGCGATTGAAAATAAACGTATAGATGCTTGTTGATCTTAATGTGGATATAAAGCTTGTTGATAACCTTAAATTGGGATCGAAAAAAATTTTAAAAAATGATCTATTTGATTAGATCAGGCTAAATATCCATTATTATTTTTTATAAACAGCCCTTTTTTAATTAAATACAGCTTATTTCCCCATTTTAAAGACGTTTAATTTATCTCTGAGGCAAAAAAACACGCAATTGTGGATAACTGATCTGCAAAAAAATAAATTTGAGTGATCTAAAGTGAATATTTAACTGAATTTTGCTGGTGGTGTAGACGAACAAAACGTATTTTTTAGTTACGTTTTGTTTTTATGACTTGATAATTCCCCCTATTCAAACATGGATAACCAATGCTATAGCTTCAGTTTTAGAGTGTTTAATAAGCATAACTACAGCTATTTTGTTCTATAAATGAAAACGTTCTAGCCGCTATTAGCTGTGATTATTAGCGTTGTTACTTTTTTTATGTACATTATTAAAGGCGAATTGAGGCTGATATAAGTGCAGCTTAAACTGTATTTGTAGTCTGTTTGGTTTTTAAAGTGGATTATTAAAGCACAGCTAGGTGAGTAGTTATTGTAAGATTGGGCATTAAAAAGGGCGCCTAAGCACCCTTAATAAATTATATCGTTACTTATTAATTCGACTATTTACCGATACAATAAGTGAAAAATCCAATAAAAACATTAGGTTTATGTTTTTATGGTGGGTCTGTAGTGGCCCACTTTCGCATTAGAAAATATCGTGCAAGTAAACTAAAGGAAACTAAATTGGGTGCAGTGCTGACATACCTCTCTTACCGTGAACCAGAAACACACTTTTTTTCATCTTTATTATAGATCCTAACTCTCGTTTGAATTTACAGCTTTTAATATGGCTACTCGCTATTTCGTGGTGTTTAATGTAGAAATCTAGTCCATCAGTTGAGCACAACCAGAGAAAATGAGTATGAGTTGCTGAATTCATTAAATCATCGTAAAGTTCTTGAGACATCCATCTTAACAGTTCGGTTATTTTAGAATATATGATTCTCAGGCGATGGATACTTTCACTTGGACCTGAGCTTGGTGGATGTAACACAGCTCTATTAGAGCTTTGTGTAGGAGGGGTTTCATCTAATATTCTTGGCGTTTTCCAAAGTGGTTCATGGTGAGCTATTCTATTACGGATATCTCTTACCAATTCTAAACGATACGTCAATCTTTTCTGCTGAGTTACAACATTCCATTGGCTACTGTTAGAAGCTCTATGTTTAGGGAATATATGAGCTAGTACGTTTCCCCATTGAATATTAGGGTTCTTATCAATAAGGGATGACCAGAAACCAAAATGTAGACTTGATACTACATCATCGGGTGAAGGGCGATCTCTTCCTAACAGAGGGGTCTTGCTACGATAATGATGAGTAGTGGTATGTATCTTAGACAGCGATTTAGTTTCGAGTAACCCAGCTTCGTACCAGTTGCATGACGTTGCTGTACCTATTGTGCTTGTAATTGAGGTATTCCAATTTCTTGGATTGCCAATACAGCGATCTACAATTATTTTTTGTGGATTATACAAATGATTACTTAGGCTTACATGCATACGGTTTCTCAAAGTAATTTCTATTTGAGTTATGACATTAAATAACGCCTTACTTATAGCGTCGTTCCATAGATAGCAGTTGTAAACCTCATCATCAGATAATTGATTCCCAAAGTAACGTTTATACGCATTTATTCTAGGCTGAGATAAGGAATCAAAAACAATGGTTAGGTTATTTGGCCTCAATTTATTCTCACATCCTTTAGAAAACTATGTTTTAAACATTATCATAAATTAAAAATAACAGTTGACAAAAATGTTGTAATTGACCAGAATTTACCTCGTAAGCGTTTGTAGCGGTAACTTATAAACCACCTCTAATAGCAGGTTTGTAGGGCTGCAAACAGCAAAGTATCTTGAGAAGGCTGCCTTATGGCAGCCTTTTTCATTTCCTTAAACTTATACTCGCCTTTCTATTTAGGTTTTCAGCCGTTTTTTTGATGAATTTACTTTCGCTTATATCACCTTTTATCTTGTTACCAAGAAGCCATTGATCAAGCTCTAACCTATCGAAAAAGATCTTTTTACCATTAGGTTTTGCATGAGGAATAATGCCTTCATGGGTTAGTTTATAGATGTAGCTTTTTGCCATACCTGTATAAAGTGCGCATTCGTCAACTGTTAATGCGGCTTTGTTGCATAAGTGACTTTTCAAGATCATCTCTTCAATTGTATTTCGGATATCTGGTAATTCGTCATTCTTACGTAGTGTGCATATTCCGGAGCATCGTGAACAGTGATTCCGGCCCATCGTGAACACCCGT
>ERZ1673962.544-NODE-544-length-24907-cov-11.648680_pt1 | contig 24907 bp, 24 predicted proteins | sample MGYA00580188_ERZ1673962 | MGnify/ENA primary metagenome ERZ1673962 (study PRJEB41334, sample SAMN05608104) | rock metagenome | biome: terrestrial subsurface; feature: shale formation; material: shale | place: USA: Pennsylvania ... | reverse complement strand
CCAGATAGGTGCCCCAGGGCGTGAAGCCGCTGGAGCAGTTGTTCAGCGTGCCGATGATTTCGCGCCCGCTGGGATCGGATGCAGTTTTCAGTGCGTCGTTGCCGGCCAGCGGGCCGCCCACCGCCATCGGGGTCATGCCCGAGATGCGCCGGTTGTAGCGCGACGGCATGACCCGTTGCCAATGGCCCTGTGCATCCTTTTTCACTTCGATGACGCTGACGCCATGAGCTGCCTGCTCTTTGCGCACCTCATCCAGCGGGCGCTTGCCGTCGGTAAACGTCATGCCGTTAGGATGCAGCGGCGGGTTGACGTACTCGTGGTTCATCACCAGCAGGCCGTGGCTGTCCGGATTTACCGGGAAGGGAAAGAAATGCATGCCGTCATGGTTGTCGCCCGCCTGCTTGAGCTGGGCCTGCCAATCATCGGTGGCGTCCGGATTCCACTCGGGGGCATCCGCCATGACGGCATCACCCCAGGAAAAGAACGTCCGCGCGCTGTAGCCCGGTGCAACCTGCACGCTGTCGAACGCTGGGTCTAGCTGCGTGGGGATGCCCTTGAAGCCGATCAGCGACTCAGACTGTACGGCGCTACGACAGGCGCCCAGACTGCCGCCAAGAAAGCCCAGTGCGGCAAGGCCCATGCCGCCCTTGAGCAGGTTGCGTCGGCTGCGATCGACAAGCTGCTCCAACGAAACGTTGGCGCTCGGGTTGATCGCCTGATCATCGAGCGCGGAAAGGTTGGCGTGAAAGCTTTGGAAATCCTGTTTCATCATTAACTCGTTAAGCAAATGGGTCTGGTCCGCATCACTGGATGCGGTAGTGAAAGGTGTTTTTGACCTCGGGGACGGTCACGGCGCGACCGTCGACGATCCGAGGTTGGTAGCGAAAACTTTTAGCAGCCGTAAGTGACGGTCGGATAAACAGCGGGTGGCAGTCTTCCAGCGCTTTCGGGTTTTCGATCCGCCCCTGTGGGTTGACCGAATAACTGACGGTGCAGGTGCCCTCGATGCCCTTGTCCAGCGCACGCGCTGGGTAGTCAGGTGCGTCCTTGGCGATGGGCAGGTACTGGCGACTGGCAGCCGCTGCGGCTTCGGCTTGGCGCGCGCGTTCTGCAGCGGCCGCCGCTTCGGCACGTGCCGCCTGTTGGCGCTGTTGTTCCTCACGAGCCAGCTGCTCGCGGCGCTGGGCTTCGCGCTGCTGCCGCTCGACTTCGATGCGTTCCTGCCGTTCGCGCTCCAGCTGCTCTTTGCGCTGCTGCTTGGCTCGTTGCTGCTCTTTGACGCGCGCCTCCTCTGCCTGTCGCTCCTGCTCGGCGCGCTTGTAGGCCAGCTCGGCCTGTTCCAGGCGCTGCTGTTCGATCTGCGGATCGACCTGCGGTTCGTCGATGACTGTCTCCACCAGCGGCTCCGGAACGGGTGTCGGCTCGGGCTCAATCACAGCCTCCGCCGCCGGCTTGGGAGTCGGCAGGCTGATCAGTTGGGTCTTGAGTACTTGAGTCTGGCTCGGCGCGCTCAGCTCGGGCGTCCAGCCATGCAGCAACAGACCGAACACCGCCGCGTGCAGCGCCAGGGTGGCCGCCGCCGCACCGGCATGGCTGCGCCACTGCGGACGCGCTACCGGGAAGCTCGTTGGTAGTGTCATGGTCAGGCTGCTCATGGCGTAGGCTGCCCAGGTGGCGCCTCGGTGATCAAGCCGAGGTTCACCACCCCGCCGCGCTGCAGCTCGGCTATCCCGGCCACCACGCGGCCATAGTCCGCAGCATCATCAGCGCGTACGTAGACCTGGGTATCGCCGCGCTCGGCGATGATCGCGGCGACCTTCTCGCGCATTTCCCCGAGGTCGATGGCGCTGTCCGTCTGGTCCTCGGCATTCAGCTCGGTGCCCAAGTGCCAGTAGAAGCCGCCGTCGGCCTTCACCGAGAGGGTCAGGATCTGCCGCTCATTCTCCGTGGGCAGCGCCTCGGCGGCGACCTTGGGCAATTCGATCTTCACACCCTGCACCAGCATCGGCGCGGTGACCATGAAGATCACCAGCAGCACCAGCATCACATCGATGTAGGGCACCACATTCATTTCGGCTTTAGGGCCGTGTTTACGCTGCGGTTTGACCAGCATGACAGGGCTCCTTTCAGGCGGCTGCGGCGACGCTGGGCGAGCCGGCATGCAGGCGACGATGCAGGCGCGCCTGCAGCTCGTTGGCGAAGCTGTAGTAGCGCGCGCTCAGGGTCTGGCCGCGGGCGGAAAAGCGGTTGTAGGCCATCACCGCGGGGATGGCCGCGAACAGGCCGATGGCCGTGGCGATCAGCGCTTCGGCAATGCCGGGCGCAACGGTGGAGAGCGTCGCCTGCTGCACCATGGACAGGCCTAGGAAGGAGTTCATGATCCCCCACACCGTGCCGAACAGGCCGATATAAGGGCTGACCGAGCCGACCGTGGCGAGGAACTGCAAACCGCCTTCCAAACGCTCTTCCTGCTCGGAAATGGCGACATAGAGGCTGCGCTCCACCCCCTCGATCACCGCATCCGGCGCAATGCCCGGCTGGCGCTGCAGCTGGCTGAATTCCTGATAACCGGCGAGAAAGATGTGCTGCAGAGCAGCTTCGCGGGGAAGCGACTGCTCGTTGCCCTCGCGATAGAGCTGGCTGAGTTCGCCGCCACTGCGAAAGCGCTGCAGGAAGCTTTTCAGCAGCCGTTCGCTGCGGCGCAGCGCGGCGCCCCGCTGGATGATCAGGTACCAGCTGGCGACGGACGCCAACACCAGCGTCGTCATCACCAGCTGCACCACCAGGCTGGCTTCGCTGACCAACCCCCAGACCGACATATGTTCGTTTTGCATTTCTGCTCCTCCGGCCGTCCCATGCAACGGCGCTCATTGGATTGCATTGGGCTTACGCTTCGATGACAGCGCGGCGTAACCCGACAGGTTCACGCCGTGTTAGTCCAGCCCCAGCGCTTCGGCGACCGCTGCCCACGGCAAGTATTTGTAGTTCTGAGCGCCTTCGGGCATGCGCTTGCGGCCGTCTTGCACCACCAGCATGCCGCGGCTCCAGATACCGCCAAGGTTGGCGGAGGTGACTTCCAGCCCATCGGTTTCCGATGCGCCATCGATGCCGCGCTCGGCATTCAAACCAACGCGGAATGCGCCGCGAACGGCGTAAGGCGCGGCGGCATCCAGTACCAGATAGCTGTCGTTACCCTGGCTCGAGATCACCAGGTAATCGGCCTTCGCACCCTGGTAGAGCGCCAGCCCCTCGACGTCGTCATGCAACGGGCCGCCGACACCTATGACCTTTTCCAGCTTCGCCGGGGCATCGCCACGGGCATCCAGTGTCCAGACTGCCTCGTCCTCCTCACCGACGAAGAGCCGCTGGGTGCGGTCATCGGCCACGCATCCCTCGGGTTGACTGGCAACCTTGAACTGCCGCACCAGCTCACCACGCGGCGAGCCGCTGGAACCATCCAGGCGGTACTGCAGAAAGGTGCCGTCCTTGTCGTTGGCGATCGCATGGATAGCGCCCTGGCGATCCTTGAACATGCACAGGCCATAGATTTCGGAGATCGGCGTGGCGATCTGGCCGATGTCGCTCAACTGCCCGCTCGTTGGATCGATGGCGAACAGGTGCAGACTGTTGTGATCCCGATTGCTGGCCACGGCGAGGTCAACCTGCTTGCTGCCGAGAACAAAGCCGGTGCGCACGTCCACGTTGTTCAACCGCCCGACGGGCAGGTACTGGAGCTGCTTGCCGGTCAGGTCGTACACGCCGAGCCCGCCCTTCTTGTCGGTGCCCAGCACACGGCTTCTGGCACGGTCGCTTGCGTTTACCCAGATCGCAGGGTCGTCGGCAGCATCGCCGAGGTGCGGCACCGGATCGGTCTGAGCCTGAGCCGGCAGCATCGGAATGACAGGCGTCGCGGTGGGCGTTGGAGGCTGCCAATCCAGACGAGACGCGTGGGCGCCACGCTCATCGGTCAGCAGCAGGTCGATGCCACCCTCGGTCAATCGGGCGCTGATCTGCTCAGGCTCGTCGAAGCCTTCGAGCGGCAGTACCGAATGGCTACGCCAGCTGTCGGCGTCTCGCCCATAGAGGTGCAGCCCGCCGGCTTCCGGGTCTAGCGCCAGCAAACCGCCGGGCACCAATGCCATGCCGGCAGTTGCTTCGGCGATACCCCCGAACGGCTGAACCATATCCACCGGATCGCGCACAAGCGGTGCTTCGGCATCCGCCGCGTAACGCCAGAGGCCCACGCCTTCCTCGTTGACGATCAGCTCGCCGGTTTGATCATTCACCTGGCAGTAGCCGCTTTCCGGCGGCAGGCTCAGGCCGCGTACGCGCTGCGGCGTCGCAAGTGGGCGCATGTCGGCGGCGACCAGCCATTGCTCACCGATGCCTTCTTCACCGACAAAGAACAGGAAGCTGTTGCGCGCCGCGTCGCGGAACAAGCACAGCCCTTCGATGGCGAAGTCGGTTCGCGGGATGTACAGCGGCTGGCTCCAGCGATGCTCGCGGTCAAGCCCTAGCAAAACGGCCTGCTGGCGCTTGCGGTCGAGGGTGGCGATCAGCATGCCCTGCCTGCCTACGCGATGATCCAGGCCTTCAAAGCGGCCTTTGAAATCGCTGATCACTGCGCCCTTGGCGTCGAGTATCTGCAGCCCGCGAGAATCCGGGCGAACAATCAGCTGGGAAGCATCGGGCCATAAGTCCGCATCTGAAATCAGCTGAGCGCTCACGGCTTCCAGCGGTGCGGCATCCACGATGCTCAGGTTCGGCGCCGGCTGCTTGTCGGAGTCGACGCCCGCTCCGGACTGACAGGCCGCAAGCGCAATGCAGAGGCTCAGCAGCATGGGTTTATGCAAAGTCATGTACATGGTTTTTCCAGTCAGCAGCCGCTGACCGCCACCATTCCGAAAAGGGGAACAGAGCAGAGGCGGGGCGGCGAATAGTCGAAGTTGGTCAGAAGTGCGTCAGGGTCAGGCCAAGCTTGTAGGTCGGGCCGTATTCCTCGTACTGGGCGTTGAAGTTGCTGCGCCCGGTGTAGACGAAGTAGGACTCGTCCGTGAGGTTCAACGCCTCGAGCGTCACCTGCAGGTTCGGCGTGATGAAGTAGCCTGCCTTGAAGTCGACGAACAGCTGATCGTCTGCGTAGAGATCGTGGGCTGCGTCATCGATACCGGCCACTTCGGCCAGGTACTCAGATTTGTAGTTGGCGGCCAGACGCATGTTGAACACGTCATTCTCCCAACCGACCATGAGGTTGCCGACGCTATCGGAGTGGTTTGGCAGGTCGATGCTGCGACTGCTGCCCTGCCCTTCGATCTCTGCATCGGATTTGCTGAAGGTGGCATTGGCGCCCAGCAGCACGCCATTCCAAGGTGCCGGTAGCCAGTTCAGCTTCTGCGAATAGGCCAACTCGATACCATAGAGCTTGGCGCTGCTGCCGTTCTCGAAGCTCAGCGCTTCGTCGAATCCGATCCATTGGCCCGTGCCGGCCAGATCGGTGTTGTAGATGAAGTTGTCGATGTCCTTGTAGAACAGATAAGCCGACACAGCCCCCGCGCGGCCCATGTAGTGCTCGATGCCCAGGTCGTAGTTCATCGATTCCAGCGGCTTGAGGTCGGGGTTGCCGAACGCCGCCTCATCATCTTCGATGAAAAAACCGGGTGCCAGCTGCTCGAACGTCGGGCGCACCACGGTGTTGGTCCAGGCCGCCCGAACGAAGGTATCGGGCGTCAGCTCATAGCGCGCATGCAAGCCCGGCAGCCAGTGGTCGTAACGGTTGTCGCTGGATACGGCTTCGAACTCACCGTCGCGCAGGCCGGTGCCCTTGGCGCTGAACTCGGTGCCCTCATAGCGCAGGCCGGCGATGATGCGCCACTTGTCCAAGTCCAGGGTGTTCATGAAATACGCCGCATTGATGTCTTCGCTCATGTCGAAGTCGCCGATGCGCGACTCCTCTTGATCGTAGAACTCGCTCGCATCGAGGCCGCCAATCAGGCCTTCGAGGCCGCCGGCACTGACGCCCGAGCCGAAGCGGCCCAATGCATAGTCGACATTCCCGCTCTGGAAATCGGCCAGGCTCAGGTCATCGAAATCGTCGTATGCCCAGATCTCGGCGTCGTTGGTCTTGTCGCGCCGGCTGAGCTTGCCACCGAACTTGAGTTGCGAGGCATAGCCCTGGATGTCGTAGTCGCGGGCCAGATCCAGACGGATGTTCTTTTCCTTGTCACGCGCGTCAGTCTTCTCCCACTCCACCTCGTCCAGCTCGAAGCTGGCCGGGTCGTAGAAGGACGGGTCTACGGTCAGCCGCGGTTTACCCGTGCTTGAGAAACCGACGTCGGTGAACTCACCCTCGAAGGTCGCGCTGGATATACCGCCCGGGTTGCGCTCGCGGGCCTCGCTGTAGCCGACCTGACCGCTGAGGGTCCAGAGGCCCATCATGCGCTCACCGCCGAACACGTAGGACTGGATGGTCTGAGTTTCCTCGCGTGACTTCAGCTCACGCCAGCCCTCGGCATCGCCCAGCTCGCCGGCCAGTTGCGCATCCTCGAATTCGACCCCAGCTGCGTTGCGGGTCTCGGTGTCCTTGAAACGGCTGTATAGCGTGCGCAGGTAATAGCTGCTGAAGTCGTCTGGCTGGTAATCGAAGTTCAGACCAAACCCGGTGCGCTCACGGGTGATCTCGTAGTCACGCTGCTCAAATTCCCGCAGCCGTATGCCATCGTCTTCGAAATCCCAGGCGCCGCCGGTTTCCACGTTGTCCGAACCGAAGTCGCGGTCCTGCCAACTCAAGGCTGCGGCCACGCCGAAGTTGTCGACGCCACCGCCCAGGCTGAAGCGGTTACTGATGGCACCGGAGAATTTCGGGCTGGTCTCGCCGACGTTCTCGTCGTAGCTGGCTTCGGTACTCAGGCTGTAGAACAGGCCGTCGTGGTCGAACGCGGACAGACTTTCCACCTCGATGGTTCCGCCCAGGGAGTTGGCATCCATGTCCGGCGTGAGGGTCTTGACCACTGAAAGCGACTGCACCAGTTCCGAAGGCAGCACGTCCAGCGCTACCGCGCGGCGACCACTCTCCGGCGAGGGCACCAGGGTGCCATTGATGGTGACGCTGTTCAGATCCGGCGCGATGCCGCGCACGCTGACGAAGCGGCCTTCGCCCTGATCGCGCTCAACGGAGAGGCCAGGGATGCGCTGCAAGGCTTCGGCGGCGTTGTCATCGGGCAGCTGGCCGATGCCATCGGCATGGACAACGCTTTTCACGCTGTCGGAGTTGCGCTGGTCCCTCAATGCTTCGTCGATGCTGACGGCCTGGCCGATCACCTCGACATGCTCCATGACAAGCGGCTCCTCTGCCCAGGCCGAACCGGCGCTGACGGCCAGGGCTAGCAGGCTGATGCGGAACCCTGCATGACGGATGCCGCTGCGGTATGTGCTCATGAACAATCCCCCGAACGCTGTTTACCGGGTCCATCCCGGAACTGGAGCGGACGGTAGGGTCGGGATATGGCGGTTCTGTGACAGGGGGTTTTGCTGGGGCGCCAGAGAGGGCTTATTGGGGTGGTTTTGGGTGTGGGGTGAGCCGATATGACCCGTTTCCAGCTCGCGACGCAACGCTCAACCCGTAGGGTGGGCTTTAGCCCACCACAAGCACATCGCGACTCCGTCACGGTGGGCTGAAGCCCACCCTACGCCGCTGATATAACCTGTTCTGGTGATCGACGGGTGAAGCATTGGTGGGAGCGCGGTTCGTGCCGCTGCCCGTTTCGGCATGATTCAGAACGCTGGTTTCGCGCTGTTGGGCGAGTCACTTTTTCCAGACGCGCCTGCCCGGCCGGGAAAAAAGTAATCAAATACGCTTTGCCCCTGCATCTGGCCCTGCGCCTCGCGCAGGGTTCGTTCGCTCCATCGCTGCTTCAGGGGTCGGCTTACAAGGGCCATCCATGCCCCTATAAGACTTTCGCCGCATCCATGCGGCTCACAACGTAGGATGGGCGAAGCCCATCGCAAGAGCTTGATGGGTTGCACCCTTCCTACGAGACGCGGAGGCGCGTTGCTTCTTTGCTGGCAGACGAACCATCAGACGCCGCCGAACGCCCCTTTCAGCAGGTCGAATGGAATCGCTACGTAGAGGGGCGAGCGGCATGGATCCCGCGAGAGCCGTGAAGGGCCATGGATGGCCCTTGCGCGGCGACCCACGGAGCAGCGATGGAATGAGGGAAGTCGAGCGCAGCGAACCGGGGACGCCTAGTTCGGATGCAGGGGCAAGACCTTTTGGTTCCTTTTGGGGCGACTGCCAAAAGGGACTCGCCCAGCAGGGCGAAACCAAGCCATCAAGCAACTCCCTAATCCGCTTACACTCAAAAAAGAGCAACACCGAAAAAAACCTTGAGCCAATTCAACCCCCACCCCTTTCATCCAACCGTCACATCCATCTGTTTCCGTGCCCTCACGCACTGGCGCGGCTCGCCACGGAGACCCGATGAAATCCCTGCTCAAGCTCCACACCCTCACCCTGCTCGGCCTCGCTTTCGTCGCCAATCTTGGTCTGCAGGTCTACCTGGCGACCGGCCAGATCAAAACCTGGGCGGAGATCAACTGGACGGACGTCGCCGGCGAAGGCGGCTCGGCCGTGCTGGCGCTCGCCTGGCTGATCATGCTGCTGCACAGCCGTCCAGCGGGTCGAGTGACACGGCTGCTCGCCTTGGGCCTGGCCTGCGTGTTCTTTTCCTGGTGGATGGACACGCTGGACGAGTTCATCCAGCTGCCGGAGCTGGCCGTCTGGGACAATTGGCTGGAAACCGCGCCGATGCCCATCGGCTTGCTGCTGTTGACGCTGGGCATCTATCACCTCAACCAGGAACAGCGTGCCATCAGCCAGCAGATGAGCAAGCGTGAGAAAGGATTCCGCGAGCACCGCCTGTTCGACAAGCTGACCCCATTGGGCGCCGCGGAATACTTGCGCCAGCAGGTGCAGCTGGCGCTCGGTCACGCCCAGGCGGAACAGCAGCCACTGTCACTGGTGGTCGTGGACCTGGACGATTTCAACACAATCAATCAGCACTACGGCCAGGCAGAGGGGGATGCGGTTTTGCAGGCCATGGCGCAGCTACTGCTGCTCAATCTGCGCCGTCAGGATCTACTCTGCCGCTTGGCCGGGGATCGCTTCGTGGCGGTGTTGCCAAACACGGGTGAGACCCAGGCCCGAATGATCGCAGATGAACTGCAACAGGCCGTGGCCAGCCTGGCGCACAAAACAGCACAGCACGGCGAACGGGTACACCTCCGTGCAAGCACAGGGACCGTGATGGCGTTCGACGAGGATGCTGAACAGCTGCTCAAACGCCTCAATTTGAACCTGGCCAAAACCAAGCAGCAGCTGCCGCGCTGCGCCTGAGGAAATGGCCATGCCCCCTGGTTACGATTGCGACACGCGTTTCATCACCGCTCATCACCAGCCGGCCGTGCTGATCGATCTGGCGCTGTCACGCGGGATCGACAACCACCAGCTATTGCGTGGTAGTGGGCTGTTCTATGAAGACGTCATCAGTGGCCAGGCGCGGATCAGTCCCCTGCAGTTCCTGACCTTAATCGGAAACGCGCAGCGCTTGCTTGAGGCTGACGACAGCAGCTTTCTGTTCGGCCAGCGCCTGTTACCCGGCCACTACGGCGAGGTCAGCCACGCGCTGACCCATGCCTGCACCTTGCAACAGGCGCTGGAACAGCTGCAGCAATTCCGCGTCCTGCTCAGTCCGCTACTGACGCCCCGGCTGTTCCTCGACGAGCGGAGGGCATACCTGTACTGGACCGACAACTGTGGTATCGGTAACCAGCAGCGGTTCCTCACCGAAGCTAGCCTGACCGCCGTCGTAGCGATGAGCAGACGGCTATTCGGCGAGCGCCTCCCTTGGCGCTTCCACCTCGCCTACCCGCAGCCGCGGCATGTCGAGCAGTACTGGGTGCACCTCAGCGAGCAGCTGACCTTCGCCAGTCATATGACCATGATGAGCCTGCCGCTGGAATATCTGCACAAGCCTTGGCCAGGCGCCTCGGCGACCGCCGGGCAGGTCGCGCAGCAGGCGAGTTGCGCGCAGCTGGAGAGCCTTGGCTGGCCTGGCAGCTTTATCGATCAGCTGTACGACCATCTCTACGCGAACATCCGAGAGCCGCTGAATCTCGAGCGTGTCGCCCAGTCCTTCGAGATGAGTCCCGCCTCGCTCAAGCGCAAACTGCACAAGCATGGCACCGGCTTTCAGGAACAGCTGGATCAGGTACGCAAGCATGTAGCGCTGTACCTGTACCAAATGAAGGGCTACAGCAACGATGAAGTGGCGAGCTACCTGCGCTTCAACGACACCACCAATTTCCGCCGTTCGTTCAAACGCTGGACCGGGCTAGCGCCCAGTAGCCTGCGCCAGCTATTCCAGAGCTGACCCGGCCGGGCGTATCGCCGCGCCGTGCCTGTCGATGGGACTATGGGTTGGCTCGGGGTTGGGATGAGTAACCTTCGCTTGGGTTGGTTGTGCTTCCCTCGCGTTGCGCTGAAGACTCGGGAGGGTCAACGCTCGACGCAGCAACAGCGCGGCGATACCGGCTACGGCGAGAAATGTGATTAGCACCGGTATGGCTTGTTCGTTCATGCGTCTAGCTCACCCTTAGTAAAGCGTCGCGGCAGCGATAGCCTTTTGATACTACCGGTGATAATGGGCGAATACCATCGCTGCATTAAGCGGTCGCAGCCAGGCTTTGCCCGTCCACTCTCCGACGAACGGTGGGACAAATCAACTTCTAGCGAGTCGTAACTGGGTCGCTACGCCTAATAACTCGAGATGGCTGAGAGGGCTGACTTAGATGCATCGGGAATACACCAGGCAATACCATCAACTGCGTACCCACATCGAACGGATGCTAGACAGCGGCGCGGTGATTGCTGAACGAGCGCCACTGACGATCAGACGTGGGAATCAGGTTTATCAGGTGGCATGCGGGATGCTGATCAGCGAGCAGAGCCCACGCTGATCCGGATAGGGCTCCGCCTGGCAATCCAGGCGCCAAAGCGAACCGTGATGGCTACACCAGCTTGTCGGCGGTCACCCGATGCAGGGCACCGCTACCCTGCTCGAAGGCGCTGATATTCGCCAGCGTGGTCTCGGCGATATTGGTCAGCGCTTCCGCAGTGAAAAATGCCTGATGCCCCGTTATCAACACGTTGGGAAAGGTCGTCAGGCGCATGAACAAATCGTCACTGATGACCTGCTGTGAAAGGTCCTGGAAGAAGAGGTTTTCTTCCTCCTCGTAAACATCCAGCCCCAGCCGACCGATCCTTCCGCTCTTGAGACCCTCGATGACTGCGCGCGTATCGACTACACGGCCTCGGCCGGTGTTGACCAACATTACGCCCGGTTTCATCTGAGCAATCGCGTCGGCATCGATCAGGTGGTTGGTTTCCGGGGTCAGCGGGCAGTGCAGCGAAATGATGTCCGCTTCGCCGAACAGTTTTTCTAACGGCACATAGCTGACAAACTCCTTCGCATCGGCGCTGGGAAAGGGATCGCTGGCCAGCACCCTACAACCGAAGCCATGCATGATGTCAGCGAAGATAAGGCCGATCTTACCGGTCCCAATCACGCCCACCGTCTTACCGTACAGGTCGAAACCGAGCAGGCCATCGAGGGAGAAATTTCCTTCACGCACGCGGTTATAGGCGCGATGGGTCATCCTGTTGAGCCCGAGCACCAGTGCCACTGCATGCTCTGCCACCGCGTGGGGCGAATATGCCGGCACTCGCGCCACCGTCATGCCCAGCCGCTCCGCCTCGGCGAGGTCGACGTTATTGAAACCGGCCGACCGCAGGGCGATGAGCTCCGTACCGCTGGAATGCAAGCGCTGCAGCACCTCGCGGTCGAGCTTGTCGTTAACGAAGGCACAGATGCCGGCGAAACCCGCCGCTAGCGGCGCGGTTTCCGCGGTCAGCCGGGCGTCCAGATAGACCAGTTGATGCTGGTGCGCATGGTTGGCCTGGTCAAGAAAGGTGCGATCGTAGGGCTTGGTACTGAAGACGGCGATGCGCATGAACAGGCCTCCGGATAAGACGGATTGAGGGGGCCACCCAGCCTGTCACTTGATCCATCGAATGACTGCAAAGGCCATGACCGACGGGTTCAACGAGGCAGGCGGATACCGTATGACCTCACGCCAGCCCGTCGAACCGGGCGTAAGGGTTGCTGCAGGGCAACCGGTAGCCAAGAAAGCTAACCTTGGGATTGGCCTTGTTCTGCAGCCGCAAAAAATCTGTCGAAACCATGAAATCCGTTAACAAGCGGCGCTCGAAGTTGTCGACCCGAAGATCAGTGTAGGCTGTTCCCACTCCGGTTTGCTGGCGGATCTTGTAGAGCCCCATCAATGCGGCCAGCTTCTCCGAGCCGTAGTGGTCAGCCATCGCATCGACGAATTTGCGCTGATCGTCAGGATCCATCTGGAAGTTTCCCACCAGCCGTTGCAGCAGCTGAGGAATGAAGACCTGGCGGTCCTCGTAGACCCAGGCGCCAGATCCGATTGCCACCAGACCCAGTGTGGCGGCGGACGAAATCAACAACGTACGACGTTTCATGGGCAATCCTTAGCTATAAAGCAGGTCGGCAGCACGGATGGACAAGGCGGCAGCCGTCAGGCTGGGATTCGCCGGCGAGCAGCTCGGGTAAGTAGCAGTACCGACGACAACAAGATTGCGCATCTTGTGATGCACCATATGCCCATCGACGACCGAACCGTCATCCACCTGCCCCATGCGCAACGTGCCCTGCACGTGCGATTCCGTCAGACGCCATTCCCTGAAGTTGATCGACTCAACCGGCAGCGGCGCGAGCAATTTTTCCAGGCTATCGAGGCCGTACTGAACCCCCTTCATGCCGTAGTCGGACTCGCCGCGGTAGTCGATGATCGCCTGCCCTGTCTGCGGGTCGATGACGACCCGGTTCTCGACGTTGGGCAGGTCTTCGCTCACCAGCATCAACGGCAGCGTCTGGTTCCAGCGTCCGATTTCTGGGCGTAGCCCATACGGCCAGCGATTTTCAAAGTAGACCAGGCACGCCGAGTGCTCCTTACGGAAGTCACCGTCGTATAGCGAGTAATTAAGGCCAGTGGTAATCGTGCTGCCATCGAAGTTGCCCAGCCCATCGAGATACACCTCGACGTTGGCCCCCACTTGCTCGTGCAGACCCATACCGGTTTCGCCAAAGTTGATATCCGAACGCAGCAGGATCGCCGGGCTCTGAATGGCATTGGCGCCCAGCACGAACAGATCACCGAATACTTTGAACTCCTGTCCATCGGAGCGGATTGTGACGCCCTTAATGATGTTGCCTTGGTATTCGAGTGTGCGCACTTCGGTCTTCAGGCACACATCTACCTTGGGATGGCTGTACAGCTCGGCCAAGCCATTCTGCGCGGTGAACTTGGCGTTCATCGGGCAGAGATTGCAGGTGGCATTGGCACAGCAGACGCCTCGGGTGCCGGTCGCGACCCGAGCACGCCCGGTCGGCATGATGAAATGATGGTCGGGCATGGCCTCCTTCATCAACATGTCAATGGAGGAGCCTTTATGTGGAGGCTGGGGGAAGGGTTGGCTGCGAGGCAACACTCGGGTCATGTCTGGGTCGCCCGCGATCGACATGATCTGCTCGGCCTGGCAATAGTAGGGTTCGAGCTCGGCATAGCTCAGCGGCCAATCGTTGCCGACACCGTAGCGCGTCCGAATGGCGAAATCGCTGGGATGCAAACGAGGCGTCTGTGAATACCAGCAATTCATTCCACCGCCCAAGGCGATGGTGGTATTCCAGGGCTTTTCGCCGCGGTTGTCGTAGGTGGAGTCCGGCTTGATGGCAGAACTGCTCTGGGTCTGGATCTGCCAATCCCAGGGATGGAAGTCACCCCACTCTAGGATCAATGCGCGCCCGGTGAGGTGTTTCAAGGCTTCGGTCAAAAAGAAGCTCGAACCAAAACCAGACCCGACTACAACCAACTCATAGTGCTCTTCGTTGATGTCCTTTGCGCTTACCCGGTTGATCTCCACGACCGATTCCCTTAGTGCTGCAGCCTCGCCGAAACCAAGCTGTCCAATCGTTTACACGTCAGCAATGTCCTGCTGCGCAGCGCATGTCACGGCTTAAACCCGGCGTATCGCTACGACACGCGCTGAGAAGCCAGTTCTACGTGACCTTTGAAACGAAGCGGAGTTCCAGCCTGCTTAAGCCCATGCGTGCGAAGGGCTAGTCATCCAGCCCTTCCGATAGCCATCGCCTTACCCGGCGACGGTCACGCCAGGAGGTCAGCTGGTGGGTGAACGGGCTCTCCGGCACCAGACGGCATTCCGGATCGGTGAGGTCGCCCAGCTTGAAGCGGCGCAACACACCCAGCGGGTGGCGCTCTGGCCCGTAAAACGCCACCGCGCGGATTTCCATGCAGTGGAACTGCCAGTCACCCACGGGCTGATGGCCTTGAAGCTCGATGCCATTGAGCTCGGCAACTCGCCGCAACATACCCTGAAAGGTCCCGACGTGAATGAAATCACCACTGCTTAACGGCCCCTGGTGGGTGGTCTGGTGGATGGCGAGGTCGGGGGACACGTCATCTTCCATGCTCTGGCGAATGTCGGTGATGTCCACTTCCAAGGGCCCACGTGACGTCACCACCGAGACCACGAGCTGATTGATGAACATCGGCTCGGCACTCATGTTGGAGATGATGCAAAGCGAGCCAAGCCCTTTGCCTGCGCCTCGATTGATAAGCAGGCTCGGCTGACGCTGCCGTCTGAAGTTTCGCAGGAGCAAATGCGCATAGAACATCCACACCAGAAGCGTGCTCAAGGAGATCAGCAACGAAACGAGCTGCTGGTTCTTCATTAACCAATCGATCATGTAGCGTCTCGGTAAGTGATTCCCAGCTGAGACAGTCCAAACACGACTGGGTGCCTCACCCCTGTCGGTAAGCGCCGCTCCATGCGCGGCCCGTCCAGCAGCAGACACGAACGAACGCCAGCCGCTGCAGGTCCGAAACATGAAGCCCGCAAACAGTCGAGGGATATCAAATGAAGAGCTTGAGCATCGCTTCATCAGTGTTACTAACCCTGCTAGCAACGACCGCGTCGGCCAATCAGGAGCCGACCGAGCCCGAGCCGGCCGACACCAACAGCCAGGCCCAGCAGGACCTCAACAACGAGGCAAGCGCACATGGCTACCAGAACCCTACCGGCGAAGACCCGCAACCACGTTTAACCGAGGACACGATCGAAAACGCTCACGGAGACGACGAGCGCGTAGATGACGAAGAGGATTCGCAGAAACGCTGATTGGCTGACCATCGCGCTAGCCAACGCCATCGAACGACCTGAGTTGCCGTCAGCGACTGTGGACGGCATCAGCCTTGTTATCGCCGGCGTCTGGACTGGCCAGCGTGGCAGGACGCATCGGCGCATGAGCAAAGCAGCGGGACGCTACAGCTTGTATGTCGAGGCGCTGTCCAAATACACGACTACATTCTCCGTGCGCCGCAGCCGGTCGGCCACGGGCAGGTCAGTAAAGCAGACGCTAGTCGACAGCACGCCTGAGGGTGAAAGCGCCCCGCAGCTCCCCAAGCTTGAAGCCCCGAGCCTCGTCCTCGGGGTAATGCTGGTCAATCAGCGCCGCCAGCTCGGGTTTGATCGAACCACCATGACAGGCCAGACACGCCTCGCCAGTGGGAATGGCCTTCATCAGTCGAAACTCACCGTCCACCATTTCGGCATGCGACATGTTTTGCAGCGGCTCCCCCTCCGCAGCGCGCTGCTGAAACTGCTCCAGCACAGCGCGCTCCCAGGGATCGGGGGCATTGTCCTGGTTGCGCAGCTTCAGTGCCGTGCGACCCACCCGCCAAGGCGCCTCGCTATGCTCGACAGTGATCTGCGGCGCCATTTGCTGGCAGGCCTGCACCGCCTGTTGCGGTCCGCCACTTTCCACAGCGGACTTCACCGTGGCCATCAGCTGCTGCTGAAATGGAGGAATGAGTGCCATCCCCTCACTGATCAATGGACCCAGTGGCTCTGCTTGGGCAGACAAGCTCAACGCCAAACAGCTCAAGGGCAACAGATAGCGCATAAAAACTCCTTGGGGGCCTAGCGGCCGAATGCGATGAATGGAATCGAAAATCAACAGGGCCGGCGATCATCGAACCGTCCTGCGACCAGGCAGCTACGGCGCTACCGCGGATTACCTATGTGCTGCCGCACGGGGCGCGCACGCCAGCGCCGAAAAAACCAATTTATCTAACCGTCCAGCCCACTACGCCAAAGCGCTTCAGCGCCCTCCGCGCCCAGCTGCCCTTTGCTTTAGCGGGTGTTCGGCTTCAGCTCTCAGCCTGCCAACTCGCTGTGCAGACGCGTGCCACGCAGCAGGTTGTCTGCCAACGGACACCGGCGCTCTACCTCGGCGAGGAATTCCTGTTTTTGCTCCAGCGTCATGTCAGCATCGATATCCACCCGAAGACGCACTTCCTCGAAGCCCGGCCGCACGCTGGTGTCCCGCCCGAGCAACCCGGCCGGATCGTAGTCCGCCTCGACTTCGAAGCGCATGCCACGCAGCTCCACCTTGCGCTGGTGGGCGAGGAAACGACCGATCGTTCCGAAGCACCCCGCAAGCGCCGCCAAGACCAGCTCCAAAGGGCTCGGCCCGGTATCAGTACCGAACGCGGCGCGCGGCTGATCAATGAGTACTCGGTGATTGCCGCAAGCCACTTCGATTGCAAAGCCGTTACCCATGCTGCCTTGAACACTGATGGTCTTCACGTGGTTATGTCCCTGAGAAAAGAGCTTTGAGCGCCTGGCGTGCGGCTGATGATGAACCGCGAACCCACCGAACGCGTGCCTGACAACGCTTTTCGTATCCCGCCGATAACGTGCACGAACTATATTATATGTATTTATATTTTGTATAGAAACAAATAGTTCTGCCGCCAGAACTTCTCTGGCAAGCCAATCTGAACAGACTGGGACATCTCGGAAGAAAGGCGCGCGTAGCTCTGGTCCGACTCTAGCACCGGCCACGGAAAAGGATGAGGCGACGCAGGGTGAGGTGGCGGTCGCGGAGCGATGGCTCCACCAGACCAAACCAAATCGCAGAAACGAAAAAGCCCCGTAATCATGAAATTACGGGGCTTCTAGAAGAATGGCGGAGAGATAGGGATTTGAACCCTAGGAACTGTTGCCAGTTCAACGGATTTCGAATCCGTTTTTATGCCTTTAGCCGCTTAGCCATCCTCGCCCGAAACGCCCACTACACGGCTATTCCCGAATCTTCCTATGTGCTGGCTAGGCGATATTAGGGGGAATTCATCCCCCAGCATTCCCCCACGCCTGTTAAACTAGCGAGGCGGCTAGGGGGCACCCGAAGATCAGCTAGTCACTGCCTGCCGCATCCACTCGACTGCCCTGACTAGGAGCATCTGATGATTACTCAAGAACGCCTAAAGCGCTGGCTGAAGTACAACCAAGTCACCGGCTTGTTTACATGGGTCGAGCAACGGCAGCACATTAAAGCCGGGGCTGTCGCTGGCAGTATCAAGAAGTCGGGCTACATCGAGATCAAGCTTGATGGTGTCAGCTACCAAGCTCACCGCCTAGCGTGGCTGTACGTCCACGGAGAGATGCCAAGCGCTTGCATCGATCACATCGACATGGACAAGACCAACAATCGATTCCGCAACTTGCGTCAGGCTTCAGCGGCCGAAAACCTGCGAAACAGGAAGACGCGCAAGGACTCAGCAACAGGGCAGAAAGGAGTCTATGCCGCGACAAACCGATTCAAGGCGCAGATCACCGTAGACGGCAAGCGGATCCACCTAGGCTGCTATGCTACTAAGGAAGAGGCCGCAGCAGCCTACGCCAAAGGCGCAGCCGAGCATCACGGACAGTTCGCCCGCTCAGCGTGAACGGCTCCACCAAACAAGCCCCAGAATACGGGGCCTCCAGCGGAAAAGGTTGCTGAAAGTAGCTGAAAATATGTCCCGGTTAGTCGGGGTTTCAGCAACATTTCAGCAACCTTTTTTGTTTCCCCTCTCAGCCCGTCCGGGCAATCTCAATTCCCCTTCGTTACTTCCCTCGCCCACTCCTGCAGCGCGGTCAGTTTCACGGCGCAGGCGTCGGCGTCTCCGGTGATGGCGACAATACGTCGAGCATCCTCTTCGTGAATGTCGGCTCGCTGGCTTCCATCATCCAGGCGGCCGGCGCCGGTGGCGGCGGACAGGCTACCTGCTGCGGCTGGACAACTGGCGCGGACTGACAGCCGGCGAGTGCCATCAGCCACAGCAGCAGACAGCCGCTCAATTTCTTGCTGTGCATGGCGCAGCTCTCCGTATCGTTGTTGGTCTAGCGTGGCCAGGTGCTGCTCGAGTGCCAGTCGTTCGGCCTGATGCTTTCGGATCACCGCTGCATTGGCCTCGGCAACCTTCCGCAGATGGGTCTGGTACTCGGCCTGCGCCTTCGAGGCCACAGACTGAGCCGATAAGACCCGGATCTGCTGCCCGCCGGCCACAAGGACCAAGGCAAGGACCCAGTAGGACCAAGTAGGGACCAACTTCAGCCAGGCGGTCATGGCTTGCCCTCGAACAGTGCGCGCTCGGCAGCACGGCGCCGAACCAGTCCGGCCAGCGTCTTGCCTCCAGCCTTGGTCCACCGGTCGAACTGAGCCGCGGCGCCCTTGTAGTCGCCCGCATTGAGCAGGCGAAGCAGCGTCGAGTTGCTGAGATTGCCCGGTCCGAGGTTATAGACAAAGGAGGCCAGCGCGTCGTGCTGGCCCTGCGTCAGCGGCACCTTGACCAGTCGCATAACCTGCTGCTCGAAACGCTTCACGTCCTCGCGCAGCAGCTCTTCGGCGCGCTCCTTCGTGATGTTCTGGCCTGGCTTCACTCCTGCCGTGGTGCCATATCCGATCGTCCAAACATCCGCCGGGCATTTGTAGGCAGACAGGCGCAGCCCCTCGAAGGACTTGATCAGGTCAAGCCCCTTCTGTGATGTTTGCATGGGAAACTCCAGGCGTAAAAAAACCCCGACAGACGGGGCTTGTTGTTTACTTTAGGGCGTCATGTTCCAGTGTCGGTGAGTGGATTTCCGAAAGCACCTAGATAAATGCGGGCAAGTTCTCGGGAGCCATAGTCTGTCAAATGTGCATGATCAAAATAAGCCATGCGACCACGGAAAGACATAGCACACCTGTCTGGTTCGCAGAGCGCCAAATTAGGGTCTATAACCCTGACCTGGGGGATCTGCCTCTTCACAACGTCAAGGTAATAGTTTGTTTTCAGGTCGCGCTCTGAATAAAAGCTACTGATGTCCTCACCCTTTACCCTGCTGTCTTTGACTTTGTTAAAAAACTCTTTGGCCGTATTGTTAGGGCGCGCCACCAAATAAACATTTGCTCCAGATTTAATATATTTTTCAACCGAGTCGAAAAGTTCCGCCTCAGTCTCAGACAAGTATGGGTATCCATTGGCCCACGACACAGCGATGAACACATTCGTAAAGCCGCTAGCGAACTCGATCCTTCCGCTGTTGTAATCAAGCCGGTCTTTAGTGCGCTGGTCTCCAAACTGAGGATGGCTTTTGACAGGGAACGGTGGGAGGCCAGACGACGCCGTGGCAACTAGCTGTATGCCTGCGTCCTTAGCAAGCTCATCCATGAAAGACATATAGTGGCCCGCCATCGAGTCGCCTAGGAAGATTCCTGCCACTGGCTTGTCGCTCGCCCCTAGCGAGCAAAGGCCATCTCGCTCTAAAGAATAACTGTTAAAGCATTTCCTATAGACAGCGCCAGGAGAATTCGCTTCGGAGAACTCTCTCTGTAGCTCATCATCAAGCCGCCATTTCATACCGCCTGTCTGCACAGCGAACAGCGCAAGACATACCAGCGCTAAACCGGGCCCCGCGTATAGTCTTGCAATGGTGGCGGGCGCACTCCAATTCTTTATGCGCCGGAAAGGCTGCTCAATCAGCTGATAACTGAAGATCGATAGCGCGAATGATGCAGCAATTACAGCCCAGCTAACAGCAGTCGTCAGCTCAAGTCCTCGGTAGTGCAAAAACGCAACGATTGGCCAATGCCACAGGTAAAGGGAATACGAAATCCTGCCAACGAAAACAGGGCCGGGGCTCGATAGCAGGGCTCTTATTGCGCCACCTTCTTTCGCCTTTCCGGCATAGATAACGAGCGCCACTGCCAGACATGGCATAAGCGCTGTTAATCCAGGAAAGTGTGATTGCTTGTCGACCGTTAACGCGAAGACGGTAACGACTAACAGGCCGGCAACCGACATGATCTCGCTGGCGATTTTACCCGGAACCTTCAGCCTATCCCAGCACAGCGCTAACCCAGCTCCGACCATCAATTCGAACGCCCTTGATGGGAGCTGGTAGTAGGCGTTTACTTGGTCAAATTCTGCTGCGTAAACTGAGTATGCTAACGAAGCAACGAAGGCGACGACGAACAGACCAGCTCGGGGACCATATGAAAGAAACTTGTGGCTGACAACGAGTAATATCGGAAGAACCACATAAAACTGCTCCTCGACCGATAGCGACCATGTATGCACCAGTGGTAGCTGCTCGGAACTTTGCGCAAAGTAGCCACTCGTGTTAATAGCGAAGAAGATGTTGCTAACGGATAACACCGCCGCAACTACGCTTTTGGAGAGATAAGAGATGTCTTCTGGAGCAAGTATAAAAATACCAGCACACCAGGTGGCAAGAGACACCCCGGCTAATAGCGGGAATATTCGCTTAACTCTTCGGGAGTAGAACCCCCCAAACGAAAAATATCCTGCTCGTATCTCCTTCCTGATAAGCGAGGTGATCAAGAAACCGGAGATAACAAAAAACACATCTACGCCGATGAAGCCGCCGCGTATTTGATCAAATCCGGCGTGATAAAAAAGCACGAGGAGAACGGCAAGCGCCCGTAGCCCCTCGATATCCTTTCTGAAGCCCATTGCAACCCCCTCCGATCTGGCGCGCGAGTATAACGCACGCCAAGCCGGACAAGGGCGACCGCTATGCGTAGTTCTTCGGGTCGAAAGTGCTCAGCCCGCGCAGGACGTTGAAGCTGTCAATCAGGAATGTCCCCGCCGTCTCCGCGATGATTCGAACCTGTAGCGATGTGGTACTGCTTCTTACGGTCATTATTAGCAGCTCCCAATCGGTGCCGCTTGTGCGGTTGATCGTAAAGCCCGACGCATCAATGACCGTGGTAGCCTCCGGCGTCATGCTAAGACGCCCGCTGGTTAAGCGCCGAACGCGGGCAACCACGGTATAGGTTTCTTCCGCCCTTGGTATCGTCGCAGTGAATCGCCGGCCTTGAAATGTTTCGGTGGTTGTCACAAGTCTGGAGCGAGTGCCTGTGAGAAAGTCGGACGTATCATCAGCAACTGTAACGAAAGTGTTATTCGTGTTCGTCATCGGATCGGCGCCGTTGAATGTGGGCGTCGCATTCAACCCAGCGCCGGTGTGGTTGCCGTCCAGCAATCGCGGAAACGCCGGGCTGTCGGTCATGGCCTGGTATTTGAGCGCGCTCGACGATACAGCAACAACGCTCCCGGACTCTACTCGCAAGCCTCCGTTAGCTTGACCATAGGTCACAGACGATACGCTGCCGGTTGCTCCGTTTTTGTAATAGACAGAGCCAGCCGCAACGTCCACGCCGCGCACCTCAACATTTGCAGCGCCATCCACGTCAATCGCCAATCCTTGCCCATTCGTCCAGTAAACGGGGTCAAGCTGCTCGATCCAGCCAGAAGATATTACGCCATCTCCGCTGCCATTGATGCGAACCCCGATGCGCATATAGTCGTTTTCAGATCCGCCGATATTGAACCCGTGCAGCTTGAACACTCGACCGCTAAATACCAACCCGCGATCAAAAGTGCCGAGAATTTCGATGTCTTCGGCAAACATCGTATTGCCCTTGAACTCAAGCGCGTTGGAGCCGAGTACGACGTTTGAGCCATTGAAGTTGTAAGCGCAAAGCCGCTTCAGGCTTACTTGTCCCCACTGGTTGGCATCAAAGAAGTACGGGGCAGCTAAATCGTAGGAGACGATATCCTCAACCAGGCCCTTGCGAAGCGTGCCCCACAGGCGAATGACACCGAAGTCTCGCCGCGTAGACGCCACCGCATTGTTGACGCGGAACCGGCCAAGCGCGTAGGACCGACAATAGGTTGTAGGCTGGTCAAACAAGTACGCGCCCGCCGGCAGCGATGCACTAAACACCGTGGCCTGCCCCTGGCCGTACAACTCGATCTCGTTAGGGAACGCCAGGGAGCCAGATACCCGCAGGGTGCCAGCAGGGAAAGCGCCAGACAGTTTCTTTAAGTTGCAATAGGTGACGAACGCCTGAGCCTGCGCGGTGACATCTGCGCCGGTATCGGCAACGCCCCACCACTCCGCGCGCAGAGGACCGTCGTATAGGCGGCGCCACGCCCCCGAGGCACCGGTTACATCCGCATCAGGTGCAAGCCATACGCCCTGCCCGGGGTCAGCCGCAACCTGAGCGCTCTGATCGCCGCCCATCCACACGAAATCGCCGCCCCCACCAACTAGCGGGTTAGCCTCGGCCCATAGTGGTTGAGTGCGGTGCTCTACACCAACCACGGCACCGGGTTGCGGAGCATTGACCGAAGCCAGGGCCGATAGGCTCGGGACTTTGCGGCGGGCGCCGCCAATCAGGGTCACGCCGTCAGTGCCAGACAGTTCCTGCCGCAGCACGGCATCGCCAACCGACACGAACTTCGGCGCGTCCACCGCCCAATCGCCGCTTAGCTGGTACGGAAGCGTCGTTTCGGCCTTGGCCCGGTAGAACTCGCCGTCTTTTCGGAAGACTTTGTTGTAGGCGTCAACAACCAATCCTGCCGCGTAATCGCCAATGACCACGAACGATGCTCCTTGCTCGAATGCATCGTACTGCGCCTGCATGTCGACGAGGTTTTGGGCGGCTTTTGCAACGGCTTGATCAGACTTGGCGTTTGCCGCGTTTGCGGTGGTTACTGCTTCATCAGACTTTGCGTTCGCATCGTCGATCTCGGTCTGTTGCTGCTGGTCGATCATTATCAGGAGGTCGAATACGTCTTCGTGAATCTCGGCGTAGAACTTGCCCTGGTTGCGAAGATCGGTCAGCTGCAGGATGTCGACGACTCGGGCGGCCTTGAGCCGCTGAGCGGCGGTCGGCGCAACAACGAGCGTGACGACTCCGCCCTTCTCATCTCCCGCGCCCGTCACAGTAAAGTCGCTATTCAGCGTGAGAATCTGGGTTGTCTTGGCCTCATCGTCGATCAGCGTAACAACCAGATCGGCTGCGCTGTTGAACTTGTAGCCAATGGGGAAAACCTTGTTGACGCCGTCTCCGTTGAAGCTGGCGACGTTTCTGCTGGTCTGAACGGTCATAGCCGGTCCTTTCGAGTGGGCATAAAAAAACCCCGCTCATTGGCGGGGCCTGGAATTTGGGCAATAAAAAACCCGCCGAAGCGGGCTGCGTTACGTTATGTCTACTACACCAGCCGCGAAGCCAGCCATGCGGCGGCAATGACCCCTCCTACTGCCAGGCCAATCCAAAGCGCCCCCTGAGTTCCGCTGCGAGCAGCAATAAGCAGATCGCCACGCGACCGAATGCGGCCGTGGTACTGCTCAGCGGCTACCGAGACGGAAACCACAGACGCGAGCAAGTACGCAGCAATGACCCCGTACAGCCTGATCTGTTCAGGCAGTACGAGGCCTGCGGCGACGGCCACCAGCAGTGGCGCGAGGAAGACGATCAGCCCGGCAATCACAAGGCTCATGCCTTGGCGGTCTTGCGAGCCGACAGCCAAGCACGCAGACGGTTAGCCGCCAGCCCTATGAGCGCCCCCGCCGCCACTGTGGCAGCGAACACGACTGGCGTGGTCGGATTACCCATGGCCAGCATCAGGGCAACATAGGCCGCAGCGCTTGCCGCCATAGCCTGCCAGAGGCGAGGCATCCACCATGCAACCAACACGCAAAGCGCGATGCTAATCGGATCAAGCAAGCGCGCCAGTGTTATAGCCAAGAATGTAAGCATCGATTACCTCGCAATCCCTAGCGGGTCTTGGTACGTCTGTGATGGCCGCAGCAGGAACTGCTGGGCGTTTTCCTTTTCTATCCGGCGCTCCATGCGGCGCAAAGCCCCCGGATTTAGGGCCTCTTGAACGCTATGCAGGAACAGATAGTCCATGGCTGTGCGAGTGTAAAACAAATTCGCGAACGGAGTGTTCTGGATGGCGAAGCGGAAGCTGGCAGCCGCCGCGTCGTCGCCGTCACGCATCCTGTACGCTAGGTCGGCCCCGCCTTCAATGGCCCCTACCACCGGACCAAGCGAGGAGCTGATAACGCCGCCGCCGAAACGGTTGGCCTCGCCGAACAGGAAGTCGCCATACAAGCCAAGCGCGCCACCCTGCAGCATTGCGGCAACCCAAGTCATCGGCTCATCAGCCGGACGTGGCTCTCGCCCCTTAAGCAGGTCCTTTGCGGACATCGCGCCATAACCGAACAGCGTCGTCCAGACCATGAGCTGAGCGATTCCAAGCTTCTCGCCGTTACCACTCCGCAGCGCCTGGGACAACTCTCGCCCAGGGTTTGCGCCGTATGCGCTTGGCTTATACCCGCGCCCGTAGAGTTCTCGACCTACAGTTTTTTGCAGGATCGCAGCGGGAAAACTTTTGAACTGCCCGATAAACCGAAGAATTTCGCCAGCAATGGTCCCGGGCCGATGCCCGCGGCGCATGATAGCCCGCGTTCTGGCGTCCGGCTCGATGACTGCATAGCTGGCCCGATCGGTGATGTAGCTGCGCAGGCTGCCGCGCAATTCCTCGCGCAGCTCGCCGATGG